>Ga0210059_1012142_pt1 | contig 13071 bp, 10 predicted proteins | sample Ectturendosymbi2_FD_188042 | JGI IMG/M metagenome (GOLD analysis project Ga0210059, IMG submission 188042) | Ecteinascidia turbinata endosymbiont from Florida, USA - Sample 2 (SPAdes) (version 2) | ecosystem: Host-associated > Tunicates > Ascidians > Unclassified | place: Key West, Florida...
AGATCGTGTGATCAAGGGAAAATCACAAAAAAGGATTGAAAGATAATTATGGGCGTTTAATTGATTTCCTGAGCCAAATTTCAAAACTGTCCTATTTCAGCTTGCTTGATTTGGCTGACTTTTGATGCATCACTGGTTTCTAGGACGGTTATGAAAAAAGGTGCCGGGAAGACAGCCAACAAGCCAAAAATCATTAGTAATCGCTATGAAAGAATTATGGACAAAGGAAAACCTCTATATTGCAAAACGTTTTTAGACAATATGCTTTAAGTAATTAAAGCACTGTTGAGGAGCTATCGTGGACACAAAATAGTAATTACCTTGCAATACTGTTTTATTTGGTTGTTCATTAAGAATAATCCGAAACGTTTAGAATAATCCGAAAACGTTTAAGAATAATCCGAAAGGATTAAGAATAACGTTTAAGAATAATCCGAAAAACATTTAAGAATAATCCAAAAGGATTAAGAATAATCCGAAAGGTCTCGAAATAAAACATGTATAGTTTTTTGAAGGCTTTTTTAGTGTTGATGAAATTGGTTGTTCATGTTTTATTCTTTCACGTTTCATAGAAATATCAGTGTTTAAAATTTCAACAAATTTAGTTAAATATGAGTGAAATTGCAAAAATTTCCAATTTACCCAAGTGGTCTTAAACTTTTGCACAGCTCTGTAATTGGCAATTTAGGCGGATTGATCATGACGGCTCACACAAGCCTGTATTTGTGCTGTCCGAATGAAAGAATGAAAAGTTCTCTTACGCACTTTATGCGCATTCTCAATTCTCGTGTAGTTTAGTAAGTTTCAAACTGTCAACCCTGGGTGTCCGCCATCCCAGCCGCATATTTTCTCTGCTCGACTGCTGTTCGACGAGACATTCGCGCAGCCTGATGTTTTTGCAGTTGTGAACTGCCCTGTCGTAGCGTTGATTGTGTTTTACCCCACTGTTTTAATGCGCCGATCGCGCCTTGCATTTTTGCAGTCTGAACTGCACTGACATAGCACCGAAGGTGTTCTACGAGTTTCCGAATATTTTTGCAGGCATGAAGTACATTGCGTTAGCGTTGGATGCTGTGTTTTGCTCCAGCCTCTTAACTTGGAGCGTTGATAATAATTTATGTTCATTACAGTAACACATTGTAGAACAACAAATAAGGAGAGTGCGTGTAAAATAAATATGCATGTTATTGCAAACGTGAATATGACGTCACATTGTGACATCACAAACAGCGTACATCCAATAACAATGACCACCATACGCCACGGCTCAATTCTAGAATTTGGTAGGGGGAATACAATCAAGCAAGCCGCCCCGGGCATCACCAGACCTCTGCACGCCACTGATTTATGCAGCAAATTTAAAGCGCGAAATTGAAATGAGGGTGCACTGGAGGAAACTTTATGGTTCCACGTTTTTCTATCAACGAAACTATATTTTAGGTCAAGAAGAAGTGATTATTAGCCATGGACTTTGCCTTTGATAAACAAACGAAGCAAGTACTCTGTTGGTTTCGAAATAGTTTTAATGCTACCGGTATAGGCGCCATAGGCTTGTAGAGGAATATCTTCCGAATGCACACACCAGAATTATAACTGTAAAGACTAATGTGCTTTGCTTGTCACTTCCCTTCTGCACCTCTCCGAGGCTGACTACACGAAAATACTTGCCGTACGTGGAAGTGTCACTCGGTCACTGCATGGACTGCAATCAATTGCTCGTGCTATTTTTCCGAACACACGATATTCCTTCAAAATTCATTCGCAAACAGACGAACACGCAGAAAAAAAGGGCATCAAGGACCCGAGTATATGTTGTCACTTGCTATGAGCCCAACGGTAACACTAGGGTAGGTACAGGAAGTATGTCAGGGTGTACTGTAAGAAGTGGTCCATATGACAATTCAGAGAGTTAACGACGAATCCGGTGATCTCGGCGTCGGATGTCTCTGTAAGCTTTTCGCCTCTTTTGATCATCAGTCATCCACCCAACGTCTTCGGGATCCACTTCGGAACTACGCAACAATGAGGTTCATTTCAATGTAAGCGTTGACTGACGTTCAGGCGCAGTATTAAAAGTTGCTTTGCAGTTTTGTCTGCGCAATTCAAACAATTTTAGTCGCCGTCTAATCCAATTTTCTTGCAGCAAACAAGTTCTCGACAATCGATCGCATTAGTTGTAAATCAGAGACTGCTACACCAGCGTTTGCGCTGGTCGGTTATTTCATTCATTAAACTTTACTGATTGACTGGGTTGTGTGCAGTCCTCATTTTTTATAGTCTCGATCTTCTGCAAATCACTTTTACAGGTTGGGAATCGTGCTTCTGCAAATTACTTTTAAACTTACAAAACTTCGGTCGACGAATGCCGTTCAATTTATTCACTTGAAATCAAGCAACTACGAAAATTAAAGTCCAGGTAGAAACTTAAAGAAACTCTATTTCTGTAGGGTAGTGTATTTTTCGAAATTATTTTTCACCAAGCTTCATCTTAAAAGATTGGTTATAATATTTTTATTGCGTTTCTTGCGTAAAACAACTGAAACCCGAGTCAAGGACTCAGAAGTGTGACTTGAACACGTAGAGAAAAAAAAACATTTAAAATATTTTTTGTTGAAATAAATTTTGAAGAAACCTATCTTTGCAAGCACTTGGGTTATAAGCTTTTGCAACAAACTTTGTCTACTCGACCATTTTGCAACGTTCGGCAACAAAGTCGTAATTCCGCCAAACAGAGAACAGGATTTGCTACCCAACTGCTGCATACGACTCATGCGAACAACGCGCAATCCGACACATGCAAAAGTTCAGTTGGCCAGGTTGATGTAGATTTGTTTTCGGATGATCCCGAAGTTGCTTACGCCTCTGCCCTCAACACTTTAGACTCAATGGTGGTTCTGTGGCAAATCTGATTGAAACGTCTTCGCAGGGCACTTCATTCTTTGTCTGAACGGGCATGAGAAACGTTTCCTGTAGCATTCTTTCAGACCATGTCATTGCCATAAAAATCTGCAAGTCATGTGACCAAAACACCCTCCAGTACTGACCATGTGGTTTCCGGGAGAGGAGACAGCTTTTAAAAATGCGTTGAAATCGTAAAATACCCAAGCATTTTAAATAATTTTATGTGGCTATTGCTAACAACAAAATGCCGACGTTTTCATCCAGGAACTTACTGTTATGGTTTGAATTGTTTTTTTGTCAAACCTGGCTGCAAATTAAGGAATGATGCAAATAAACAGTTCTTGCATATTTTTTGTTTGACTATCTGTTACATATTTTATTGGTTGCAAGTAACAACTTATGAAAGGTGATAACAATAACGGATATGACTTATGCATGACACAATGTAGGGGGGGTTAAAGACTTTTTTGGTCTCGTCGTATGAAGATGAGTAAAACTTGAGTTATCCAAACACAAGCAAATGTTCGAAAAGACAATGCGGGCCTTTGAGTCACAGCTGGTCGATTGGTTTTTTCTTTCAAAGTTCCTCTACAAATGAATAGATGTAATGCTACATCTTACTTTAAAGCAGTTTAAACATATTGTATCAGGATCTGTTTTTTCATGTTTTCTGAATAAATCGTAAGACGTTGACTCAGTAGTCAGAGCTCTTCACAGTTTTGTCGTGATATTACATTTCTTTTGACAGAAGCTACACGAGGTAAAGCAAACGTTTGTCAAGGGTAGTGAATGTCATAAGTTAGAACTATTGTTTCATGTATTAGCAACACAAAATCCACATTTAAACTAGATGAATGCATGTAATGTTTCGCAATGTATTATTGCTGCTCAGCTTTTTCTTATATTTTGCAATCTAAAAATGGGAACTTCATCAAATTTAACAAAGCCTTCAAACAACTATTCATGATTTATTTTGAAGCATTTCGGATTGTTCTTAATCGAATTTCAATCTGAAATAAAACAACGGTAAGGCAAGGAAAGAAATTCAAACCAAAAGGATTTCAAGAGAATGGATTACAAAATTTCAAAATATTTTTAAGCAAAAATACAGCTAAAGATTCTAAGAGCTGATTGAAATTTTGCAGAGGAGCTTTTGTGCTTAGAAATCGCTGACAAAATTCGGAAAAACTGCTTCTGCACAGAAAAGCGTTTACTGTAGGCAGATGTTGAGATATTGAGATACAAAGAACTTCAAAACGTTTATACCGCTCATAACCTCACCCTTCATCATCCATATCCGCCCAATCCCAGCCATCATCGTCTTCACCAAAATCGTTTTGATCGTATTCATCGCCATGCTCAAAATAAGAGTCTTCGTAATTTTCGTCTTGCCATTCCTCGTAGTTTCCCCAATCATCCTCATCTCCGTAAGAATTTTCGTCGTCTTCCCATTCGTCGTAAGAAAAATCCTCGTCAGATTGTTGATCGTAATTTTCATCGAAATAATTGCCTTCGTTTTCCCAGGATTCGTCTAAATACTCTTCGTCATCCACCTGTTCATCCTCGAAACTTTCAAAGTTATCACGTTCTTCTTCATAGCTTTCCTCATCGAGATAAGAATCCTGCGCATCTTTCCAATCGTATGAGAAAATGTCATCGAAGTCCGATTCCGCGTCTTCAACGCCGTAGTCTGGCAACTGTGTTCCTCGCGACTGAACACTCACAGCCAAACACAAAATAGACAAAAGAATAAAGATCCTCCTCATTTTATCTGTACTGATGCTAACGTCAATTGATTCAACACATGGTACTGCAACATCTAATGCCTTCGTAACACTGACGTGTCGCAAGGTTTCTCTCGCAGGGGTCTTTGTGTCAGAGAGGAAGTCTCTGGTGTAAAGTATAATCCATCACAGTAAGCTATGGCTTCCCTTAAGGTAAGCAGATGTACTTAGTTCTCTTGAAAACAACAACAGATGACTGTGGTTAAACAAACTTTCTTCCTAGTCTCTGAAGGAAAGCTTGTAGTTTATTCAGAGTGAATGATACACACGAAAGAATGTACTGTATTAAAGTTTCAACATGGGCTCCGAGCATCTTAACCATTTTGGTAATTTAGTTTAAACAACATTATCAATAAATGTTAATCATTCTTCAGCTAAAAACATCAATTAAAACTTTGTATTAGAATAGGTAATTTTGTATTAAAATTTTTATTTCATGTTTAACTGCAAATTGGATAAAAATGCAGTAAATTTGCCATATTTGTTACAACAGCAAAATCTCACGAATGTTGACCTTCACCAATATTCTTTCCAAAACCGGTTTTTGTGGCTTACCTTTTTGTTCAATTTGCGGATAAAACGGGAGAGAGATGAACGTTTGCGCAGCAGATGTGGAAGAAACTAAGTTTACGAAATTTACGTGATTCAATACGACATAGAACCTAACTAAATTGGTAGTTTAACTACCATAATTTTTTCATTGATAATGGAAGTTTATCATGAGGAATGGGACCTCTTCCAGAGAATTGAAAACGTTTATCATAGAAAAGCAGAAAAGCAACAATCAAGGGCGTACGCAAGGGGAGTTGGGCTTAAAACACCCCTTGCGCTGGATATTTTACAAAAACTTTGTTACCTGCGCAAAGGAGATTAATTGTTTTCGCATACTTTTTGCTTGTTAATTTATCGACTTAATGCAAATACCACGGAGTAAATTTGCATGCAAATCTCAAGGAACGTTACCAGTTTTTTTTTAAGAAAAACATTAGGTACCCGATATGGATCTGTAGGGACCCGATTTCTGTGATTCTAGGGACCCGACTTTCTCTGATTTTAGGGACCCGATGATAATTTTCTGTAATTCTAGGGACCCGAATCGGGTCCCTAAAACGGCTTAAAAAAACCCTGGTTATAAATGGGCCAAAAAGTAATAATTATGTTTTGGTGGGAATTTAGGCTATTGTCTACATTCAGAAACCACCTCACCACTTTTTGCAGACCCTCCGTCCACTACGCATGTTTAAGATTGTGTTCCGCGATAGTTCACTTTATCCGAAACAATCGTCTTTATTTTGTCTGCTAAGGCTGATCAGCGCAAGTGCTGACCGCACTGGCTACATTACCAATTTCTGTAGCATGATAGAACTGCTGCAGGAGCTCAAAAACAACTTTTTTCAACAAAGAAGTATTCAGGAATTTGATAACGTCTCAGCAGCGAAAAAGGAAAACTAACGTTTGCTGGACTTCTACACTAGACGAGAAATTGGAAGTTTTCTTGCGTACTTTATGCACATTCTCAATTCTTGTTTCGATCTTGCAAACCGGGGTGTGCTCCAGCCAGTCCAGCCGCACACATTCCATGCTCGACTGCTCGTATTCGACAAGACATCAGCGCAGCCTCATTTTGCAATTGTAAATTGCTCTGACCTAGTGATGAGTGTGTTTTACTCCCCTGTTTCAACGCGCAGCCTGATATTTTTGCAGTTATAAACTGCTGTGTCGTAGTGTTGATTGTTTTTTTCCTCCGATATCCTAGCTTGGAACGCTGATAGTTTATATTTAGTGTAATGACACGTAAAATAAGAAAGTGCGTCTAGAATAATATGCCTATTATGTCAACAAACTTCGCCAAAACGTTGTTTGGAAACATGAATATGACTTCAAATTGTGTCGTCACGAACAGCGCACACCAAACACAAATGACCACCATATGCCACTGAATGAAACACACCCCATGAAAGTTTCTGCGTACGCCACTGGCAACAATGATAAACCATCTGTATTTTCGTGAAAATTTAGTACAAGCTAGAGCAGGTTTCAAAATTGTAAAACTTTGTCAGTTTTGGAAAACCTTTCTAGTGACGTCCCGGCTAATAGCCTACATTGATAGAAGTCCATTCTACGTTTTACGAGCAGCTGTTTTGTTGACAGTTAGTAGAAACAGCTTTTACATATCATTTCTTGCAAAATGTATCATGAGTTGCTAGGAAATCATTTCTAGCCGTCTCTACATTCGTTTCAGTGGAACTTGTTCACTCGCTGGCCTAGCTTTTTTAAATATCGGCGAATAAACTAAATAACCTAAATGTTAACAATTTGAAAATTCCCGAAGAGCATCGCGGGTCGCACAAAATGCCTTCGTGGGCCACATGTGACGCGCGGTCCGCGTGTTTGAGTCCCCTTGTTTTGCCCAACTTGGTTGTGTGCTAGAATATTAGAAATTGTGTCAAAAACAAAGATGCGGCTTTAGCAGAAAATGTTTGTCAATAAAGAAATTTTAACACTATCAAAGCCCAAGAGTTCTTAATTAACGCAATCCCTTCTTGTTGCCACAGTAGTGTATTTTGTAAGCATGACATATTATATTATACACTGTTTCAGAAATCAAAAATAGAAGCAGCATTTAGTTTACCGGTACGTGAAGTAATTGGACATATTCTAAGTTTACCTTCACGAAGGATGTGTAGTGCGTGGCAGGAAACATACTTTTCCGCTATGTGGGTGATGCCACAAAGTGACACCAGATGGATTGTTGTTTCCCAAGTCAGTATTAGCTGTACCACTCGGGATGCACTGGTCTGCACAGTGAAAAAATTTGCCTTAAAGATAACAATGGTCCCAAACTCCCATAAGGCTTCCCTGCAAGTGGTTGATGAATATGAGCTGAGCCAACAAAAGGATCTGTAGAAAAACTAACCGTCACTGCCATGAAAAACACTCTAACAACTGGCATTTGTCAAGCTAACACTAAAAATACCGTTCAAAGAATAGTATTCAGAAACGTTTGACTCCATAGAAACAAAGGGTTGGTAGATGAAAGACATACGTCATTTGCAACTTGCCATGATAAGAAGAAAGTAGTTTGACATAACTGCTGATTGTTTCTTTTCAGCGTAATGTCATATAAACCACATTAAGTATACTGTATACAAAATCAACAAAATGTTTGTAATACAGTAGTCCCTGCTTATTAAAGCCCACGGATAATTAAGCCTACCCCTTTTAAATAAGATCTAAATTGTCCGGTCATGAATCATTTCATTTATTCTTGTAATAAAAAAAACGTTTTATATACCCAAAACCCGCTTTATATTCCCAAAACCCCGCTTAATAAGCCCAATTTTCGAACACATTTGCTTAAAATTGGGTGAAAAAGCGTCGAACTCACTCTTTGTCTTGCTTTCGATGGTTGCACACTTAATTTCGCGGAAGACCTCGTTCTTAATTCAACTGTTCCGTCACAGATCCTCTATTTGTGCCGTAGTGGATCTGCAAGACAACTGGAGCTCTGTAGAATTTATTTTCAAAATGGCGAAGAGACGTGCAGACGTAGCCTTGTCTAAGAAGCTTGAGATTTAAAAAAATTACCTAGCACTGCCAAAATGCAGTCAGCATGCCGCCGCCGTACAACTCAACATCTCTTTCGACAAAATGCACGAATTTGAAAAATTGAACGGCCATGTTCGACAGTTTCTACGTCACCACCAACCAATGAGGCAACTTACTCTTGATGTTTTTTTACGGAAATGGATATTGTTATACAGTAATGAACAAGAAAATTGCTTTTTACCTGTAACTGCTGTGCACATAGTTAATAGAGTTAGCAACTCATAGCTATAGTACAGTCGGCCTTACTCATTTATGTGCATAAGGGTGTAAACCAGTGGTTCTCAAACGGGAGCCACTTGGCTCACTAAGGGAGGAATTTTTAATTCCTGGGAGGAAATTTGTTCCAGGGAGGAATTGGGGAGGAAAAGCTGTGAATGAAAAAACTAAAAATATTATATTTATTTATTCAACACATATAAAAATTGCACAGAGAGGTTGGTTTAAATGGGAATGTCTGCAGTGCGCAAGCACAAGCTGCTGCTTCATCATCATCATCATCATATGAGCCAGCTCTTTCAGTTCACTGCTTGGCCTCACTAGATCTCAGGGCAGGTGTTGAGTAGCCAATCGACTGTCTCATCATCCAGAGCCGTCAGGTCGTGCAATCCATGGGGAGGTCAATGGATTGAACATTGGAAGACAACATGGTCAACGGTTTGATATTCCTCGCCACACTCACAAGCTCAGAATCAGCCGCACCCCATTTGTACAAATTAGAGCGGAAACGTCCGACATCGGCGCGGAGGCGGCTGAACCGGACCCACGCTGTTCTTGGCAGGGCTATTCCAGGAGGGTGGGACGGGGATGAAAGCACGGGTCTCGTAGCGCTCTCCAACATTTCCGCATCCCATCGGTGATCCGCCCAGAGCACCGCACTTCTGTTATTGTCATCAGATGAACTGATGAGTTGTTGTGCAGCGAGTACAAATGGTTGTCTTGATTTGAGATGCCGTGCATTCCCACCGAGATGTCCAGACCCCATGAAACGGCGTGCTAGAGACAGTGTGGCTCCTTTGCGACACAACCCAGCAGGTTGGATGTCTGTGTGGATTGGAAGATTGTCCGCTGGTGTAGGAGGCGGGTGTGAGCACTGCGACACCCAGGCAGTAACGCAGTACTCTGCTGTTGAATGGAGCAGGGATCAGGTGGCTGTTCGCAACGTTGTTGCTCTAACACCCTAGCCAGAGCCAGCAAGCCGCTTCAAGAACGCAAGGTGTGATGTCAACTATTTGTGAAGTGTCGCGAGGTGTCGGCGATACGTCAGTGTCCTGCCAACCTTACTCTGAGGTAGGCCTATGGGGGCTCGGAGAAAAAGGGCAGGGTTTCGTTGTTGTGGTTGACTTTTAGCTCACATTTAGCTTCCTTGTTGTTGAGGTGGAAGACTGCCAAAACAGCTTTTTGGTACTGAGCTTTAACTTCCAGGTCTGCAGGTATTCACTTACGGTTGCCATGTCTTTGCTTAGCACCCTTCTGCTGTTTGTCAATCTCCATCAACATGCATGGTTGCCAGGTCGTTGATGTATGCATACATTCTGGAGACGGTGGTTGGCAAGTCAGAGGTGCACAGAAGATGTTGAAGAGAAGGGATGTCAGGACGGATCCCTGAGGGATGCCATTCTTGAGGCGTTATAACCTACTCTGTTTGCCATTGGCGGTGGGAAGGGTGTAGCTGCGACTACCAACCAGCTCCATGATCAACCAGAGCATGCGCAGATTCGTTTCCATATCACAGATGAAATCATACAATGCAAGAGCACAGAAAATGGTTAGCCATAGCGCATTACAGAATCGGTGTTTGTGCATGAGCAACATTGAGAGGAGCAAAACACTTTAACACCACCCCAACTGTAGCGTCATTCACCCATCATAATGCAGGGATCCAGTAGTGTGAGAGAAATGAAAGCATTCTAACATCAAATCTTTGACCTAAACAGCTAAGAGAGAAAAAGAAAAAGTGAAAACTAAGTCAAATGTGGGCACACATTGGCGCTCAGAGGCATGCAAACTGTTCCGATCAAAGTTTCAAATGCTTTGTAAAGCATTTACCATGAGATCGACAGTCAATTAATTTTCCTGAATTTTGAAGCAGGATGTGTCAATTGTAAAATAATTTTAAATCAGAATGTGTCAGTTATAAAAGTCTGTTTGGTTCATAATAGTCTATTTGCAAGGGAGGAATGTGAAAAAAACTTCGGAAACCACTGGTCTAAACTTTGTCCCCCGTTTAATAAACCCAGAATGGTCCTGTCCCGAGGTGGGCTTAATAAGCGGGGACTACTCACAGTATTTTTGCATATGAGAGTTGATGAGTAACTAACTAACTTGAAAGTTTGTGCAAAAAGGGATTTCACTGACGCGCTTTACGCATGGTGCACTGTGGGAATAGAGTATGCTGCAAGGCACATACTTCATATTAGCAGAGTCCATGCCAGGCAAGCACATAATGCTGTGTTTTTAATTTTAAGTAGGTTATATGAACCCACGTTTTGCCACACTGTTTGTTGCATATACGAGTATGTCAAACAGAATGTACCAACAGCTACATAAAATTTGTAGGGAGAAAGTTTGTCACATGAACGTTTATTTGGAAAATTTCGGGAAATTCGGGCAAAATATCCTTTGCACCCCGAAAAAATTTCCTGCTCCTACACCTATTTATTCCCTTGATCTTGCCAAGGGGGGAATGGATGAAGCAACTCGATTTTACCTACAAGACATCGAGACTTTGTTTTGTACTAAATCAGCTATGTCCATCCCACGGGCCGCATGCGGCCGAGTCGATGGTTTTGTGCGGCCCAGGTTAGGTCTTTGCTGTAGTAAAAGTATCGTACATACTGACAACCTGTCTTTATTTTGATAATCTTGAATTTGACATTTTTGATGCAGGTGGTCCTCAGTGCCATTTTTTCACGTCTTTTACCACTGCAGTTAGGATTCGAACACTTTCAGTACATTAGCTTCAGCTGAATGTAGTTTGCTAAGATCAAATTAAGCTATTCAATGTGCGCCCCTCATTAATATGTCATTCAATGTGCGGCCCTGGTTGAGATAGTGACATAATATTTGGCTCAGTAAGCCATTTGGGTTGGACATGGCTGTACTAGATATTTACGTAAAGTAAGTTTATGCCTACTAACCTTGGTTTTTGCAGTACGTCACGCAAATTCCTAATGGTGTAGTTAACTCTTTTTAAACACAAAGTTTTTCGGAACAAGTAATCTCGCTAAAAATGTTTTACTGCACTCAATCCATCCCATCCAGGAACGCTTTTGACTTTGTCTGCACCAAACGGCCACTAGAAGTCGCAACTGATACGTCGTCAAACACTACTTGCGAGTGGGAATAAATTCGTTTTAATTTTTTTTAAAACAATGAAAACACTTTGAGATTTGAAGTAACTGCGTCTCCTGGTGGAGACGTATTGCTGAAATGTGGATATGCGTGTGGATACAGTTTTGATTTTCCTGTTCCTCTCTGGATCGCAGACTTAGACCTAGTGCACAACATCGCCAATCCTATAATATTTTACTTTTTTCTTGTAAATCTTTGCGCTTCAGAACTTCTTGTTTCTTCAGGAAACATGAGCGGAAGTATCCATCGCTTAAGCATTGCACTCACTGAAGAGATTATTGTGGTCATGCTCATGACAGGAGTTCTCATTTCAGACAACCATCGTTCAATGACGTGTGCCATTCGACGGGAGTATATTTTCCACCAAAAACATCAGCAGAAATGTGATAAAAATGACTGATTACCAGTATTTTTTCATTTCACCAAATTGCTCAACAAATTCTAAACTATCGTTTAGTTGAACAGAAACACGTGTTTTTACTAAATGTACATGGAATTCTTGCAAGATGAAATTTACGCAAAATGTTTGACTGACCTGTTTTGTTTTTACCAAATTGTTTTTTTTGTGATGGTACTACAACAGCTTTTGCAAATACAATTTTGCAATATTCTAACTCAATTTTGAGGCGTATATCTCAGCGTACACACCCAACGAAGACCCCAGAAGGCAGTATAATGTGCCAAAGCACTGCTAGAATGTGCAATTAACTCGTTTTGTCATATTGTTTTTGTTTTTTTGTAATTATTATTTCGCTCAGTTGCTTTGCATTCACTTGGCCTGGAGTCATGCGTACAGTATTATATACTGCCTATCTCCGAAACATATACGAAACCTTTTAGAAGAATATTTATGAATACGGCATTTGTAATTACAAATGGTGATGTTGAATCGGATATTTTTTTCAAGCTACAGTACAACGACCGTCGAAAGACTTTGAACTTGACACAATCAATCAATGAACTTGACACAATCAAACAATAAATTATTTTTGATGAAAAACTGGGTCAGTGCTATATTTCGATTTGCTATTGGAAGCTTTGAAATAAACTTGAATGATGCAACTGGAATAAAAAGAGCAAAACAGCAGAGTAAAGGTTGTCTGTCAGCAAAGGCGATCTGCATGGTGTGCAAGCAAATACAAAATAACATTTATTTTGTTCGTAACTCCGAAACACTAACAACGCATTTTAGAAATTTATTGGTACGTGATGTCATATAGGATCGTGAAAACAAACAGCAAGCTTGAGCAAGATTTATCAGAAGGGAGGCAGTAAGAATCTGCTCCTGGCTATTCAGTAGGTTGCAATTTCGTTTATTTTTTAAAGCTAAATATCAGAGTAATAGTAGTATCCAAGAAGATATAATGGAACTTTGGAGTGTTGATCAATTTCGATTATTATTCTTTTGTTGTGATGATCATGCATA
>Ga0210059_1012144_pt1 | contig 13070 bp, 11 predicted proteins | sample Ectturendosymbi2_FD_188042 | JGI IMG/M metagenome (GOLD analysis project Ga0210059, IMG submission 188042) | Ecteinascidia turbinata endosymbiont from Florida, USA - Sample 2 (SPAdes) (version 2) | ecosystem: Host-associated > Tunicates > Ascidians > Unclassified | place: Key West, Florida...
CCTCGTCTTCCCTCATGTATTTGCGAATTCCATGTTACTGCGATCGCGATGCATGCTTAAATTCAAGCGCCTTGCGTGTGGGAGTGACGACGTTACTCAACACAATACAATCAATCAATATCCCTATACAATCAATCAATATCAACACAATACAATCAATCAATATCAACACAATACAATCAATCAAACTAAAGTGTCTATTGCGCCTTCTTTCATATTAAACTGATGTGTGTGTATGTCAGCAGCAGCAAGCAGGCGTAACTGACTCTCGTGTTGTTGACTGCCAGGCAGTCAAAGTATAACACCACATTTTTCTACGGTTCTTCTGAAATTGATTAATAATACCCATAACTCTAACGTCACAGGCCATTCCAAAGTCTGTGGGTCCAAAGAAGTACGAAGCTGAATATGAATACAATGGAATTCACCACAAAGTGACAAGAGAGCTTACAAGCGATTCCGAAATCACGGATGTAAGCGAACTTTCTCAAAGCTTGCCAATTGCCTTTGCTTTTTGTTTTGCAAAGAGCAGTTGTTTGAGTTTTTAATTAGATAATTCAACAGTTCATTGTGCCTTTTAGTAAGCAAATAGTAAAACACAGAAATGAAGTATTATACATTTGAGTACATGTGGTGAACCCTGAGGAGCTCAGACTCAAGGTGTCTTCAGTCATAATGAAACTGTTGATTGAAATGAGTTCAGTACTAAGTCGTTGGTTTTCTTCAACCCAACCGTATATGAATTTTACTGTTCCCCTGTTTGTACGAATTTCATTATTTTTTAGACGGTGGTCTTGGACAATGGAAAGGTATCAGGAACTTCCAAATTTATCAGAATTTGATTACTTGGCTTGAGAGTAGGAATAAAGAAAGTGGATACAGCTTTTTTGTATGGAAATTCAATGGAATGTGTATTATTACTGAATGTTTGTTGCTCACACTTTTGCGACGGTTTAAAAGTTGATAATACCTTGATTACGTTTACAAGGCAAAAACACCTTGATTTCTTTACTTGCAAAGTCCTGCTGCAATATTTCGCTCAATCCCTGAAACAAAGATAACAAAAAGCAATTTCATTTGGTTGGAATGCTGTTTCTTTTTGAACGAAAACAAATGCTCGGATTATTGTTTTTACTACATTTCTAAAAATATACAGTAAGTTGAGCGAAATTGTAATGTTTACTGTGCAAATAAATCGATATGCGATATTCCACGCAAGATATTGTCCATATGGAAATAGCAGAAAAGCTCGTTCGAAATGCAAGCGTCTCTTTGTTTTCACTGCTCCAAGCATCTATGAACAACGTAAATTTTTCTTGCCAATTCGATTGCGTGAAGTTTCAGTGAAACTCATGTGTGCCGCCGGGAAAAGTTTTGCTCAGTTGAAAGACGTCCCGAAATTTAAAAGCAAGGAAAACGTGTTTGACCAAAAGTTGGTGTATTGATATATGTTCGAAACTCTTCTTTACAGAGATGTTTTTTTGTAAACACCTCCAACAAAACTGCTTGAATATGACAGCAATGTTTCTTTACCATCGGCAGAGATAAGCGATGTTGGTGATACATTCACTTCAAATTTTGCCTGCTCCTTACGCATCTCCCAAAATTTTGTGTGTGACTTGACAGAATTTTTAATGAAACTCTCTTGATGCAACAGCAGTACCGAAAAATCTTTAAATACACCCTATGCTTTCAATTCTGTCTCAATCTGCGATGCTTATGATTGTTTTTTTTGGCAAGTTCCATACAGTGCCGAGGCAAGGCAGCCCCATACCGCCCGGTCGTGGGAGCCCCAACCTTTCGTAGGGGCCCCACAATGTATATTGTGTTAGTAACTTAGAGCCGTTTCTCTACCCTTGACTTTTACTCTTCTGGTTTTTGCCCTCAATGCAGAGCCGGTAGATTAAGCATGTAATATCATGTTCGTTAATTTCGAAAAAGAAGTGCTGACGTTCGGACACTATAGCAGTATTTTGTAAAGTTGTGGTCACGTGATATTAAAGGGCCCCATCTGGATTTTTTATGGGGGGCAACAAGCTTTCACACGGCTCTGGTTCCATACAAACAGATATTTCAACATATTTTGCGATAACAAAATTGGTAATATTCTTTACGAAACAATGTAACCTAAAACGCTAGAATTCACCGATTGCTAATCTTTATAGCAAGGGTTCCCAAACTTTTTGGTTATTGGTACCCTTCGGACACTTTATAGGTTCGCATGTACCCCCAAAATTTTGTCACATTTTTAGCTGCTAATTTCAACTTGATCTGATGCACAACTTGCTTTCTATAGCTAGGGCAACCCATTGCAATACCTCTAAATACCTCATAATCTGCAGTTTTAGTTTAATATGTAAGGTGTGTGATTATTAGGCCTACTAATTACAAGCACACAAAATCATCCTTTGTCTTTGAATTCCGGATGAGCTCTCTCCAGATGTCGAGTGAGAAGACTTGGTTTCATATAATCATTTCCCAGTGTTTTTTAACAAAGTACACACACAGGCATATCCAAACCATTGTTTGTCGTAAATGCAAACCTGAACTTTAAACAGATTTCTGAATATTTTCTTTTTTGCTACTCATGTTAAACTTTTTGCTGGTCAGAATGTCCGAAAGATTTTGAGTTTAACTACAGCAATGCTCCTTCAACGAAGTCCACATTCTGAGCTCAGCATTGTTACATCAGCATTACACAAGCGCAATAATGTCTACTATTGACAAGAAAGGCTCATGTAGAATCTTCTGAATAAGTAGCATTTAATGATAAATAAATTATCATTTTCATGGAAGGACCTCTCTGTGGACCACTTCGGAATCACTGTATTAGTGTTTTCAAACGTTGGTAAAACACTGGAAACTAGCGAGAATATGTGAAAAAGATGCTACCTCCAAATTTAATCAATTATTCTTACAACAGAAGAGCTAGTTAAGAATGATATGTTACACACAATGTACCCATTGAAAAGTCAAAATGTACCCCTGGGAATACATGTACCCCAGTTTGAGAACCCCTGCTTTAAAGTGATGATTATCTGCCCACCATAGTAAACTGAATCAAAACACCTGGCGTTTGCTTCAGTGTGAAATTGAGATAACAAAAAAAATAATTTGTAAGTTGCGCTTTGCAGTTGTTCGTGTGGCTGTAGTCCAAGAAACGTTATATTCACGAGCGGGATTGCAGTTTCTTATACTGGTGTAACCAGCTCTTATGCTCAATATATTGGGAACGCTCCAAATTTTAACAAGTCTGATTTAAAAAAATTAATTTACCGTAAGTTGTTGAAATGTCTTATTTGCAAATTCATAAAGCCCCGCTTTCTTTGCATCGGCATAGGTGTTCTGAAAACCCACTGGGCGTGGTGTGGGGCGACATCGACTGTGTTTCACGACAGTCACTTGGAATTAGTTTGTGGCAATCAGACGTTGCGCCGAAAGAATATGAGTTTATTAAGATGGAAGCTATTTGTTTTTCACTTCACCACCGCCATGGCCTGACATCGGCTGCAATGAAATTTAGATAAAGGTAGGGGCGTAGCCACGGGGGGGGGCAACGGCTGCAATGGCCCCCGCAATTCCAAACAGTTGCACAGAAAATTTTTCAGATTAATCAAGCCTTTGATGTGTAAGCCAAAGGGATACTTCAGTGTAAATCAACGAAACTGCTTTAAGGAATCTATCCAACATCAGCTTTTTGTCGAACCAGATCGTAACGGTATGATTCACCAATTGTTCATGATTAATAATGAAACTGTTTGTATAGTGCAAGTATTGGGGAATTCATATCATTATGAAATACAAACTTGTATCTAACCGTATGTAATCATTAACCGCAAGTAAAAACAAGGAGTAACGTTTTTCGCAGCTGTTTCTAGCGCGCCAGCTTGTTGTATCCCACCAAATGGTGATGCAAGATTCATTGCAAGACCATCGCAAAAATTTCTTTCATGTAACCCTGGCGTAATACAAATATTATTTATGCTTGTTTGCAGTGTCAGCCGTAGCCTTAAATGAACATCGTGGGTTTTGTACAGTTCTAATAATATATACATGGATATGACGGTGATACACATTTTTACAGCATGTCGTGAAGCTCAAACTTTGGCTGAGAAGCGATTCCAGGCTGCCAGGTCCAGATGTATAAAATATGTCAAATCGCTTGTTGAAATATGCCAAAAAGTTTCAAAACATGCTAAACAAGCCTAAAGAGGCTACTGAGTGTCGGTTTTGAATTACTCGGATGATCAATTGCAAAAATGCGAAGTTGCTATGAAACTAAGCAGTGGCGCTTCTAGAATAACAAAAGTGGAGGACCACTCCCGGGCCATGGAAATACAGTAGGGGGGCAACATAAATGTCTCTCCTGCATGCTGACATCCCGTTGTAATGAAGATTGATTTGCTATGACTAACCCTATCAAACCCAACGTAGGCGTGTGAATATCGTCAGATCCGTCGCCAGAAAGTCTTCAATAGGAGGCTTTACGTTTGTGCAGGGTTGCCTGACATTCTAAAAATTTACAAAAACTCAACTGATTTACAGTGTTTCATATCACAATTTAGGGGGCTTGGAGCTTTGTTTGGGGGGCTAAGCCCACCGAAGCCCTCCCCCCAGGTGGCGACGGGACTGAATGTCGTTAAATATGATCTAGCGTTATTATTAACTAGAGAAAACTAAGCACCACCAGATGCAATCGCACACTTCCACTGCTATGTCGAATATTCTGTGCTAAACATGCAACTTCCACAGCACTGTACTCTGACTCTACACATGTAAAACGAAACACCATTCTCCGAACAGAATTGTGCCGCTGCCGGCCCTACATGAACTGCTGCACGAAAGTGAAAACAATTCACATGAAAGCGAAATGGTTCCAACGACGCATGCTATCCTGACACAGAGACAAGTAGGCTGTTGATAGCCAACTATTACCGTCAAACCATTCTTACTAAAAAGCAAGTTTTTTTAAATAAACCATCTGCCAACTGATTACTGACTACAACTAATCCGTTTTTGTGGTAGCTGACGAACACTTTGTGATGTAAGAATAGCAATGTTATGCAACTACTATCACAACTGTAATACCATGTGCAGCGTGGGTGTAGGCCGTAGGGTAAGGACCTTTCAATGCACTATGCTAGTGTTTCTTAACCTTGACAAACACGCCAAACCCTTTCGTTATTTTCCAAGCTTTTGTGGAACCCCATTTTCGCCCAATACAACAGAAAGTAAAAATGGGTTAAATGTTTCAGATGACTTTCGTCGAACCCCTGAAACAGCTCCGTCGAACCCTTGGGGTTCGATTGAACCCATGTTCGATCTGAACACTGAACTATGCAGTTAACAACAGCGAGGTTTCGCCACCAGTCGACCACTGGCACTTAAACTAGCAAAGCCGCGCCGCAGATAGGTATGTGTATCAGAACCGTCGCCTGAAAGTCGTCAATAAGGGGGCTTTAAGTTCGTGCAGAGGGGCTTGACATTGAAATTTGAGAAAAATTCCACTAATTTATATTGTTTCATATTTCAATTTGGGGGACTTGGAGCTTTGTTTGGGGCGCTAAGCCCACCAAAGCCCCCCGTGACGACGGGACTTATGTGTGTATCGGCGTTTTGGGCGTGTACCTGATAGAAAGATGTAACAGCAGGCATAAAACTTGCTCAGCAGATATTCCTAACGTCGTTCATTTTATTATTCACACTAAATTTTTCTCTGACTGATCCTCAAAAGCTGACTTTTAAACCCTGCGTTAATTTATGACAGTGATTCCCAACGGGGTCCAGGCGGTCCACCTATCCACAGAGAGTTCCATAAGCGAAACACTCACCACCTCGAATAAACCAAAAGAAACAATTAGACAAATAGATAATGAGCAATACGATTCTCACACAAATCCCTGCACCATCTCCGTGAGAATTTCATATCAACATTAACTAAGTGTAAGGATTAAGGATTAAGGCTTAGGGAAGGGTTTAGACTTGTGGTTTAGGGATATGGATTACGGCAAGTGTTTAGCCTACAGTTCAGGCAAGGCAGACAAGTAGCTGCTAACAGCTTGCCAGCACTCAAACCATAACAAAACTCGTTCATTGGACTAAGTCAATAGACGTCATGGCCAACTACGCAGGAATGCTTTTGGAGTTTGTCATGTGACCACTTCAACAAATTAAGTTCAGCCAAAGGCAAAATAGCTCCAGCAATGTTTTTGCCTCATAAAGCAAAATAAACAGTGCCGAATCTATATCCAACCCTTATACCCAGAGTTGACACTAAAAGAACATTTTAGGGTGAAAACAGTGCTTCAGATGAAGGATCGCAAAGGAATTTGCTTTTGGGGTTCAAACTCAAGAAATGTAGGGGTTGCGGTGCAGTGCAGACACGGACATGGATAAGTACAAAAATGCGGTCGCGGTGCGGACAGAGGACACAAATTTTCTTTCCGCGCCATCTCTATTCCAATCATCACCTGCTGGGTCCCCAGGCTCAAAAGCACACCACCTGCTGGTAACACAGCCTTGAATTGTACACCACCTGTAGGCGCCACAGGCTCGAATTGCACATGATCCACCACTTAAAGATTTTCAAAATAAGGGCAGGTTGTTATTAATATTGTACATACACAACATTGAAACCCTCAAGTGGCCACACAAAACCTTCATCTGGGCCGCATGCGGCCCGCGGGCCTTGGGTTGGGCATAACTGCTTTAGACTGTACATCGTGCAACAATGGAAAACCTCATTCAGGCGCTGATTCAAGTATGGTACAGGGATCCGAAACTATGTGACCGTTCAAAACGAGCAGACTCTATGTCAAATCGCATTAAATTGCTTCTTAAAAAATAGATGAGGTCATATGCGTTACTAACGTATCTGCACACAAAGTTTTATAACAACTTCCTGGTAAATCAAAAATGATTCATGTTGAACTTCTAATTGTTGCTTGTTCCAGTTAATTTGCACAAGGGTGCATGTGTACAAGGGAGTGGATCTAGTCTCATTGCGAAATTCGGTGTAGTCGAAATATATTGAACGCAGCAAGAGTTAAAAAAATTATTGATGAAGTAAAGAAGTAAAAAAATGTAGCATAGGCCTAATTTTATCCGTAACAACTGGATGTGCAAAAGAAAGAATAACGAACAAAAATAAAAATACATAAAAAAACACAACTTAGACTATTCAAATCACTAAAACCAGTAAAAACAGCATTCTTTTCCTCGTAGAGTGAAATGTTACGTAAACACATAACGATTTATCTCTTCCATGCAACAGGTGTTTGTTAAATTGTGTTTTGGGGATAAAGGTGACAGAAGACTTAATGGAGTCTGGTATTGAAGACCGCACACTCTTGAACAAACAATTGTAAGCGACCATTTGCTTGAAGATGAATCAACTAAATGTAAAGCATGTTCTTAGAAGTGTATAGACTTGTGGAGTATAAATGAATGGAGTTGATTGGAATAAAATAGTCATCAAAATGAATTAGAAGCAGTTTGTTATAATAGGAGTGCATGAATTTACTTACTGAGAATGTATAAAGCTTAGGAAATCATCACATTTGTAAGTTCCGAAAATATTCTTCCAAAGAGGTATGGTCAGTTGATAAATAGTTTAAGGATGCTGGTGCTTTTCATTTTCGTGCTATCTTCTTTTCCGTTGACTGTGCCGTTGCATTAATTTGTTGCATGTTGTCAATGCTTCATGAAAAACAACTGATAAGCAAACAAAAACCTTGAAAACTTTAATTGTTAGAAACGAATATCATTTGTCAAAACCTGTCATTTTGCAGCGAAGCTCATCTTGGAAACGCCCACAAAATCAGGATTTGGGTGAGTTCAGAACATCTCTGTGTCTATTGTACGATTATGCCAATAAGCAGAATCGTTTTTCTGATTTTATTCACACTTCAATTATTTTGTGTTTACGGTTTGGTTACTTTTCGATTAAAGACTTTTAAGAGGTGGAATCCGGTCATGGGACGCTGACTCCCTTTTCCCCCTTTCATCAGATACGTTAATCATAACCTAAATTCAGTCATATAATGGCTAGTTTGGAGTGAGTGAAATGGTTGGCTCCTTTCAATCTTTCAGCATTCTGCAATATTGTAACTTTCGTGTTATAAAAACCAAGGTCATCAAACGTTACGCAGGCGGGTGCTTCGTGATAGAGATGGTACCGGCCACTAATGGTCCAGTTTTGATCGGGCTGCTGAGGTTGAACGAGGGGGCCGCTAATAATATTTCTGACAGTTAGATTTTACCAGGCCGCCACAGCCCGCTAATGTTGAAGAAACTTTCAAATTTTTTGAGTTAAAAGAACCACCCCGTGGCATGAAAAGGGTGTAAAACCTCCTGGTATTGCTTTACCTATGCTGCATTTTCAGGCAAATTTGTTCTTCCCATGTGTCAAACTTAATGAACTCCGTCATGCGCGACTGAGAGGTACACTTTAAGATTTGTTCCTGATATATGATGATGACTCCTTGCATGAGCGTAGCGAACCGCAATTTTGGTGCTGATTGGCTTCTCGGAGGGAACATGGTATGCAACGTTTTATGCCGTGTTATTGCAGTGGTTCCCAACCGGGGTGCCATTTGCAATACCCAGGGGTGTCGCGAGATGATACTTTTTTCAATATATCATCGAAATGATATTTTCAAAATGTCGCCAAAACTCAAAACAAATTGCTATAGGTTCGCCACTAGGTGCCGGAAATTATACACAATTTTTGAGCAGGGTGACACAAAAATACGGTCTTCCACCAAAAGTCAAATAACTTCCAAAATTTTATTTAGATTAACACAAAACTTCAGCTACATTAGGTCAAGCCTGTGTAGCAGACATCTCCAAAGTTTTAAGTCTGTTCTACAAAAACTCTTTGTACCACTGGCGCTTAAAAAATGTGTTCCAAATGAGCTCCCCGACGCTGCAGGCACATTTGGATCCGGCGGGCAAAGTTCTCGATGACCCTCCCGCATTCCTCCTTTGGGATCGCTCTTATTTGCTGCTGTGATTGCTGCTTTCAAGCCTTTCAGGTCAGGGATAGTCTGGGGTTGTTGCCATACACCCTGTCCTTAAGGTATCCCCACAGATAAAAATCTGGGGGGTTCAAGTCCGGTGAATGCAGCGACCACTGCGGGTCACATCTGCGGCTGATCAGTAGGTCAGGGAAACGCTGCTGTAGCCATGCCAATGATTCTTTTGAGGAGTGGGGGCTGGCACCATCCTGCTGGAACCACTGGAGGACCCTGACGACCCCTCTCCGTCGACCAAGTGCTGTCCAGAACTTGTCAAGCACCTGAACATATCGCTCGATGTTGATTGTCACAGACCTCTCGTTGTCGTCCTCGAACCAGAATGGTCCAATGATGCCATGTTTGGAGATGGCAACCCAGGCAGTGCACTTCACAGAGTGTAATGGCCTTTGCAGACGGTGCTCAGGGGGTGTGCTACCCCAGAAGATGTTGTTCTTAGAGTTCACGTGACCTGACAACAGAAAATGTGCCTCGTCTTTTGCTGCATTGAGCTGCGTGGATAGACTTCTGCCGAAAATATGCCTCAACTATAAATATCTTTTGCTCAGTAGTCCATGGCATCTCAAAGGTCATATTTGGTAGATTCTTAGAACATTAATTCTACTTGGTAAATCTGAAAAATGAAAAGAATTGATTAATTATTTTAAAAGTTATTCAAGTTTAGGTGATGACCGTTTATTTTTGTATCACCCTATATTTCTTTTTTGTAGGGTGCTGCAAGCCTAAAACGGTTAGGAACCACTGTGCTATTGTTTCATATAAGAAGCTGGAAAACACTTGGAAAAATACCCTGAAGGTACTGCATTAGTACACAGTTTCAAAAAAGCAGCTATGTTGTTTCTGTTGGGAAAACTACCAATTAGTTCATGCATAATAAATGCCTATCTTTTGTGTCCGTGGTTCAAGTCTTTGATGTTTTATTAGGCAACTAGATTGTGATGATAGTTTTGCTTCAAATTCATCTCTTTTATGTGATGCATATAACAGTCATAGCAACTCCAACAATTTTGACCACAAAAAGAAAACTTGCTTCAAATATTTCAGAATTTAAGACATGGAAGAAAATTACCAAGTATTTCACGAGGTAGACAAATATTTGCAGACCACGTTTTTTAGCAGCATAGGTGACGAAAATAATGGAAAAGCAATTTGGTCGATGAATGTGTTTAAGTTTTAGAGAAGAAAGCAAAGTAAGTTTTCTTTTTTATCAAGTTTGGCTGGATGTGTGTTGTGTATTCCAGCCACTTATGCATCAAGTAAAACAGTGTTTTCATTGAGTGGAAGGTTTGTGGACAATGGAAAACTTGTCTCTGTGCGAAAACTTGACTGTTCTAGTTTTGAACAGATCAAATAATTTTGAAGAAATGACGTGAGTCTGACGGGATAGAACAATAGTAGAAGTCTCGTTTGATCAATACTTATGATGATGTATAAAAAACTTTGCTGATGGAACTGTTGCCTTTGTGGAAACTAGTTACTTAAAAATTAATAGATGTTTTTTATATGTAACAAATCAAAATCGCTTTATACGTTTAATTCTTTGTTTGATATTTCTAAGTAAACCGCATAATTGTTTAGCCGTCCACGAGTGGGCCGGATTAAAACAGAAAAAATGTTCTCGGATCACGGACGGTTAATGGGGCGTAAGTTGCGGGGCTGTGGGCGGTACGAGCTTGAAAAATCCTTGACGGTACCATCGCTACTTTGTGAATCACCTATAACGTATAAACCAGCGGAATTTTAGGATTTGGTGAAACACTTTTTGGGTATGTCAGGAAGACGTTCGAGCCAGTCAAACACACCAATTTAACATTTTTTGATATAAAAAAAACAAACAGCGTAATTTTTGTTTGTGTAGTAAAATTTTCATTTATATGTCAGAAAAACTTTGATGGGTAACTACAATTTACTTGCGTAATGACGTTTTTTTGTTTTTAAATAAGATTATTTAATTCAAACATAAGCATACACAGTTTTGGTGTTTAAGCAGTGAAAAACTCATCACTCATCTGAAAAACTCACCAAAAAACTCATCTTCGTCGAAATTTTTTGATACCATACTCATATTTTATCTTATTCCCTAAGACTGGCCTGGTTTCCTTTCTCTTGTCCTGAAAGAGTCAATCGCGGTTACCCTGCAACTATTTTTTGCGCTAGGACGCCCTACATCAACTACACCTTTGTGCCTCAAGCAGTGGTGTGCAGGGGGTGTAAGCGCACACCCAAAAGTTTTGATTTAGTTAAAATCCGGGCAAAATTCCTTAAAATCCGGGCAAAATCTGTGGAAATTTGGTCACAATGTGTGAAAACTTTTGCAAATTCGCTTGATGTGCTTTGATTTTTAAAAAATGGCGCCCTAAATCAAAGTGCAGACGGTTTTTTGGAGGTCATTTTTAGTGTTTTTCGGGCAAGTTAGGAGAAATTTGGACAAAAATGGTGCATGATGTGCTTTGATTTGAAAGAAACGCGCTCAAAATGAAATGAAGTCGTTTTTTTTTAATTTTTTGGAGGCCATTTTTGGCTTGCTTGTGGTAATCAACCTAATTTGGCGGTTTCTGACAAGCATCTAGTAAAAACCACTGACTGTGCCCATTTATGTACTGTGGCTACTTGAGCTCATGCAGCCATTTCGGCTGATTTCGTTTATTACGATGAATAACAATCTGTTGCTTTCTCTTGTTTTGATTTTTTAGTGTCTGCTGCACGTGTCTTGCGAATAAAATTCTTTGAAAGATGATAGATAAATAACTTAAAAATATTTACGCCTGCCATTAACTGCAGGGGAAGTAACAATACCTAAAATCAATGAATATAAAGGATATCGGATTCCGACGTTACCACTGTTTACAATGTATGTCGCATTGGAACAAAACTGCACGTGAAACTCTTTCTTAGGTCCACTTATCATTGCAAAGCACGATAATTAATTTTTCAAGCATTGAAAATTAATTCAGCTAACATATAGAGATTCAACAATAGAGAGGAGAGTGCCCTGCCACTAATTGTTGACAAGGACTGTTAAATTGGTTCTTTTTGCCTCAGCCTGCTTAAACATGGTGCAACTGAATGACGCCACGCAAACATATTTACGCTGACTGATTTGGGTTGTGACATTGCAGTTGAAAGGAAAACAATAAACACTATTTGGTCCCAGTATCAGTAGAAAGACTAGGAACATAATAATCAGTGATGGAGTCTCTGTACTTGGTTTCAGTCTCGAGAACCTCTTTTGCGATTCTCGCTTCCAGGTCTTGTCAGTCTCGAAGGCTGCAGGTCTCAGACTCGAGCCTATTGTCTCGAGATTTTAAATACTCCAACGACATGGCTTACCTGAGTCAAGCTTCCGTAATTCAAGCTGTTTACTGTCTGTTGACTCTGAAGTCTGAAGGAAAGGAAAAGTCAAAAAAGGTCGGAAAAATCAGAGAAAATCAACAAAAACACAGCTTGGAAATGGCGATGACATTTGTTTAAAATATTCTACAAACATTTCAGCGAATGTGAGAATTTTCAAGTCTCGGTCTCGAACGTTCAAATCTCGGTCTCGGATGATTTGATGAAGTCTCGGTCTCGACGTTTCAACCAGGTCTCGATCTGGATCGCGGATGTTATGCTCTCGACTACATCATTGAAATATGAATTAAAAACAAATTTGTTTGAAAAGGAATATCTCGCGCAACGAAAACTGTTGTAGCGGACCTTGCTTCGGCCCGCAACTTAATCAAAGCGTGGAATATAATTATCGAACGCAACTAACGGGGGTCCGCTACGCTGTGAACACTATAAATCTTTATCTAAATTTCATTGTAGCCCATGTCATGCCAAGGCGGCGATGAAGTGAGTATGAAAGAAAAACAATTGCCTTCAACCTTAATAAAATCGCACCATTTCGGAGCAACGTCTGATTGCCACAAACTAATTTTAAGTGACTGTCGTGTAACACAGTAGATGTCGTGCCACACCACGCCATGTGGGTTTTTAGAACACCTATGCCGATGCAGAGGATGTGGTGCTTTAAGGTTTTGCAATTTCAACAAC
>Ga0210059_1012145_pt1 | contig 13069 bp, 8 predicted proteins | sample Ectturendosymbi2_FD_188042 | JGI IMG/M metagenome (GOLD analysis project Ga0210059, IMG submission 188042) | Ecteinascidia turbinata endosymbiont from Florida, USA - Sample 2 (SPAdes) (version 2) | ecosystem: Host-associated > Tunicates > Ascidians > Unclassified | place: Key West, Florida...
CACCAGTAGAGAAAGGCAGACAGGCTGGCAGGTGCGAAAGCTGGGCGGCTGCCACGACCATGGTCGCAGAGATGTTCCGCTGAGTTAATCCGGCTTTGATCCTGATTTACGTCCTTGTCCCGTGTCACTAGAAAAAACGTCTCGGGACGCCTCCGGACCTGGGTGGATCGACTTCTGCTTACGTCCCGAGACGTCATCGGAATCGAATGTGATGCATGGCTTCAACATCATCTCAAACTCGAAAATGCAGTTCCAGAAGGGTCTCATTTGAGAAAATCACACAAAACGTTATCCCAGGTAGACGTTCATTATATTTTGTGGATATTTAACTCTTACTAAAGCCATCGGCATGGTTTTTGTCAATCAGACAGTTAGTCAAGTGCATAGTAGGTACATTTGTGCTTTAATGTTTTGTGCATTCTCACTGTGCGATTTCGGACAATATTCTAATGATGATAAAAATGCAATGTACTTGTTAGCTAACAGTTGTCGTGATAGCCTGCCTGTATACATCACGGCAATTAGCCGTTGTTTCCGGTCGTTTCTGTGAACGCGCAATGTTGTTGTTCACCGTTAGCCTATGCCGATTCGTTCAAACGTTGCGTTGTTATGATTTCACATTCAAGTGTACTGAGGAGTTTGTTGTATATCTGAATGTAAGCATAGGGGGAATCAAACTTACATCGTCACTGTAAAGTTATTAACGGACAAAGCGGTGTGTAGTGAACCTTTATTTCGCCTTGCTTCTACTTGGCAATCCCAAGACGTTAGGTCGCTTAGCTGGAAGACTGACCCGCCCTCCTGCAATAACTAGGTTGGCCACTCAATAAGTAGAGATCTCTGTGGAATCGTAAACAGCAACGAGTTCCTCACAACCACCGAAGCCCTTAATTTGGTTCGTTGGCTACAAGTGGACAATTTGACAAATGCAGCAGCACAAATTGTGCCTTAAAACATGAATCCTCCGAAACCAAATGTACTGTACTGTTTGATGCTCACATAATTTTTCAAATAACGTGAAAACTAGATTAAACATCAGTGAAATAAATCTTAACTTTTTTATTTCGATTCGTATTTATAGCAGACAGTAAAAAAGAGCAATTGCCGAATCATCGGGATGCTTCATTTTACACTGGTTGTGTTGTGACAATAGGTGTTGCCATTCCCGTCGTCTTTTCCTCATTTTTCAGAAGCAGTGGCCGACAGTTTATTGAACGGACCGACAGTTTATCGAACCGACAATTTGTAGAACCGACAGTTTATCGAACGACAGTTTATCGAACGACAGTTCATCGAAACGACAGTTTACCGAAACGATTTATCTGATTTAACTGTTGCAAGACATTATTACGGCGTGGTCATCACGCTATAATGTATAGCTGCAGTCATAACTCTCTATTTAATTTTGTCCACGTGCAAAGTCCGTTTTTATCTTTCTTTAGTATCGACTGGCATAGTTAGCAGGAGTAAGAACCATAACCATAGGTCTGAGCAGCAGTGAAGTAAGCAATTGTGAGGGATTGTAACATAGTTAAGAAATTGAATTCATTTTAAGTGAGAAGGCTAACTGAAATAGGATACTTTTACTACAGCGAAAACCTAAACCGGGCCGCACAAAACCTTTGATTCGGCCGCAGGTTGGACATAGTTGCATGGTCAAGAACTTTGCGTCATACAAAAACCGAGGTAAGTTGCAGTTAAGTTGCTCAAAATGTTGACTTAAAGAAATTTGTGAGCCAAAACGTGTGTTGGCCAAGATCGGCATTTTGAGTCCAAGCTCATTGAGAACAAGTGCAAGACGAAAAATTAATCTATTGTATAACTTTATAGGTTTATTTTAATCATCGAAAAAATAACAGATTCTTAACACAAATTCAATGCTTTTAGCAGGTTTTATCTGAAATTTAGTGACAAGACTTTTAGCAGAATCTAGCAGGTTTTTTTCGATCCACTTAGCAGATGTAGGTCACAACCATCTGGCAACACTGCCGGTCAGCATGCAACACACTCTGACTGCCATGTCACGATGCGAACTGGAGAGAGCATGCAGAGAGTAAAGCTAGTAGCAGGGATGCCTTGCTCACACACTTTATGATTTAGCAGGTGTTGATGTGTTTTTTAACTTGGAGCCCCACGATCTTGAAATGCTACAGGCCCCGCGCTACCTTAATCCGGCACTGCTTCAGACTATGTGCAGGACAGACTCTGATTACTTGACAAAACTTTTTTACTCGCAGACAAGGTAATGTGAAATCATTGATGAAAACGTTAAGGCTCCACATAATTGTGATTGATGTGGAACCGTTACAGTGCATGTGTAATCTTCACAAATAAATATCTAGAATAAATGCTCTTATTGCTAAATAGTGTCTACGGCCTAATTGCATAAAAAAGACTTTTAACTTTCAAAATTTGAGCTTCAAGGCGTGAAGCGTATATCACCGGCATATTCACGCATTTAGCTGCACAAAAACAAAAATCTCTGATGTTCATTTTTGGCAGTGGTCGACAAACTGCGGGTCTCGGCCCAACTGTGGGCAGTTTAGCACTTTTTATTGGGCCGCGCAACACCTATGCTGTAGTTGCCTGGGCTAAAACGCAGGCTACTGTAACAGCTATGCAAAATTGATTTTTTGACGTTAACTAAGCATTGCTTTTGTCATAATACAGTTCATGACATTAAGATAGCATTGTCATATAACAGGTAACTGGATACAGCAGAAGTTTGAAATTGGGCCATCAAAAACAAGCATGGGTCTTTACGTGCGACTGAAAAGGTTTATTGGGCCACCATATCGAAAGTTTGACGAGCACTGAATTAAGACAACGGCTGATGTTGCAGACACGGGTAAGTTATACAATGTTTATAGCACATCAGCGTTATCAAAGTGGAATTTTGCGATGGTCTTGAAATGAAGTTTATATCACCATTAGGTGGGATACAGCAAATTGGTACGTCAGAAACAGCTGCGAAAACGTTACACCTCGTTTTTGTTTCGGTTAGTGATTGCAAGCGCTTAGAGACACGTTTGTATTTCAATATCATCAACTTCAACAAGGGGAAAACCTTAGGTAAACTTCAGCCATGATATGTGTACTACAGAATTTACACTGTACACAACGTTTGACCAATTAGTCAACCATACTGTTTTGATCAGGTTCGACTAAAAACTGAAGCAGGATAGGTTTCTTAACAGTTAGGTTGATTTGCACTGAAGTATTTCTTTGGTTTGTATATCAAAAGCACTGGTAACCAGAAAAATTTCGGCGCATCTTTTTTATTTGGGGGGGGGGGCAATTTCCCCCATAGCCCCCCTGGCTACGCGCCTGGTTTAATAAATTTAAGTAAACACATTGTATGTGTGCATTTTAAAACGCTTGCATTGGGTTCAATAAAATTTGTTGAACTCATTGTATAGGTGATTCAAAAGGCTGGTGATATTGGGTTTAATAAAATTCGATAAAATAATTGTGTGTGTGCATTCAAAACGCTGTTATTTGGTTTAATAAAATTTGATAAACTCTTTGCATAGGTGCATTTGAAACTCTTTTGATTGGTTTAATAAAATTCGATGAACGTATTGCATGTGTCCGTTGAAAATGCTGGTATTTCATTTTAAAAAATTCAATAAACTGTTGTTCGATTAATTGTCTGTTTGATCTGTCGTTTTCATAAACTGTCGGTTCGATAAACTGTCGTTCGATAAACTGTCGTTTGATAAACTGTCGTTCGATAAACTGTCGTTCGATAAACTGTCGGTTCCATAAACTGTCGGTTCTACAAACGGTGGTTCAATAAACGGTCGGTTGGATAAACTGTCGTTTCGATGAACTGTGTTCGATGATTTGTCGTTCGATGAACCGTCGTTCGATAAAGTGTCGGTTCCATACAGGTCCGTAGCCAGGTTTTGAGGTTTGGAGGGACAAAATAAATTTTTAGGGGGGCACGATTTTTGTTTTTATTATATTTTTGAAAGAAATTTTTCTGGGAACAAGAAAATTTGGGGGGCACTGCCCTCGAATGCCCCCCCGTGGGTACGTACCTGGTTCGATAAACTGTCTGCACGATAAACTGTCGGTTCGATGAACTGTCGTTTCGATAAACTGTCGTTTCGATGAACTGTTGTTCTATAAATTGTCGTTCGATGAATTGTCGTTCGAAAAACTGTCGTTCGATAAACTGTCGCGTCACAGTCACGGTGTTCAATAGTTACATGCGGAAAAACGCCTTCCCCTACCACCGTAACTTCCAAGTGCATCTTCGAAGATTTGTTGCCATGTTACTGTTACGCAACAAAGGCCAATAGTAGAACAATTCGCTCCTGAGTTTCGCAACCTGCCTCTGCAGGCAAAGAAGCGGATTAAGTGAACTGCAAGCTTGTCACTGCATGTTACCAGAACAGGGAACCTGAGTCTTGTGCAGTTTCAGTGCCATATCGGCAAAAAAGTGTCAATGCAAGAATTAACCCAACTAATCAGAATTAAACTGCTGATTTCACGTTTTCTAGAAATTTTTGCTTCTTAGTCCCAATTTCCAGGGGGGGGCAATGCCCGTTTCTCCTCCCTTCGGACGCCTATGGTGTGGACCCATACACCACACAAGAAGTGGAAAAGTCTGCAAACAGTCATTTTCAAAAAACTAGAAGCCACTGTGAAAAGCTGAAAAACAAGATATAACTTTTATGCCTCTTTTCAAGTTACCCTTCAAGGTGTCCAAATGGAAGATGCCCTCAGCCCACACATATGGAGAAGTGACATGTTAGTAAAAAAATTATTCTATGGAAGGATTCTCAGCAACAAAAAAGGCTCGAATATACGCAGCAACGTTCAATAATGGCAGCAAAAAATGAAGAATTGTCAGTAGTTACTTACAACTGTCGTGGTTTGACCGCATCATTGCATGACATTAAACAATTTTGTGCTATGCACCACATAATTTTTCTCCATAAAACTTGGCTGGCTAAGCAAACATTAGACAAACTCACTGACATCAGTGATAACCAATTTTACCTGTGTCAGAGCTGAAGTTGATTACACAAAGGGCGTAACATCTGGCAGACCATATGGTGGGACAGCAATATTGTGGACCAAAAAGCTACATGCGAAGACATTTATGAACCAAGACCAAAGTATCATTGGACTGGAGGTATGTTTAGACTCAGTCTCCATGAACTTCCGAAATGCTTACATGCCATATTGCTGTGATTCCAACTATGATGTGTATGTGAACTATCCGAGTAAAATTTTATCACTGTGGTGAAATAGACAGTCCAAATGTATTGATAGTGGGGGACGTCAATGCTTGCCCCAAACACAATTTTGGTGAAGTGCTATCTCAATTCTGCTTGGAACATGAATTGAAAATATCAGATAAAATCGTGCTTCCAGCTGATTCATTCACCTATGTTACTGATACCCATGGAAAATGCAGCTGGCTGGACCATTTACATTCATCAAAATCTGCTCATGGCTCTATCCAAAACACTGAACTATTACATCAATTCATTCTCTCTGATCACAGGCCGGTAGCGGTAATAATCAAAACCACAGTACTACCTCAAACATACTTTGTGATAACAAGACACAACATGAGAAATATATGAACCGGAACAAAGCCGCACAGCAACAAAAACTGAAATATCAACAGGCTAGCAAGATCTGGCTCGCAAAAATACCCTTATTTGAAGAACGTACCTCATGTGACAATCCTATGTGCAAAAACCAACAGCACATTTACATGCTAGAACAATTTTTATACTAACATACAGTAGTAGCGGCACTGAAAAGAGCAGCAAGTGAAGTCAACAGTACACAACATAAGCATGATGTTCCCGGGAGGAACAAGGATGTAAGAGAAAAGTACAAGAATTCCCCACAAACATATGTATACTAAGATTATTAATCATAAACCCAAATGTGGACCTCTATTTGACATTAAAAAAGAGTTCAAATAGCTTGTCGGAAGTCCCAACAAAAATGCGAAGCTGATGCCATGGCTGAGGCTTTATGCAACAGATCTCCCAAAAAAGCAAGAAAGCATGGCTTCGATCTACAGTGGGAGGTGAAACAGGAAATGAAACCATCACTGTCATGTGGAGAAAACAATTTGTAGCATTGCTGAAATCATCAGAAAAACTGTGAAATTGGCAATTTTGTGAAACAAAATATGATCTCCCGTGGCAATTTTGAAGGGATTGATGAGTTGATGTGCAACAGCTTCAAGATCAAATCTCTGCTGCACAAACTACCACTGGATCGAGCAGCAGGCGAAGATGGCATCTTTTCTGAACAAATTTTCTATGCTGATCCAAGTGTGTGCAGCCACCTGAGTAGTCTATTCAATGTGTGTTTAATACATGGAAAAATTCCGCAGTAATGCATGCAAACAGTCATTGTACCTATTTGTAAAAACAAGAATGGGGCCATAGTGATGCTGGGATCTGCAGGCCTGTTTCCCTTGCAAATATTATCTCCTAGCTGTTTGAACACTATATTTGGTCCTGCATTTCACCACTTTTGGCCACAACAGACAAAGAGTTTGGCTTCAAGCCGAAACCTGGCACTGACATGCAGGTATCGAGTTTGCTAAAACACTTTGGGGGGGACAAACCTGGTTGCGTTTCACCATGGTCACTCAACTGTAGTACGACCTTTTTGTAAAATTGGCCAAATTAGAGCACATCATGGCATTGATATACTGTATTTTGGTGACCATAGCCCTCTGGCTACGCCCATCGTGGGGGTATAGTAGCGTATACAAGTATACAATGGTGCTATATCAAGCACTTAGCACTGCATTTGATATGAAATCACATTAATTCTGAGAGCCTAAATAGAAACAATTATGCTAAAAATTGTGATAATCAATTAAAATTTGGTCATTTCCGATATATACTGCTACTAATAACCACCACATAATATAAAAAAAACACAAGATTTTGGTAAATGCTGGCTGTAGCAACCAAGCGCGTAGCCAGAAAGTTTAATACGGGGACAAACGACAACCAAGTTTCAACATTTAAATATTTTCAATGCTCCTTGTTTTTAAAGCATCATCCATCACCCATTAAACGTGCATGTTCAGTTGCGGATTACGCATAGGCGAAATAGGCCATGGCCTCGGGCCCCGCGCCCAACGCAACTCTTTCCTATGACGACTCAATATTAACTAAAAATTTACGAAACTACGCAGAGGTATAACTTCAAAATTTACCTTGAAACTTGTGGAAATGCAAATGTCTACTCTAGACTTTTATCAGTACGGTAACAACACGACAATATTGTGAATCTGGGCGTGAGAGAGATGCAGGCCTTCTGTATGAAAGCGGTTGCAGAAGAAGAATGAAAAAAGGGTACTTAATTGATGTTCAATTTTCCACTGACAAAAAGCTCGCAACAACGCAAGACCGCCAGACGCTGCAAAACTCCGATGAAAAGCAATATTGTCAGTATTGGATTCCACGTTTAGCTGTTTTTACTAGATTTCCCGCAAACAGAGATTGCTTGTTGAAAGTCCGTATGTTAGTTAACTCAGCTAGAACAGTTTCTCGTGAACTTTACTTGGAAAGACGTGTCTACATTGGGCTTACTTCATATGCAGTGCCGGATTAACAACTGTAGCAAATGTAGCAATTGCTACGGGCCCCGCGGTCTTCTGTAATAAATCTTGCTTGTTACATTATATTTTAGATTTGTTTCAGTCTAAGAAGTGAGTATTTTGCTAAATTTGCCATAAGTAGTAAACGAAGGTTTTCAATTGAACGCTGTCTGTGTCCAGAAATTCTTGTTTAATTCTTTTTGTACAGTTATGTAAAAAAAGACATAAGATTGCGGTCAGCGGCGTTGCCACTTCAGTTGAGTTGCAAAAATTTAGTTGGCTGCAAAATTTTCAATCGAGTAATAGCTGATTTTCTAGCAGGATTTCACCAACCGTTTTGCAGGTTTAGCAGGTAACAAAGTCCTGACCAAAAACCTGTTTCAACAGCTTTTCAAGATGAAAACTTTTACCCCTTCTTCATCGAAAAATGTACTTCTCTTCTTTGTGACGTTTTAATTGGGTAACACCGGGACAAAACACAACCAGCTGCCTGCAATTATTTGGAATTTTTATTATGATGTAAAGAAGCTGCTTCAAGCAGATAATTGCATCACAAAACAATTAATTAGATGGCTTGGTGAATTCAAAATGAAATGCTTGTGTGCTTAGTGAGCGCGTTAGGTTATAAGACAACACTGGTAGAAAATGCTTTTATCTCACAGCACGTTATTTCCAAGTGGTCAGTTACGCTAGTAAGTGGTAATGTCTGGTAAAAAAACTTTCTGGCAAGCCATAGCTACCAAAAGTTTCGACATATGCGGTTGCAAGGTTCAGAACTTAAAGTTGGCTTAGTGCCTAATGCCTTTCCTGCTGGCTGCTGATTCAAGAAAAGCCTTTGGTGAAGTTTGCAATAATGCAATCATAGCGAAAAATTGCGAGCTTAAAAGGCATAACTGGTAGCAAAAGCACTCAGATAAGACTAAAGAACTGTTTGCATGCTCCCTGATATAACACAAAGTTTTAGGTTAAAAAGACCAGTCTTAGAAAGTTGAACAGAAGGGCTGAAGGTATGCTCAGATTGTTTATGGCTGAGTATTTTTCTAATGTGTAAAAACATGCAACCATTTGGAAGACATCGTCAATAACTGTGTGTTATACAAAAAAAACGAGGTAGGCCGCAGTTACTTTGCTCAAAATGTTGACTGAAAGAAAATTGCGCGACGAATAGTGTGTTGGCCAAGACCAGCATTTTCAGTCCATGCTTATTGAGAGCGAGTGCAAAACGAAAAATTAGTATTGTATGACTTTATAGGTTTCTTTTAATCATGTTAAAAACTACAGATTTTTTAACAGTATTTCACTGCTTTTAGCAGTTTAGCTGAAAATCTGTGACAAGACTTTTAGCAGGATCTAGCAATTTTTTGTGACACCATTTTGCAGATTTAGGTCACAACCATCTCGCAACAATGCCGGTCAGCACGATAGAGTCAGACTTTCGTGTCACGATGCGAGCTGGAGAGAGCATGAGAGAGAAAAGCTAGTAGCAGGGATGCCTTGCTCATACACTTCATGATTGAGCAGGTGTTGAGATTTTTTTAAAACCTAGGGCCCGCGCTCTTGAAATGCTACAGGCCTTGCGCTATACCGTAATCCGGCACTGTTCATATGGTTAACTGAGGGTGTTGCAACAATGCTTTGCTGCTGTGCAAAACTTGTTTTCATGCTGTTTACCATCGGCCTACGGCATAGATAGAGGATTACTGTAATTTAAACATTATATTTTTTATTGCTTGGGAACTGCCAACTTCAAAACAGCATAAATAAGCCCTGTGTCCACTGAATGTATTGTGCTTGTTTGGTTAATAAAATATGTGGTTATTATTACTATAAAAAAAAGTTTACGTGCAGATAATCAGATCAACAGCTAGACGATATTTTCGAGGGGGGCAACACGGTCCCTCATGAAAATGTATATATCCGAAGAAGAAACCTAATAAAAACGTTAGATACCACAGAAATTTACCGAAGAGAACTTCTGAACTACAGGAAAGAGCTATAAATTCCAAGAAGAGATTGCAATGCCATTTGTTTTTTAGAAAAATGTAGAAAAGGCTTTAATTTTTGTTGAAGATCAAACCCAATTGTAGAACCAAAGTGGGCACAAAGAAAGATAAATTTTTCAGGGGGCGCTACACACAAGAAGGGCATACTTTCACGTTTTTCAGACAAACGGCTAAATAGGTCACACTTGCGTGAGACCCAAAAAAAACTAAGATGGTCTAGGGCCCCGTTCTCCCTAAATCCGACCCTGTGCATGTTTCTGGTGTTTTCTCCTGAACAATAAAAAGTCTGCTTTCATTGAATTGACAAGTTTTAAAAGTTTTGATAGTAAAGTTCCAAGCTTCTACCTTGGATCAATGCCACCATTTTATGATAAACCTTTCTTGCAAAAGCTCTAGTAAAACTGTCAATGCCCATTATTGCATTTGAGCAAGAAGTCATCGCGGCCGCCATTACGATTGCGTGTATACTGTATTTAGACACTTCAGATGTACACCAACACTGCATGTCCAGTCAAAGCCGAGCAGCGACTTTGCTTGAAGACACTGACTTCCGAAGTAGGTCTTCTACAAAACATTCGCGCATGGAAGAAGTGGATCCCGTTGTAATATAATTTTTGAGCGATTAATTCACGTATGTAGTTGATAACCGTAAACGCTAGTCTTTCAACGCATTTGAAAAATGTTTGGATTTTTGATAATCCGTAAGATCTTTTGGTTATGTTCAACCTCTTCAGTAAAACCTTTGTAGCTACTTCAAACTTACTTCGTTTAAAATGTTTGATGAGACATTGCCATATTTAACTGACTTTATTGAAGTATATGATGGAATTAAACTGTCAACACAATAGCAAATCCAATATTACAAAACTTATTGACAACGCTCTGCTGCATATAAGGACAGCTTAGCACTGCACGTAATTAAACTTGTACAAATCATGGGCGCGTTGAAAGTATAATGACTGATCTGCGGAATTTGAACTCTCAATGGGAAAAAATTCAAATTTAGTTTCATTTTAGTCAAATGCGCTTTGCCAACAAGACAGATTGCAAGCTCAAGGACGGATATTAGGGAAGGATAACGAGGTATTCGCCTCGAGCCCCCTTTTTTCAGAGATACCGTGCCCCCCCTTACAAAAGCCGTGGCCAGCGGGGGGGCAGTGGTGCCCATCCCCCATTTCATGTTTGGCCCTCCGGTTGCTGCATACAACCAATATTGTATTTAAAAATGTGGTCCCCCTTATAATTTTTGCCCCCCTACTGTGAAATCCTCGCAACGAGCCTGACCCAGAGCTTTGCACCATTGTTTAGTTAAAGGGTTATGTGCCACTCTAGAGCCACATTTAAATAAGCTCTGAAGCAAGTCATATGTTTTCAAAATAAAGCAAAAATTATGGGAAAATGTGCCATTGGAGGCAGCTTTCAATTGTGTAGCTGCAAAATTGTACAAATTTTTGTTCCTTTCGTATCTTATGCTCTTGAATTTACTTCATAATTGAAACGTGAAATAAATTTTACTCTTTTATCCACGTAATCCCACAACTGCCTTTCGCAATGGCGATGTTTTGGGGCCTCTTTCTGAGAACTTGCCCCTTAATTTTACTATCCACCTCTGTGCAAGTTGTCTCAGTATCTATAAGTAATGGTAGTGTCAATTCACTCAGCACTTGAAAAATAAAAAGCATCTTGCACTTACGTTAGATTTTGCTGCTGACTCTTCTCGTTGCATTTAAACGATTTCAAATAATTTACAGTAGGATTGGGTGGCAATTAACATCGGATGAAAGTTGAAACACTGATCTTATGAACAGCAGGTCGAGTCTAATATCTTGGAAAGACTGATTTTTTACTCGACAGCAAGGTAAAGGGAAATCATTGATGGAAACATAAAGACTCCACATAATTGCGATTGAACCGTCACGATACATGTCATCACAAATAAATATCTAGAATGAATGCTATTGTTGCTAAACAGTGGCTATGGCCCAATGAAGAAGACTTTTGAACTGAATCGCTCCTTAGCCAAAGTTTCAGCTTTAAGAAATATAAAATGTATATCACCTCAAAATTCAAGCATGTAGTTTTAGAAATGTGCAAAATCTAAAATCTACGATTTTGATTTAGGCTACGCTGACACTGGAAACAAGGATAGGTTATATTTGTAACACCCACGGCTGTCAAGGAGGAGTTTGCGATGGTCTTGAAATACGCTTACATAACCATTAGGCCGGATACAGCAAGCTGGTGCGCCAAAACCAGCTGCGAAAAGCGTTACTCCAATTGCTTTATTTGTGGTCAAGAGGGGGCGGATGAGCTGCTCATCTCAGACAGATGAGCTTGCTCATCTTGAGAAAAGTATGAGCGTCTCCTATAGCTTCTCCTTTTCAGGTGTAGTGATCGCCGCGGGGCCTCTTTCTGGTACTCCAGCAAGCAGGTCACTTGCACATGGCCTCTCCTACGCAAATGTGCCCGTAGCAACGCCTTCACGTGGTGCCCTTGTTCTTGAACAAAAGTTTCTATGCGACGTGGCACGTCCGAGTGCTCAGCGGTATATCTGAGCAACTACTTGGGGTTGGCATGATCCTCAGCCTTGGTCGGCGGCATGCCTATGAGAAGGACACTCTACTTCAAATCATGCGCTTGCCTCTTGTCGAATCGGGCGTATGAGGATCCAGAATCTCACTGGCTGTGAAGGCAAGGTGGCGACTTGTTGGAACCACGCGAATACGGGCTTCCAAACATGGGAGTTTCTGGAAGGTTCCTGCAACCTCTCTGCAGCTCAGTTGTCTTGAGCCCACCCATGCCACTGATCATGCATCTGGGGGGCCAAGATTGTGGATCAAAGGCTGCGAATCTTTCCTCCACCTCAATCATCAGTTGCGCAAGTTCTGCTCAACAAAATTTTCCCCTTTCATCCCGAAAAACCTGCGGCGAGGATCTAGCAGGTGTCGGGGGCAGGTCTTGGATGAGACTGGGAGCCTCTAGTTTGTTACTCCCACATAGGCGGCTCAGGTAAGATGGTCGCTGGAGCTTGGGATAGTAACAGCAAGCTCTTTCGGCAGCTTCCTGGGTGACTGAGCAGCCCTATTTAGGATCCAAACCGCTCACCTCAACAAGAGGAGGGGCCTAGAAAAGGTGGCCCAAAAATGGTCTGTTCCATTCTTGACCTGAACGGTAGACTGCCACCGTTAGGGCATCCCTCCCAGCAGTCGAAAACGCAATCAATTAGTATAATCTCGACACACCAAAGTTGCTACTGGGAATGTAAGAACCATGATGGATGCAGATAACTCTAGCCGTCCTCGCCGACGAACTGCTCTCATAGCTTCCGAACTGTTGCGCTACAACATTGATATTGCAGCATTGAGAGAGACTAGGCTCGCAGATGAAGGCTCACTGAACGAGATGGCCAGTGGCTATACTTTTTTCTGAAAGGGGCTTCCAGCGAATTCCCGGCGTATTCACGGTGTCG
>Ga0210059_1012146_pt1 | contig 13069 bp, 6 predicted proteins | sample Ectturendosymbi2_FD_188042 | JGI IMG/M metagenome (GOLD analysis project Ga0210059, IMG submission 188042) | Ecteinascidia turbinata endosymbiont from Florida, USA - Sample 2 (SPAdes) (version 2) | ecosystem: Host-associated > Tunicates > Ascidians > Unclassified | place: Key West, Florida...
AATGTGGCCACGATCTCGTAACGCGTTTGCGTTTCGCCGACGTCCGTATTGCAGCCGACTGGCGGCTGGAGCAACTGGCGGCTGAGTTGACCTAGGTTCTGATTTTTTAGGTATGTGTTTTCCCTTGGCTTCCATTCTGCAGTTCCTCTGCTTCATTCCCATGGAATGCAACATCAACACAGTATGTGAAAGCATGGTTGGAACACTAGTCCAGCAGAAGTTAATCACAAAAGCAGCAGCAAAGCAAACCTACTTGTTAACAACAAGCCTACAAACCTTATTCAAATAGAATCAACTTATTCAAATATAATCTTATTCAAACAGAATCTATAGAGATTACCTCGAGGCTTTCGGAATTTGAAGATTTTATGGTGTAATTCTGTTATACTAAGAGTCGTGTCGAATGCATGGATTCGTTTTTCAACAAGTAATTGCTACAACAGGGGTCCCAACAGCCCTAGTGGTACACTTGCCTATCTGAAAGAGAACATTTAGGGTTAGCAATAGAAGGGACAAAGGCATTTATATATTGATTATTTCCAATTATTTATGCATGTATCATATTGTTTTTAGAAACAAATTAACTTTGAAATTAAGCGAAACGAATTACAGTAAGTGTGACATAACAATGGAGTCTACTTTTATAGTTCTACAATTTGAAATTTCCATTACAAATTCAATGGCTTTTTATTATTTTACTCGTTTTCTTGGTCAGAATAATTTTTTGGGGTGCATACTCATCTGCAGTGGCATAGCTGATGGGGAGCATGGGTAGAGCTGCCACTCCTAGCCAGCTAAATCTAAAAACCGGACCCCTTTAGCTTACATTTTGTTATTTAATATTCCTTTGGTTGTCAGCAGGTGGTTGTTTTGTTTCGTTTTGTGGGGTGTTTTTTTAGAACTTTAGAACTTTGTTGTTGAACTTTTTCTTCCGAATATTTTAACTTGGCAGGAAGGCGTTGGATACATTTACAAACATCTTCTACGATTTTCAGATGGTAGCAGTTTGTCGAACAGGGGTAATTGAGCCTCCTCAAACAACGAGAAAATAGCTCCATTTTTGAATGTTTGCCCCAAATAGACTCGGAAAAGCAGGGACGACGCCAATTTTGTTTTGCGCAGATTACTGTACAGTTTCAGTTAAAGTTCTTGTGAAGAAACAATTTTTTAACGTCCATGCCTCTCGTTGCACAGCCTTTTGAATAAAAGTCAGTATGATTATTACAGGGATGAAAAATGGCGCTTTCCTCATTTGTTCGTCACAGCAGAATCACACATGCGCAAAATTAAAATATTATGATGAACTCCAAAACCCCTTTCAACAGCGTATAAGATTTTGATATATCCCCACCAGGTTGTGCGTTATAGCCTAGAAGGTGATTCAAAGCCACTAGGGCTTTCCCGCTCCAAAGGAGACGAGAATGACTACGAAGACGCGTTTCGACGAAGAAAATAAAGATAATGTCTGTTATTTTCTCAGTTGAGTCGTTTTCTTTCGAGTTTTGCAGGAAGTGTGTACAGCCAGCACAAGGTTTCTGCGTAAATCCGGGACATTCCAGGTTCGTCATCATGTAAATATAAAAAAATGTTCGTCAGCGTGTACAAAACGTATTTTCAACCAAAGGACATGGCTTGCAATGGATTTCATAGGCGTAGCCAGGGAGGGGCAAAGGGACCATGCCCCCCCAAATTTTCAGAAAATATAGTCATTTTTCGCTTTGAGAGGCATTTTTCCAAGCAAAATAGTGTTATTCGCCTAAAATCTAACATTTTGACCCCCCAAATTTTTTGGCCTCCCCCAAATTTATAGGATGACTACACCACTGATGGATTTCATTCAAAATATCGACGAACCCTTGGATTTTTTGGGGAGAACGCCGAAAGGTGTATGAAAACGTTCATCTGGGTAGCTTGTGACTGCTCACAGAATAAAACCTAATCTAAACTTATGTGTTGATCTGTCGATTTATACCCGTAGTACTGTAGTGCCATAAAAGAGCTTTGTCGTGTAAAGTGAATAACACAATTGAAAAGCTTATCGACCAATTTCCACTTGTTTTTCTATTTGTTAAGAACACACTATTAGAGGGAGTAGAGAGTAACTCGAGGTTTTACGTATTTGAAGTATGTTGTGAAATCTTTCTGTTTCACTGAGAATCGGGTCAAAGTCACTCGCCACTTCATCTTTCATCAAACAGTCGTTGGACAGTAAACAGGCAAGAAACTACGCAATTTAACCCTTAAGTCCCGCGTCCGTCAAAATTTTGGCGCAAATTTTAAACGCTTTAAAAGCTATAACTCGCCAGCTACTACAGCTACAGAGCTGTTCAAACCATCCACGGATTTAGCAAGTCTTCTAGTTTCGATTTTTTAAAAAGTTGTTTGATTTGGGTGGTGGATTTTCTCCTGGTGACGTCACAAAGAAGGCAGGTTTTTGAATTTTTGACTCACTTTAACTTTCCCGGGGCGATAATTCAATGAGCCATTTTTTTGGCTCAAATTTTTTGGAAACTAGACGATCATCCGCGTCTATGGAGCCGTGATTGACCTTCTAGCATGTCGAGAGCAAACGTTATGGCACAAAAACCCCGTTGTACTCAAAATTCCAAAACTGCAGAAAAAGCATGAGTCTCCCACTGACGGCATTTTGCCAGACAAAAACTGCCGCATGCTATCGATCGAGAGCTATTGGCGGCCCTCGAGAAAGGCTAGTGAAGCCTTGTAATTATCACTAAAAAAATCTTTTGAGGTTTGGGTTCGGGGCTTTCGGGGAGTGTCGTTAAAAAAGGGTAGGTTTTGCTATTTTTTGGTTTTTCTTTTATGACGTCATTACCCGGACAATGAGCCGAAATACTAGCTCAAATTTGGTTGGATTCTAGGCTGGAATATGAAGCTTTAGAGGCCTAAATCTATTTCCTGGCGTTTCTGGTCTGCAAGTTATTGCCGAAAGACCCCTAATCTTGTAAGGATTCCTTAGGGAATTATTGGGGATTCCCCTAATTGTTTTTTGCTTGTTTTTTTCATAAGTTTTTAACCAGAAATGCTAGAAAGTCCTTCAAACCCTCTAAAGTCCCGTATAGTAGCCTAGAATTCAAAAAAACTTCTGATGAATTGTGAGCCACAAAATCTGATGGACTGTTCGACTCCCAGGATATGACGTTATCATCCAAATGTAAACAAATTAGGCATAAACATCCTCTCATTATGTACACATCAACTAAAACCCGAGACCTCAAGCTAAAAATTTTTTGCAGTCTAACCTACAAATCTTCACGAGTCTATTGAGGGCTTGAACAGTTCTCTAGCCTATTCTAACGGCGAGTTATGGCCATATACAAAGGGGGTGTTATTCAACCCCTGGTTTCCTTTTGTAGGGGTAGAAATTTTGACCACTTTTTGGTTTTTGTGGCATACTGTTTGATACAGATATGCTAGAAAGTCAATCAAGGGCTCCGAAGACGCGTAAGATAACTTAGGTTCTAACAAAAACTTGAGAGAAACAATTGGTTCATTCGATTGGCGTCCAGGGCCGCGTAAACTAGGCCTAATCTAGGCCAATAAAATGAAAATGACACCCCCACTTGTGACGTCTTTCCCCAGAGAACCACAAACCCAAAACGAAAACTTTTTTTTCAATTTCTACTGGCACACTTGCTGATTCCGTAGATGGTTTGAACAGCTTTCTAGCTCAATCGGCTGGCGAGTTATAGTGTTGCAAACCCTGCGCCAAAATTTTGACGATCGCGGAACTTAAAGCGAGCTTTTTGCAGAGACATTTAATAGCGCAATCTGCTTGAAGGTCAGTTTCGATGAAGAAGAGAAGGATTTTTGTTTGCAGTCAGTAATGTCTTCGTTTTGCGTAAAAGTCTAAGCTGGATGAATGCCTGACCTCCCTGGGCAAAGTTATTCGTTCGTTTACTTCAGCTGAAATAATCATGGATGCGTATTTCGACATATGTTGCAAAAAATTGCCCCACTTTTATTTTCAGCAACAAGCAGAACTACGATAAGTTTACACACACACTGTTTGGATGTTTCTTCACATTTATCTTTTTCTGTTTTGCTCTAGGCATCTTTGGTTGCCTGAAAGCAGCAGTTAAACTTGATTCCAAGAGCAATGGGTGTATTTATTTGTGGATAATATTTGCTTTTTTTCAGAGTATCTCTTATTACTATAATGCTAAATTGGCTTTATCATGTTTCGTGAAAAACATTTGAAAGTGATCACTTTGATTTGTATTTGATCCTGTAGCGCTGTCATGGGTAGGCCGTGGTCCACAAAGACCACATCCACTGTACGGTCTTTGAGGGTTCGCTGAAAACAGCCCATGAAAGGAAAAGTAATAACTACCCACACCTATGTGGCAAATGACAATGTGAAGGACCGCATCAAACCTGCAAACAGTGGGCAAAAAGCTTGGAGTAAATGAGGGTAAATTCACTGAACAATTGCGTGAAGGCGTGTTTGTTGTTCATTTTCATATATGAGAGAGTCAAAAAAGCGAGAAAAGAATACTCTAGCTCTGAAGGTTGCAACAACATTAAAAATGGCGCGTCTTACTCCCTCTAGCTTTTGCATAATTCGTTTCTTCTTAGTTTCTTATTCACGTCTTCCACAGGCACCAGTTGCAATGGATTTCATTCCAAATATTGACGAACCCTTGGATGTTTTGGGCAGAACGCTGAAAGAAGACTGAATTTCGACGTGAAACGTATACCTCGTCAGATTATTTTTCTCCAGCAGAAGGAAACATACAAGAGTGAAACGTACGCAAACGCTTAACACGAAACTGTGAAATTGCTTATGCGTTTACTGCGAAATTTTTCCAGACGACTCGTTACAAATTAGAAGATTCCATGCATACACCTCTTTAGAAAATGTTACAGCAGTTTTCATTGTGTAACATGGTATTGATTGCAATTTTACTTGAAGTAGTAAGCAAGTTTTAATTGATCAAGTTGCTATTAATATATAAAAAGAGGATGTTAAGTTTACTACATGTTGAGAAGCTGAAAAAATGACCTTTATAAACACAGCACATCTCTCTGATGATTCGTGGAAGGTTGTTGAGTCATACTACCGTGACTGCCAAACGTTTAATGTCCGCGGATAAACCTTTATTTGAGGAATGTTTTTTCGTCGACAGACTCGAGATACTTAAATTAGCATGAAACGAGGAAAAAGTTCCAAAACGAGGATAAATATAGAGATCAACACCGGTTCTCTAATCCGTGTTCGATCCAACCCCAGGCGTTTGGTGCAAGTGTCTCAGGGGTTCGATGGAGGTCTGATGGTGGTTCAGTTCTTGCGATTATAGAGTGCATATCTGTCTTTTGTTAAAATTATCTTCATTTTTCCAATTACGCGGGACCAGGTGTATCGGCAGGGGAACTTTGCGAAATTTACTATCTCCAATGAGGTTAAGAACAACGGTTTTAGAAAGTCTGTTTGGCGTTATAACCACGGTATCTATTGCAGGAACGCGGGTCAGTCTCCCAACAAAGCGACATGACGTCTTGATGTTGCCAAGCCAAAGGAAGCCAGTATAAAGGTTCTCACAAGTTTGCCCGTTATTAACTCTCCCGCAGAACTCCAAATTTTATTGCTTTCTTTCATTATATTCAGATATAAAGCAAACTCACCTATACACGTAAACGTGAAGTCGGAACAACTTAACGTAAAACGGTTCAGTAGAACATATGTTGAGCAACAGCGTTGGACGTCCACAGGATCGGCCGGAAACAATGACCAATCGCAGTAATGCAGGTTCACAAACTGTCCTGTTAACTGTTGAGCATTTCACAAACAAATACGTTACATCGAATCACGAATAGGAAACGCCTAAAGTAACTCGTTAACAACGCACGAAACACTGAAGCACATTTGCGTCTACTACCATCTGGTAGTCATAATGCGGCCCTCGGGTTACTTTTCAGTCCTCACTTGGCTCTCACAGCAGTTTGTGTTTGAGAACCCGGGTATAAAGAAAAGCTATGTTGTATAAGCCGACGATGGCAAAGAGAAGAAGCTACAGGAAGTTTTCAACTTTTTTCAAGGACACGCACTGTTCTTTGGTTAGCAGGTTCATCGTCGATTTCGATGATTATTAATAAGCATAGATACGTTGAGAACAAAACATGAGTACGTGTTTGAACTGAACAAAGAAATAGCAGCACAGTTATGATGCTGCAAACATATTAAACACAAGATATCTTTGTTAGCGTTAACAGACACCCACAAGTGAAATGCGAATTGCTACAATTGCGAAAAAGAAAGGAAAGTTATCCAGCACATTGAGATGAAAATAAAGTGTTAACATCATCAACAGGATGGATATGACGCAATGCTGCAAAGTAGATGAGCATGGTACTGTTTAGGCGCACAGCGACGATTTTGCCTTCGCTTACCGCTCCGAGCTGTTCAGTGTTCATCCTGTGACCAATATTTTAAGGTAGCCAATGCTGTCGCTAATTCCCATGCGAAAATCTTGACCTGGTCCTGACCAGCTTTTTAAGCGTTTTGCTTAATTTCATGCTGAGGTGAGTAACAGTCTATTTTTTCCTATGTAGCTGTTTTGTGTCTGTAAACAGGATTTTGGGACAGACCTGCGTCTGATTCGCAGTTTCGAACAGTTGTGACAACGAAAGTTGTTGTTCTGTTTTTGCCGCACTTAGCACGATAAAATGCAGCTTGATTTAATCTCTTGACCCATCGTGACGATTTTCGGCTTTACGCGAAATAGACCAAATTCTGTTAACCGCAACAGCAAGTTTTCTGATTACAAAGACCAAATCTCTGAGCTGTGGTGATCACACCACTTGGTACGTAAACTTTTTGTTTATGATTAAGTGTTGCACACTTGTTTTGTTCGCGTTTGCGCAGCAAAGCTTAGTGCAAGTTAGCTGCAGTGTCTTCGATTTCGTGTTTATTCATTGACATACTCGCAGCCAAGTGCTTCTCTTGCTAAGTGTTGAATTACGTTGCGCACTCACTTGATCATTAATTGTCGTTCTAGCACGTCTGCTTGATTACCAGAGCCGTTCAATTCGCAGTTGAGCGCAGTTAGTTGAACTGTACTCATGTGAGTTGATTTAATGTACGTAGCCGCAGTCGTGTGCATATTCGTTTGTTAATCGCTTGTCTTGAGTAGTTTAGCTGCGCGCTTAGCTGCTTCTGTTGTATTTTCAGAAACCGTTCTGACGGTAAATCACCGCTGAAGGTTGCTGCTTGATTGGATTTTGATAACAACAAATTGTGCTGATTGCCTTCAGATTGCAATTACTGCAGGGAACAAGATAGTACAGTTCGGGTGGTGCGCGGATTTCGTAAGGTTCTGGTTCTAGGCGAAAGATTGTCAGAGGTGTGTTTCTCAAATTTGTGCGGACGAGCTCCTCCACGGTTCGTGATTGAAGCCAGCTGCCGCTTCAGGTACTACGCCGAACGATAGCTTATGCTTGTCGAATGCATGGGATCAGCTTTCATGCTGCAATACGTCGGCGAAGAATACAGTACAGGTTGATTCTGTTAAAAATAAGACGCTGTAGAAAAATGCATTCATTAAAATATTACACATCAAAGTGATATATGATCAAAGAGTGTACAGGATGTTTGTTACTGTTTACTTTACAAAGAACTGCATATCATTTTAATGAAGTTGATACTGGCGATGCAATACATTTTATGCGTAACCCACCATTGTAAGGAGCAACAGCCTAAGTAGAGGTTGACGAACAACAGATGTTGTCAACATGTTGTTACGTCACAATACAAGTTTATCGTTCCATCACGTGTCAAAAGGTTTGAAAGTCGGTGGCAGAAATATAACAAATTTCAAACAGATAATATTTTTACTATTATTGAGAATAATGACTATACATTGAACTGTGCTAAGTTCTGAAACAGCACTTCTTTGTTGCGCCATTTGAAAGACGAGCTCATTTCAAAACACTGCCACTCAACCAACTGGGCTGAGAGGCATGGGTTTTTGTGAACCGTTGACAAGAAAGTCCGCAACCTCAAACACAACGATCAGATAGATAGTGGAAGTCACAGACATACGAGACATCGGTGGTAACTGATCCCAAAAAGTGTGGACATAAAATATCTGGCGAATCAGGGCAGCGTCATTTAAAGTCAAGGTACAAAACGCCTTCAGGAATACTTTTAATGCATTGGACAATTCTCTGCCCGCAAACCCAATCACCTGTGAAATCAAAATAAAAAAATGACGAGCGAGTCACGTTTTTGGAATAAAAAAAGTAATTCTTTAGAGAAACAGAACCAAAATATTAGATTTACCCCCAAGGTCGGAATGGTAAAAGTCACTGTTTGTTGGAATGGACTACTTCAAGTTTGATTTGCTCTCCTCCCCCTTCAACCTTTGCAGCCTCATCAACACGACGTTTGTAAATGGAAGGTTAATTGTTTATAACCCATATTCATGCAAGTGACATACACTCACCAATGAGCCTGGAGTAAAGCAATGGGTTCATTGCGCTGTTTATTGGAAGAAGAAACCTAGCGCTTGCAATGTAAGCATGGGGAGGTAAAGACACCCCTCCAACACTCAAGTATGCCACAATGCAAACTGGAATCCAACAGAAGTCAGTCAGCAAAAATCTAGAAATTCGTATTTGCATTCCTCTGTTTGGATTTTTTTGGTAGATGTAAAAACACTAATGCCAGAGACTTTCTTGTATGTAAGCGCATAGACGATCACCATGTATATGAAGAGCATGAAATTGATTGTTATGAGAAAAGTGGAATATTCCCAAGAACTGCCACTGGTAAAGGCATAGAAACGTGGCATGCAAACAATTGTTTGAGAATAAAACCCAAAATCTGCTTTTTTTTCTTTGTACCTCAACTTGCATGAAATGGTTTCCTTGACTTTGAATCAAGATCGAAGTGTGGAATTTGTGTCAGAAACTTGATTAGCTAAGGTGATGAAGCCATTCTTAGAAACTGCGTCAGTTTTGAAGAAATGGTTGGGAAACCAAACTTCAAACACAAAATAACCAGATTTCAATGGAATCCACGGAAGAAAAGCGAAAAGTAAAGAAAACAGCCAACATGAAACCCTAACCAGAACGATCCATTTGAATTTCATGGTGCCTGTAAGAAATGGTTTGTAGATTGAAACCAGTCGGAAGGTGGACATGGATGCTAAGATGAAAGCAGATGCTTCTGATGACAAAACTGCAACTGTGTCAAGTATCGAGCAACCGTAGCTTGATCTCCATTCTTTATCAATAAAACAATAAATACCAGAATAACTCACACCTTTGCCAACAATTCCCAACAGTACACGCCCATCAAAAAATCGAAAACTGTAAGGTTGGAAATGAAAAAGTTGTTTGCTCGTTGGACGAATTTAGTGTCTGGATTGGCAATGGGTTTGTTTTTACGGTTGAAAAACATTTCCTTCACTGTTAGAAAGTTTGTTGCAAGATTTCCTGTCAATGCCAGAAAACCCATGATCCACAACAATGAGCGAAGAATAGGATTAGCAACCATTTCATATCTATCTGAAAATAGAGTTTTGCATTCGTCTAAACCTGTTTCGCAGTCGTTTATGCCATTCTGAACAAACTTTTTGTCGATTGATATTGGTTTTCCACTTTCGCAGTAAAACCTTTTCTCTCCGCACAGTTGACGACTTTCATCTTCACCTTGGTCACAGTCTTTAATTCCATCACAAACAAACTCTTTACTTATGGAAATGGCGCCTTCAGCGGCTGTGCAGTTGAATCGTTTGTTCAGGCAATCGTTGCTTGTTTCGTCAGAATGATTGTCACAATGGAATATTATGGGGCGCCATTTGTAAAAATATTATATCTGACAGATTTAGCACAAAAAGTGCTATCTCTGGCAGAGATAGCTATTTCTGCATGCAGAGGTGTTATCTCTGGCAGAGATAGCTATCTCTGCATGCAGAGATACCGCTGAAGCGTGTCGAAGGAAGGCATGGTATCCTGTCTGAAGAAAAACTTGGTGTTCTGTTTCAGTAATCTAGACAAATTCTAGGCTGCTGCAAGGCATGAATTCCCTGGCGTCATATAAAGCCAGGTGATTTCAGGTCTAAATTATACTGTTTTGATTACAACATTCTTTTTTGTAGACGAAAGACTACAAAAACTTTGGGATGGTTGTCTCAATGCTAGTGCCATTTTTGCTGAAATTTTGAAAAGAGGTTCTCGTCAATTGCTAAGTCCGACCATTCCAACTGTTCTCACCAGGCGCAGCTCACCACCTCTTTTTTCTATGACAGCGTTTTTCTCTTTACAATACAGTGCTCGTCTCCAAGCGAGCACTTCGCTTTCAGCGCGCTCTTTCTGTGAGAGCATTTTCTTTTTGCACCTAAAGGCGCTCAGAGGTGGTGCCTCCTTGAGATGTTACGCATGTAAATTTTCCTTATTTATTTGGTGAAAAACCTATTGTCCACTTATATAATGTACTACAAAGCAGATCATAAGTAAGTACTCTGCTTTCAAAGACATCCCATACAGAAACTATCCTGTAGGAAATTTGCTTTCAAAGGGGCCCCCAACAGCAACTGCAATTTGAAGGTAATCTGCTTTCAAAAGTGGCCCCCAAGAACCACAGATTAGTATAAGTACTCAGCTTTAAAGCTTTGTTGAAGGGGCCCCTGAAAGAAACTAATGTGTAAGTACTCTGTTTTCAAAAGGGCCCCAACAGCAAACGTAATGTGTAAGTACCTTGGTTTCAAAGGGGCCACCAGCAAGAACTGCAATGTGCAAGTACTATGATTCTACAGGTGACCCAAACAGCAATTGTAATGTGTAAGTACCTTGCCTTCAAAGGGGCTCCCAACAGCAAGTGCAATGTGCAAGTACTATGCTGTCAAAGGAGACACAAACGGCAATTGTAATGTGTAAGTACCTTCCTTTAAAAGGACCCCCTAACAGCAACTGTAATGTGTTAATAATATACTTTCAAAGGGGGCCTCACCACCATCTCCAATAAGCAAATAAAGAAATGTTTCAAACCAACTTCTATACCTAAAAAAAATGTTTGTTAAAGTTTCTTCCAAAACGTTCTGAGAAGACTCTACCAAATAAGAGCAAATATTCATACCAAATGGAATTTTTCTGTACCAAATTATGGCTTTAGAGATTGAAGCACTTGGTTTATTGATAATTTTATGAAAATGCGACAGTTGAACAGAAAGTATCCAAGTGGATCTGCGAAAAGAAGGAAAAAGGAAAATGTGCCATGTACAAAAACGCAAGTTTTGTAAAAATGAAGTTGTTGAATAGAACAGTTTAGAAACATATTTTTATCTAAGGATTACTTTTTTAAGTCTCTGAGTTGAAAACATTAGACAAATTTCTCATTTCTTGTGATGTTGTACCTTAGTGAACATTTCCATCAGAAAATAAGACAACAGGCAATTTTCTAGCAGAGACCACACTACATCTTTTAATACATAGGACATCTTCTTTTTAGTTCACAAAGTAATTTTGTATTATTGCTGTTGTGCTGCAAAGACTGTTAATAAGCAAGCTAACATTTATGCTTCTTATCAGGTAGCAGAAATGGTATTTTTTGAGTAATATGAGTACTCGTTTTTTCTACAGATATTTCAGGTGGTTTGAATTTACCCTATGCATGAAATCACAGGTTATTTGACTAGTAAATGGTTGGTTTATGGTAGACTTGGTAGATGACGCTAAAGGATTTTGGCAGCTCTTAGCCTGTATAACTTGAACAATTTTTTCTTAGCACAGATTCAATCAATTGTGTAGGTTACTTGCTGCAGCAGAAACGTTTGGTATATGATGAATTTGGTATAAGGCTAAGTGATAAGGTATATGATGAAGTATTTCCTACTTTTGAACATTTTTCAAACAAGCCGTGTCAATACAAGGTGAGGGCAGCCTTGACTAATCCAAACTCAAAGTTTTCCAAAGCAAGTCTAAAGTTGGATGCTATTCAGGATACCAACTACCAAGTATGTTTTCAAAAAGGGAAGTGTGAAACTTTAAAAGGGGCAAATTCTACAGTTTATTGATGGTGAATGCTGAGCAATGGGGCGAAAAAATGAAGAAGTGGGAGCGATGCCAACTTGGTATTGGTTAACTTTTATGTGTTGCCAGCCTTGTCTTCCCACCTTTCAGTGTTTTCAAAGTTGTGTATCATGAACACTTTTGCATTCTCTCCTGCTATGTCTGTCATGCCATAGTCTCAGGAGCGTATCCTTCAGTGGCCTTATCTTAGGCTTGATCAAAAGTGCATATCACGGTTGGCTGAGCATGAAGACGTCAACAGAGAGCCCCTTTTTTGGTCTTCCGTCGGGCCCCCCTAACCCTAAACCCACCACTGACTACAGGGATGCCGTAGTAGTTTGTCGCATGCCTGGCCCAACACTGCATGGAACCACTGGATCACTGCTCGTGACGACAAAACCTTTGGTTGATTTAATCTTTGCATTCCACTGAAAAATTGCACAGAACCTTGTCCATGGCCACACATTCGGTGGAACTATTGCAGTGCATATGGCCTGGGGGACATCCTGACCCCTCATCACCAACAAGTGCTTGTGGAACGGATTGATTGGAGCAGAAAGTTCGTCAGAACCATCGAAACAGTCGATGTTTTGGTCACAAACCTGTTTTGCTGAAATAATGAGTTCTTCGTCCAAGCATAAAAAACACTGGAACTCGCCATCTTCAAAACATATATCTGAACCATCTGCACAGACGTCGGATCGTAAAGATTTTTCCACGGCAAAGCACAGATGCTTTTTCTTGACTTTCCTGAACATTAGAAACCAAAACTTTGCTGTTGTTCGTCCCTCCCACCTTCACATTGCACCTTTGTGTCGCTATAATGAGCATTGTCGATGACGTGTTCGTTCTCACATTGAAAGATCTCTTCCAGACATTTACCACACAGAGATAAAATGCAGATCCATTTGGTTGATAAGTGCAGATGATGGAAAGATAGATTGTTCATGTGGCAGGTTGTGGTGTTTTTATTTGATTTTTACAGAAAAAACATATAATTTTCATTTGTTGAACATCGATTAATTATAACCTGGCAATT
>Ga0210059_1012147_pt1 | contig 13068 bp, 4 predicted proteins | sample Ectturendosymbi2_FD_188042 | JGI IMG/M metagenome (GOLD analysis project Ga0210059, IMG submission 188042) | Ecteinascidia turbinata endosymbiont from Florida, USA - Sample 2 (SPAdes) (version 2) | ecosystem: Host-associated > Tunicates > Ascidians > Unclassified | place: Key West, Florida...
AGCCACCACTTGAGTGACAAACTGACTGCATTATTCGAACCGCATCATGCGAAGTTGTGGAATAAGTTTTGAAATAAGAAGATCTGTTGGCGGTTCTGTAGCCACTTCCAAACTCAAAAGCTAAACCCAAAACTTAAACCCAAAACCATAACCCCAATGCCAAAAAAAACCTAAGCCCTAAACGTAAACCCAAAACCTAAACCCCAATGCCAAAACCTAAACCCTAAATGTAAACCCTCGACCTAAACCCTGAACCTAAAACCTCAACCTAAACCTAGGCTATAGGCTATCCTAAATCCGAAACTTTTTGAAAAAGTAGGCCTACAAAAAAATTGCTCCCAGAAGTGACAAGCACTCGCACAGCAGGCATAGACAAACACTAAGCTTCGCTCACCTTGCTACCAGTAACACGAACTCAACCTTATATGTGGACAAAGGTGGATACAGTTTGAATAGCAAATAGTCCCAGCAGAGCTTTTTCCGGAAATGGCAAAATATACACTACCAGTTAATAACTCTGTAAAATCTGCCTAAAATTTTTGATATGGTTAGAATAACCACATTAAAACAACAAGATTTTCTCAGTCCGATCCAATCCTGATCCGCTAATTTTCAAAAAAATTGCAGTGCGATCCAGGGTTGCCAGATTGGACTTTTTTAGGTCCAAATTTGCAAAATCTGGACCATTTCAATCACGTTTGGACCAAAAAAAAAATAATTGGATCTTTGGACCTTTCGAGCTTAAAGTTTGGACCTTTTTACGATTTTAATAAATAAGACTTTATAGATTTCAAAAAAATTGTAAATTTGGACCTAATTTGGACCATTTTGTGAATACATTTGGACCTTTCCTCTGTAGAACATCTGGCAACCCTGGTCCGATCCAGTCCTGATCCTGCCAAAATTGGCTTCAGTCCTAATCCAGTCCGATCCGTGCTCATCTCTGCTGTGCAGCTCACCAGCCCGTTGAAAATTCATGTTTTTCATTTGGCAACATGGCCCTCCAGCCCGCCCGGCCCTCCGTTTAGTGTTATCCCATATGATTTTATGACTTTCAAGACTTTGTAACTACTAACTGCTGTTAAACTTGGAAAAAATCGCTGGCTCGTTTTTTGGCCCCTGGTGGTAGAGTTTGGCTCTTTCCTGGATTAGATTTGGCCCCTTGGCAAAAAGTGGATCTGGCAACCCCGCTTGTGGGGGGGCTGTTGTTTGTTTGCTTGATAAGGAGTAGCCTATATATAGCAACTCGCACTTGGAGAATTGTTTATCTCGAGACCAACCGAATATTTACACAATTCCTAATTCAGGGTTCCCACGCAGTATTGAAAGTATTGAACAGGTATTGAATTTCAAAATCAGTTTTCAAGACCTCGAAAAAGTATTGAACTTGGCCAAATGAAAATGTACATAATGATTGATTAGGTATTGAAAAAGTATGGAAATTCTAAATCATTTAGAATTAGTAATGCCAATGGTCAAATGGAAAAGAAATTTGAAGCATCTGAGCTGAATTTTACTGAAAGCAAAGTAGTTCATTACTTATCATATGCAATGTGAATGTGCGAAATTGAGTTTCACAATTAAGAATTTCTAAAAATGGAAAGAAGTAATGGTATTGTTGAACTTTTTTAATTTAGTATTGAAAAGCAAGGTATTGAAAATGTATGGAAAATGATGTTTATTATAAATGTGTGGGAACCCTGCTAATTGTGGTGGCATTGCTGAGCATGTTCTGTGGGTTTTCACAAATGTACATCCATTGTCAAAATATCAACATTTAGGTCAGCTTTGTTTAGCATGAGTTTTGCAAGGTTCCAGTAAGTTAATAAGTATGGTCAGCATCAAGAAAGGCTAAATTTTCTAATCTTCATGTTGCTTTAACCACAGTTTGGGTGTCCTTTTGTCCAACACTTGTTCAGTATCAACATGTCGGTAGTAATTTTTTTATTGCTTCAGTGCTTGCAGGACTGAAGATGTGTTAAATACACACGAAACTAGTTCCTTTGTCCAGTTAATAAATTGCAATGTATTCACCTGCATACATCACTTAACTACTGTGGGTTGCAACTATTGAAGGAATTGAAACTTTTAATGTTTTTTCTCAAGCAGTGCCATGATGAAGGTTTGTCTGTAGATCAACAGCATGAGCTGAAGTATTCTATTAACATACGATTCAATCTGGCTGCTACCTGCAGCTGCATTTACCTTGAGAAATGATTTAGTTTCTCCACCAATTTTTAATAATTAATACAGGTTTTTTTAAGGAAAATGTTAGGTACTTGGTATGGACCTGTAGGGACCCAATTCTCTTATTCTAGGGACCTGATGATAATTTTCTCTGATTCTGAGTACCCGAATCGGATCCTTAAACACCTTAAAAAAACCTGAATTAATATATAATTATGTTTTTGCACTTTTGTTTCAGTAGAGTATATATATTATATATTAGTAAATATAAACCTAGTCTTGAAGTCTCAAACCATGCTAGTACGACTGGTGAAATGCACATTGTTGATTTTATTTCTGTATCTTGCATTTGTTGCTATTATTCAATATATTCCTCGTTCAATTCCAAAAAATGAATGGAGGAAAGCTCCTATGCCTTATCCTTCAGATACAATGAACAACTTGTTTTGGTTTGTACAGGTCAGTGTTTTTAATAAAAATGTGATTTTCATGAAAATTGTGGCAGGTAACTTTAATTGTGCTCTAACAGTTGTGAATGCTTTCATGAACTGTACCATGTTTTTTTAAAGCCACTGGCCATAGCCATAAACAAAATGTAATATTGTCAAGTGTATTAATGATCACTGACCAACCTGGATTCCATGGTATCTAAAATTTCAACAAGATTGATATCATCATGTAGAAAGGACTATCCACAATTGGCCTGGAGATCAATAATTCTAAATGTGAGTGACTCATTATCAACCATACGACCACCAAAGAGCGGCGCCAAGCAATTAAGCTCTTCCATGATCAATTCCCATCCTTCTCAACCCCTGACCCCAAACAATGACAGCTACTAGGCTCCCTCTGCACCAGGGATCTGTCCTACTGCACTTATAGGCAAAAACTAAAGTGCTTGACAACATCACAGAAAATCTTGAGCTAATTGAGCCACATCAAGCATTTTTCATCTTAAAAAATGCCTCTCAATCCTCAAACTCATTTATTTGCTGTGGTTGCCCCATTCTTCAAGTGCAAAGAAGAACAGGAAGCATTTTATTCAACATTACTGTAAAAAACAACATGCAAAAGTATGCAATTGCCATGTGTCCTTTGTAAAAGAAAGTTGATCACAATCATCCCTTCCAATCTGGCATCGCCGCTTCAGACCTGTCTGTGCCATGTTTCCTGTCATCATCTCATACCTGCAAGGGCCACGTCAGCTGTCTGCTTCCCTCTTACCCAGGAACCCCCTCATGGGAAGTAAGATGCAATTGACGCTTCATCCCAACGCTATGTTTATTCACGCCTACGAAAGGAAGTACAATCAGCCTGGGATGAACTAGCCTGCAGAGATTCACTAAATGCCCTGCTCAACACAAAGAGCCCATGGGTCCATTGTAATGTTGGCTACATGATGAACAAGAAAGTCACACTTCTGCCTGGTCAGAGGCCTTCACAATTTTTAACATTGGAAACTTGCTCAGCCCTGATGAGTTCTGTATTGCAATTTCCCTCGAAACCAATGCCAAAAGTTTTGAAAGCACGAAATGCCGCTGCAGTAAAATTGTTGATGAACTAGGGCTGCATGGGCTCTCTTCCACGAAAAACACAGGCTGCTTCCCCAGACATTCAGCCATCAACTCCATTCTCAAAAGATCATTAACCCACATATTAATCTCCCCTCTACTTCGGATCCGGCTTGACAGGGGACAGGAGGAGGCCTGATGGATTGACTTTGGGAGTCTGGTGCAGAGGTCAAAGCTTGGTATGGGATGCAACAGTCATAGACACTTTTGCTCAGTGCCACTGTAAAGGCAGCACCAGACAGGTAGGCACTGAAGCAACAGAGGCTGAGGTTGCTAAACGCTGAAAATGTAATGACCTCAACAATTACCACTTTGAACCTGTCGCAATCAAAACCACTGGTGTATATATATGGTAAGTCCACCACCCCTTTTTTGAGTGGCCTCGGAAAGAAACTTGTTGATATGTCTGGTGATTCCAGGGAGCGACAGTGGTTCCATCAGCGCTCGTCCCTGGCTGTAGTCAGAGGGAAAGCTGCCAGCATATTGGCCTGTGTACAGGTTTGATTCGATTTTGATCATCCCCAGCATACTGCCCATTATTACCGCCCCCACTTGCCTTTACTTCAATGCATAGTGATTGCCTTCCGAATGTTTCATGCTTTCTGTAAGTTTTGTTGTTCTCTTTTGCAATGTTACTTCACTCATTAATTTAACTATCTTGGCTATGACTTAGCCCAATGGTTCCCCCCAAACTGGGGGTAAATTATCCCTTTGGGATAATATACGATTCTTCTTGGGGTAATGCGGACCAAAACCACAATGTTGTTCCATATTATGAGAGATCACTGAAATACTGAGGGTAATGAAGGCAATCGCTACCTTGATTTGGGTAATGGCTCAAACAAGTTTGGGAACCACTGGCTAAGCCTATGATGATGCTACAGCATTGTGCTATATTCCACTTAACTTGAAACTTTTAGGATATCATGTGTGGCATGAAAAATATCAAGCATGATGAGGCGTGGCAAACACAAAATAACCAGGCATGAATAGTGGTAGAATTCCATCAAAAAATGAAAATTCTGGCCTCATAAAATAGTTTTAATTTGATTTTGGTGACAGCAATTGGTGGCAGGCCGAAGCCTGAAATTTACATCTTGCCAGGTGGTTGGGGGTGTACATTCTTTCTTGCCCGAGGAGTGCTACAGCAATTCACTCAGTGGTCGTGGATTGAATAGTTTTGGTCTTTGTTTAAAGTCTGTGCTCTTGCAAAGTTGATGACTGTTACAACCTTTCTTTTCTCCTTAGTTTCATGTGTCATTGTGAATACATGAGCATTGGAACTATTGGGATTTCAATTTTGCTGTAAAACTAGGTTTTGTAGGATTTAGTAGGTTTAACTTGAAAGTAGTTAAAGTGCTGTGTCAAAAATACAAGAAGTTGTATTTTAAGGCAAAGTGTGGTTGTTTCTATTTGCTTCTGTTGTACTACGTGACTAAAAAGTGAAAATAAAAAACAATTTTAAAACACATGGAATTTGAAAAGTTTCCTTTTAACTCTTTGGCGTCCGGCTGCTTTTGGGGATTTTCGGGAAAAAAACGCCTAAATGCACGTGGCTTTACGCGGGAATATCTCCGCTCCTGTTCGAGTTACAGACCTGGTCGAAGCGTCAAAAGACGCGGCACGTCTTCTAGTCTGCACTCAAAAAAATTTTTTGCTTGGGGGGTACGGGTTTTTTGTGAGTGACGTCATAAGTGGAGGACTTTTAGGCCACCTTGGCCCACTTTGCCTGGCCCTAGGCGACAACCGTTAGGTGGTAGTATTTCGCTGAAGTTTTTACTGGAAACTAGGCTACAATCCGAGTCTTTTTGATACTTTGGATGACCTGCTGGGGTTTCGGGTTCAAAAATTATGATGTAAGTTAGTAAAAATATTTGACTAATTAGCTAATTAGATAATTAAATAATTTGTTTATTTTAGATCATAACTTTTGAACCAGAAACGCTAGAAAGTCAATCAAAGGCTCAAAAGACTCGGGCTCGAGCCTAGTTTCCAATGAAAACTTCAGCGAAACACTTTGGCCTAGCAGTTGGGCCCTAGGCCAGGCAACATGAGCGAAAATGACCCCAAAACTACTTCACTTATGATGTCAGTCACAAAAAATCCGCACCCCCCTAACCCCAAAATTTTTTTCCAGTGCAATCTACTAGACCGGCCGATCCGTTTGAGCCCTTGAAGAGCTCTCTGGAACAATCGGTGGAGGAGCTAGGGCGTTGGTAAGGCAACCGAAAACTGCTGTTTTTTAGACGAAATTAAAGTACGAATATATCGTACGCCAGCTCTCAAAGTGTAAAAGTAATGTTGCAACTCATGCTGTACTATGATGTCAACTGACCAAAGTTGGTAGTCAACATGAATGGAAGTCAGGAATTGAGCAAAACTATACCAATGGACCAACACTTGAGACTAATCCCAGATGTCTAGAACTGCAGCATCATGCGTCAACATTGGTAGGCACTATTTCCAAGATTACCAGTATCAACAATGATTCCTTAATCTTGATGCAAAGTATGAAGCTCAAACATAAAACCACTTACAAAAATGCAAGGGTGAATAACTTCACAATGGTATGCTAGTAGGTGAAGTTCATCTTCTTTCTCATGAAGAGTGACTGATTTTGCAACTGTTTCCAGTGACAAGGATAGGGTGGTGCAGTTATCAAGGATGTCAAACAAAGTGAAACTACATCAACTGAATATCACAAACGCCAGATGCCTGAAACTGCAATGCTGTGTCAACATCATAGGTCACAAATTTCTAAGAACCCAGTTGCAAAAAGGTTGCTCAATTTAAGGCACAAAGATTATGCATAAAATACCTCTGAAAAGTTGGTGAAAAGCTGCATTTAAAAAAGCAATGAACAAGTGGTGTCCACAGTTTCTTTAGTAAAGAAGGTGATGTTGCAACTCTGCAATCTTGTGATATCACAGCCCAAGTATGGTGCAGTCAATGGCCAAAGCAACTGTAATGTCAGGTCTGACACAAAGCCATGATATATGATGCCAGATGTCTGGAGATGCAGCACTGTGTCAACATCAATGGTTGCCATTTTCCATGATGTATTTGCAACTGCACCAAGACCTAGCGCAGCAAATTAATTTTTAGTTGTTTTTTTTTAGTGGAGCACTTGCTACAAAATGATTTATCTATTGGTGAGGTTACACATTATGTATGACATGCAGTGCAACCAAATTTTTCAAAGAATCTAAGAAGTTATAGATGTTATGAAAACAGATACCACACATTTTTTCAAATTTCAACTATGATATGTCCTTTAAACACTTCTGGACAATTTTTAATTTCTTTAAATTACCTAAGTTCATTTAAATAACATAAGCTCATAACCTAGATAAAAATACAGCGATTTCAAAATTATTTAAAAAATTTCAAACCTCAATTGTTCGATTAAGTGGCAAAAGACAATTTATCAATCATTAAACTTTTGTATCAATCAAGTATCAAACTTTTATATCATCAAACTTTTGTATCAATTTTGTATCAATTGTATCAATTATATCTATACTTTTGTATCAATCATTAAAAAACAGCAAAATTTTTCATTAACAAGAGTATAAATGCACAGATGTTTAAGAGCAACAAAAGTCTACTAAGGATAAAAATGAACTCCAAACTTCTACCAACATTTCAGATAACTTAAAACACCACTCATCACATGAAAAACAATGAAAATAAATTAATAAACATATTAAGCTGTAAGAACTTGACCAACAAATGGAAAAATATAATTCTGCATCATTTATGCACACAACAGTAAATAAAAGTTTACAATCATTAACAGGCCACAAAGTCACTAGGGCCTAGTGAAATTGAGCTTTTCTGTAAATTGTGAGGTTTTCCACAAGATTTCCTACAAGTGACAATAAGGCATTTGCCTTGGAACCCAAGGCAATCTTGTCTCTAACACCTTTAGTGCTAGCCGAGTTATGCTATAAGGTATAATTTGCCCATATTGGCCAAGTCTTTGCAACTCCATAACTCGCCAATCGATTGTGTTAGAGGGTTTTTCAAACCCTCAAAAGACTCAGCAAGTCTTCCAGTTTGCAATGAAAAATTTTTTGTCGGTTTCAGGTTTTTTGTGGGTGACATCATAAGTGGGGTACGTTTTTGGCCATTTTGGCTCAGATTACCTGGCCTTGGGCCCAACTGCTAAAATATTTCACTCAAGTTTTTATTGGAAACTAGGCAAAATCCAAGTCTTCTGAGTCTTTGATCGGGTTTCTAATATTTCTGCTTCAAAAGTTATGGCCAAAATAACATAAAATCACTAACTTTACCAAAAATTGGCTATTTTACAATAATTGGTAATTTTACCCTAACGCCAGTCCACACAAGGCATGGTGAAGTCAAGCGCAATTCCTTGTTTGTTTGATTATCTTAAAATTGAAGCATGACTTCACTTGACTATGCGCAAGTCGCAGATTTTCACGGAGCGTAGCAACAGTTTATAACACTTTGGGAGCATTCCAAGTGGTGTGAAGCTGAGCAAAGTGCAAGTTTTTTCCTGGGGTCGTGGCATTGGTAACATGAAGTTTTGGACTGAAGGACTCAAATAACACACGTATACAGCACAACCTTAGGAAAGAAGTTGTACAAAAAGATTCAAGTACTGTTTATGAATTTTTATTTGACATATGCTAAGTGCAGCAAAGTTAGGCCAATTGTGTTACGAATAGGGCAAGCTTTTATTGACCTAAAAACTACAAAAAATTGACTTGAAAATTCAAAAAATTGACTTTATTGACCTAACATTTGGACTGCATACAGAAACACTAGTGCTTTTAGTGTAATTTTATAATTGTTTCCATTGCTTCAGGATTTCACCAACTAAGTATGGTAGCATGTCTAGTGCAGATTAAACATAAACATGTATTCAGACTTGAGAGACAGCACTTCATTTGCTTTTGCACTCCTCTTTAGCAGCACCCATGCTGCAATTCGAGGTTGTAAGACAAAAAAGTGTGATGACCATTGATTTGCAACACTTCATGGAACACTAATTTCAGCTTGAGCCACTATCCTACTAGTACAAGTTATGTGTAAACTTCATATACTTTCATTTATTATGGACATGTAGGCCAGTGCCTTATTGAATAGTCTATTTATAATAATAAAAAACTGACATGATAACCATTTTGTTTTTTCTGGTGTCCTGGCAAACTGTTTGTTTTACAAATGTGAGTATATTGTCCCCTGAAAACCTGGTATATAGTAATATTACAGTAAGCTAAGTATGCTTTCATACTAAAATTAAGCAATTGCCTAATCCATAACTTTAAACCTCATAGGATTAATGCTGTTTTTCTGAACATCTTGCTTAACTAATTGACCGCCGGTATATTCGTGGCTGCTGTCTGATGCTAGAACGCTGGTATGGTTTTCGTGCTGGCGCTTGAGTGGGCAAGTCGTTGTTTCAAAAAGGCTCTGGAAGGAAAACCTTGCACAATAGAAACCCAAATTCTGCACAACAATGTTAGTCATATTGTGTAGTTTATGAAAATAGAAATCAACTAATGTTTCCACTTGTTTTGGAGAGAAAAAACACCCTGAAACAAGGGTGGATTATCTGTTATTTTATTTTGAAAATTTATAGCGCCTATTCCAACAATGGGAAAAATGTAAAAATCACAGAAACAGTTGCTATAGCTGTTACAAAGCATCCTGCCAAATTTTGAATCAAAAAATTGTATAGAAGAAAAGTTATAACAGTTTTTATATCACCTGGTCCTAGACAGGATTTCTGCTTTTCGACTCCGTCCGAAAATGCACATGCGTTCAACTGTTTTTGCCGATCACTAAATAACTCAGTTTGGTTTTGATTTGACTAAAACGTACAGCACTTTCGTTTAGATGCTTAAAAAACTGAACTACGAAAAAAATTATTACACACATTGTACAACAAAAAAACACGCAAAATTTTTTTTTCACATGAAAAAGTCACACAAAATTTTCTTTGCAGAAAAAAACAATGCAAAATTTTACTTGCACCTGGGCTAAGCATTCGACAATTATCAGCTCTTGGATGCTGAAATGTAACGCTTCTGGTGTTGTTGTTGTTGTTGCAGAAAAAATGTGAATATCACAGAACATGTTGTGATTACCTTGTAGCAACCGCATGTCAAGATGGTAGTGCATGAAATGAGAGAAAAAAACTACATTTTTATCAGCTGGTTGTAAATATGGTTTGAGATTTGTGAAAAAGTTATGCACGCATGTTCAGGTGCTTGGCATTGTTGCGATGGGAAAGGATGAGTGGCAAGGGTGCAATGCGAGCTATTGTTGGCAGCAACCTTTATTGTTCTCTGTTGAACTCTAAATCTCCATTGATATGTATTGTTGGGAAGCTTCGAAAAGATCACAAGTCATGATGACTGAATTACTGCTTTTTCGCAAATCAACAGGTGTTGTTCTTCGCGATGCCCTTCCTGCCTCACAAAGGCTATGCGCTAACAGGCTGTTTGAAGGCTGCCAAGTGCGAATGTTTATGAAGCAGCACGCATTGCCACACATCCAGACAACTTGCTAAAGAAAGTACAACGAACCAAGTCAAGACAGTTATCTTGCCACAACGCTAGCAAGTGCGTTTTCATAAACAAGCAGACAAGATGAACCATGGAGCATGCATCAGCCATCTCAGCCAAAACAAAATCATCATCATTAATCAGGTTAATTAAGGATCATAGCAAAATACTGAAATTGCTACAATTTGAAAATTTTAACTCATATATCCTGATTTTTGAAGTTTTAAGGTAAGGCACAGAATACATTATATTTTTGATAATGAAGCAGAAAACAAGATTCAAAAATTTTGGAAATATCGGCTATCGGTCCATGAATGGCTGATATATCGATATCGGCATCAGCCCCAAAAAAGTCATATTGATCAATTTCGAACACTGTCAGTTGTTTTCTTGAATTAAATGACATGAAATTGTTTTCCACCAATGGTGCTTTTTGGACACAGATTGTCACTCAAGATGAACAAAACACATTTTTTCAATTGCAAAAGGCTTGCTTTTGTTACAGTACAAAAGGTTACAGACATTTCATTATGCCAATTTGTTTAGTTTGCTTAAATAAATGTCATATGTAGGGAGTTACCAATCAAAGTGTGGATCCATGAGAACATCAACTGAAGGCTCTGAGATTGTATGCATTGTGTCAGTCACATACAAACACCTTTTTGAAATGTATGAAACGCAGCAAGTTCTGCTAAAGACTGAATAACGAAGATTCACCACATTTTAATAAACAATTTCAAAAAAATTGAGTTCAGAAGTTTCATTAGGTTGATAATTATGTGGATTTTGAAATTCATTGAGTTTCATATAGTTACTTCAAGTAACTATACCTTTCCATTGGAAAAGTATATATTTGATTGTTTAGGAATATGGTTCTGAATTTCCTGAATAGCAACCTCATCACAACCAGCCTGAGAGTTTTTCCATAAGTCATTGTACATTTGTAATTTGTGGTATACCAAAATATGAGCATATCTCAAATATATGCAATTAGTTGCCCTCTACAAATAAACAGTGGGATGAAATGTAGACCTGATGTTTCAATTACTGAAAGTTTTTAGTACTTTCTTGTTTTAAATTGGCATTCATACAGCATTTTCTCCTTGTGTTCACAGGAAGATCAAACGTTTCATTTACAGATGTTGGGCTGCTGAGTTGAGATCATCTATAACATCATGAGTTATAAAAGGTTAAGGTCACTCAAAATCAACATTATTTATGCATGTTAGTTGCAAAGAGATGGTTGTAATACAGAAAGAAAATCATGTTTAAACATTTGAACAACATACAAGAACTGTTTTGAATGCATCAAGGTGTATGCTTTGTACATAAGGAAAGTCAGACTCAGACTTTGTGAACATGTGCCTACATGCTGGGTTGCATGCTAGTTAGTGGTCACAATCAAGCCACTTAAAAATTTCAGTTTAAAAGCTGTGCTGCTTCAAAAAAGTTGTATTGAAAATGAAAATACCCAGTTAATTTTAGAGATCGACCAATTTGGCATTTTTGAGGCCGATAGCTGATATTTCCAAAATTTTTTAATCCTGTTTTCTGCTACATTATCAAAAAATGATGTATTCTGTACCTTTCCTTTTGGGTCATTCTCTGTCAACTGTCCAAGCCAGTCAATCCAAATCTCAGATTTTCTTTAACTTTCGTAAGCAGATAGAACTTTTCATGCTGATTCCAAAAAACTAAATTTTATTGTAATTGATTAAGGCTTCGCGAAGTTATGGACCATACAACATGATTACTTTTTGTGGTCAATGAAGCATAATGACTAGCAAGAAAATCATCAACTAACTTTAAAACTAAATCATTCTCACTGTAATCATTTAATTGTTGCAAAAACATGACGCTTAAGTATCCTTTCTTCTAGTGAAGAAAAAATTTTTAAAATCCATGCACTTACCTAATTTTGGGGTAAAGAAAATGGGTAGTCATCTAAATCACTCATGTGTGACATAAATTTTGAACAGTGATAACTTGACGAGCACACATGCTATTGGCATGTGCAATACATCATTTGAAAGCTCTCACTGCGGAGATTTTAGTCTTAAAATAGTCGTGGTAGCTTCAAGCATTGCAAAACTTCCTGAAGATGCTTTTGTTTTGGCTGTGACGGCCGACGCATGCTCCATGGTTAATGTTGTCTGTTTGTTTATGAAACCGCACGTGCTAGTGTTGCTGTAAAATAACTGTCTTGACTTGCTTCATTGTGCTTTTTTGCGCAAGTTGTCTGGATGCGTGAGGAATATAACAGTGTTTTGTCAACTCCTATTGAGGCCGATAAAATCAGCCGTTTTTGCCAATACCAATATATTGGTAAAACCCAAATATCAGCTGATATATCAGCCAGGCTGATATATCAGTCAATCTCTAGTTAATTTCACCAAAATATTGTTGCAACATATTGATACTGCATGGTGCAACAATCCAGAGTATTTTGTGCACATCAACTTCGCAGTGGGTCATGCACAAGTCCTGGTAATCAAAAAGCACCATGCAAAGTACAGCTTTTACCAACATGTGTTAGGCCGGCCGCAATTATCATGTGCTAGTAATGTAAACACAGCAAAAGAGAATTTTTGGCTTCGAGGAAAACCCTGCACTCGACTTCATGAATTTAAACCATCACAAACTTCTGCGCTACGCTCCACTTTATTTCACTGTAGTGTAGACCGGCCTTAACTCTTCAAACAGAAAAGTTAGAAAGCTGATCCAAGGCTCAACAGAATCGGATTTTAAACTAGTTTCCAAAAAAAATTCAG
>Ga0210059_1012148_pt1 | contig 13067 bp, 12 predicted proteins | sample Ectturendosymbi2_FD_188042 | JGI IMG/M metagenome (GOLD analysis project Ga0210059, IMG submission 188042) | Ecteinascidia turbinata endosymbiont from Florida, USA - Sample 2 (SPAdes) (version 2) | ecosystem: Host-associated > Tunicates > Ascidians > Unclassified | place: Key West, Florida...
CAATGGTGTCACGAGATTTAAGCAGGTTGAGAACCAGTCGCGCAATCATGCTTTGCGGAAAAGAACTTGCTGTCAATGCATGCTGATTGCTGAGAACGGAAATTCGCCACTCTGTGTCTACAGGCTACAGCATCCCACTACTTCATACACTGGTTTGATGCGACCAAATTTTGTGAACAACCAGACAATGTAATATTTAACAGCGATACTTCATTATTGGACAGTTTCCACTGCAACAACGTTACGTAATTAAAGCAATCCACTTGGTTTATGTACACCAATCAATAAGATCACATAGTATATTTCTATTACCAGAGTTATATACATTTCTTATTTCTTATACTCCTCCGAAAAAAGTGCCAAACACGTTTTATTTTTTGTTTCTAAAGGAAAAGTTGCCAAGCAATGGTGATTCAAACATCTGTTGGATTGCCGGTAACGGTAATTAACAACGTAAAACTTTGTTCCATTCACTGCACAAAAAATTATCCATATAGACTTTTCCAAAAACATGCACTTGGTCATGCGCTTTGCATTAGCCTCATGTTCAATTTTTCATTGTTTCAATCCTTCTTATGTGACAAAACCTTAAAATCATCTTGGTTGGGTTGAAAATCTAACATAAACATATCTTCATGAAAGAAACATTTAACGCATTCAAAAGTTATCCTCAAATGAATACAGTAGATTTTTGTTAGTACAGTTTATATTTAATTGCGTGAATCAATGATATGCGTTTTATACACACTGGAGCTCAAACTGTGGTTCCAAGTTTTCTTTATTAATCCTACAGTAAATTTTGTCCAATCCTACTGAGAATTTGAAGTTATTCAGCCAGACGAGAGAGTGTCAGCAGTGAACTCTAACATACGCTAAAAAGTGCTGTCGGTCTTGCCAGTGCTGTTAGTAGGCTACACTCTGTTTTCTCAATAAACCCTCTGTGGTTTAAATCAAACTACAGTAAATCAAACTTTTTCCCGTTACGACTTTAAATCTCGCAAAAAACTGTGCTTTCCAGACGGCCATGATTGTACAATTTCAATTGCTCTTAGTACTAACTCATCTGTACATGCAGGTGAGTGTAGTGGATAAGGTTTGCAATACGGTCCTGCGATGGTGTTTACATTAATAAGTCCGTTATATACTTCAATGTAAGATTGACTGATTGATTTACTGTTTCATATCACTCAGTTAAAACAGAAACATTATAAAGAGCCACCGTGCAATAGGGAAACCAATTAGTTTAGAATGGCTAGAGATCAACCAACCAAACCCTTGTGTTGAGCGACAGAGACAAGTATTTCGTAACTTTAAGACCGAGTTGTGGTTAAAACGGATTGATGGTTTCGGTACATTTTTTGAAAATACCCAACCTCATCAACACTTTGTGCAGACTGATTAGGTCAAGCATATTCACATTTTTATAGGAGACATGTATGAATTTGTTTCAAACATTTGCAGGCGTTTTTTCAGGCTTTTTCTATGTAAAGAGATGGTATACTTTTTGAGATTAACAGTTGATTACTGATTTGTACGCAAAACATCCAGCCTTAGTTTCATAGTAACATTGAATTTTGCAATTGATGATCCAAGTATTTCAAAACCAACAAGTCATTGACCTGTTTCTTCTTACGGGTTATTGGCATGCTTGAAGTTATTTGGCATATTTTAATATACGATTTAGCATTTCGCTACATCTGGAACCGGCACACTGGAATCGCTTCTGAGACAAAGTTTGAACTTCAAAATATATAAAATGTATATCACCCCCATATACATGCATTTTGTTTTAGAACTGTACGATAGCCAATGATATGCATTAAGCCTACGGCTGACCGGCAAACAAGGTGAGTAATATTTGTAACACGCCAGTGTTATTAGAGAAGAATTTATGCGATTTCGTAAAATGAAGTTTTTATCACCATGAAGTGGGATACAGCAAGTTGGCGTACCAGAAACAGCTGCAAAAAGCGTTTCTCTTGTTTTCACTTGCGGTTTGTGACTACAAGCAGTTACATACAAGGTTTGTGATTTCACAAGCTTGTCAAAATGTTGTCGCAGAAGTGTGTATGCTTTTCAGAAAAAAATATATTTCGTCCATGACTACATATTTTGCGCAACACCAGCTATGCTTGCAGTTGCAATTAAAGGCATTGGACTATACATGTTTTGATTGCATACAGGGTATAAATCAAGAAGAAATAACTGTTAGTCACGGCAGTGCCCAATCATTTATTGTACAAGCGGTGTTTACAGATAACAATTCTATACTTTCACAAAAGTTCTGCTCCAGTAGATTAGAAATAATTCATGCTAGCCACGGCAACGTTTCAACTTAGATTGCGCAGGAACAAGCGTTGTATCTGATGTTTTCGTCACAAGGGACAACTTAGGTCGTGCAATCCCAACTAACCAGCGAATATTTCCATGGCTAAAAGCCATTTCAGTTCGTCTCAGAACATCTGAGCATAATGAGTTGGCAGTCTTGACGAAGGTTGCGCGGTACCCGCAAATCAGCGTGGGGCCCTAAATTGAAACTAAACCAGCTGCAGGCATGCATGCCCGCACCATTAAGCATACTGAATTATTTGTATGTACTGCACGAAAAACATGATTCTAAATAGCAACTGGTGGATATTTGGGTTACATATCTCTTTTCCAAAAATGTTTATACGTATCTTTTTACCATGAAGTAATACAGTACTGTACAGCACAAAAGCAGCAAGTAAGATGGAACAAATCTGCATTTATTGTGTTCAAGTACATTGTTTAATCTTGATTCTTGAATGTTCAATGTAATTCATAGTTGAATATTGAACAATCGCACGACTGTTTAAGAACTTTCAAGGACACCGGAAAATACTCAAGGACAACAAAATGTTTTTCAAGTATCAATGATACAACCAGTTTTGATAGCAAACTCAAGAAAGTCCTTGGCGCTCAAGGACATCTGGCAACCTTACTTCTATTAGCAACACCTTATAAAGCGCGACAAACCTCATTGAAATCGAAATAGAGCAAGTGTCGTTAAATGCAGAAGTCGGTCATGCGTGACGTAAAAATGTTATTCTCATCACAGCGAAGGGAGCTTCTTCAGTTTGGACTGATTTTCAAACGCACGTGTGGTTGAGAGATTGTTGAAATAAACTTAAAAATACGAATATAACTTCCTCGCATCCCGAAAGCAGAGGAAACGTGGAAACAAAACCAGCTGTGCCCAGTCAAGATCAAATTTGTCGGCAATACATCAGACTTCACAAATTTCTCTCAATTCAACAGATCTGACGTCAAAAGATCAGAAGTGGCAGCACTGGTTTGTGACGAGGCAGCATGACCGACCGGTGATTACGCTTAGAAAAGCAAGCTTCAAAGCTGTTACGAAATAGCTTCTGGCATAAAAAAAGGGATAAAACAATAGCTGTGATGTTGTTTGAATGTCCAGTGCCGCGAAAAAGGTTTTTCACGGTTTCCTGAGTTATTGTACGGCACTCTGTCACGTGTTCCGACTTGCCAGCCGCGCCCCGAAATAATTTTTCAGTACAACGAATTTTTTTCCTTCTGTTCAAGGGTTCCACGCGCACATGACGGCTGAAGGCCTTCATTTCGTTTTACAATTCGCACAAGCAGGTCCGAAGCTTTTCTGACATGTTTGCTACAGCTAACTATACGGGTAGCATTGTAAAAACATTTTCACAGTCGTTTTAGCACTCGAATAATGTAGCCGGTTAATTCGTTCATTTCATCAATGATTACACGGATTTAGCAATAGCTTTTGGTTAAGTATAGGAAATATATGTAGTAATATGTTTGTCAAGAAATGAGTACTGAAAGTGAAGCTCATTAAAACGATTAATCACAATTCACACGCATGTACTTTTTAAACTTGCTGACTTTGCTATTGATAAAATCGGGTGCCAGAGCAACTTTTCGACAAAACTTTCCACTGGAAATCTGTATAGAACAGCACAAAAATGTTGATTAAAAACGAAGTCCGAACACTACATTTGTAAGACAATGCAAACACCACTGACTTCCCTTTTACAGTGAACTTTTGTGCATGATACTTCCTGTTCAACATTCCAATAACTCTTGAAATTGTAATTTTGCAAGTTGTTTACAGCACAACACTTGCAGGCATTTACCGCAAACAACGAATACGGATCGGTTTTTTCAATCTTTCCGATAATCACAAAACATCTACACAAAAGGGTGTATAGATCGGTTTTGTCAATCTTCTCGATATTCACAAAAAATCAGCACAAAATGGTGTATAGCTCGAAAATGAACTCTTCGGTGGCTGCAGCCTCCCGTTTGGTTGTGAGTGTAGCAATCAAGTGAAGCGCCGTGCGCTTAGGGCTGAAGCAAGGGCGACACTGATTGCACGAATAGAGCGGAGTAGTTTGAAATTGAAGGGAAACTTGCCGTAACACACCTGAAGACATACGCACAAGCTTTTATTATCGTCGTTTAATTGTAAAAAAAACAACTTCTCTTAGCTTCGTCACCACAAGCCCTCACAAAATCGTACACTTCCGTTTGAAGATGAATTTCAAAGCGTCTCTTGGTCCTGTATCGAAGCCTGCAGAACGGACACTCATATTGCGAGTCGAAATGACACTTTAAGTGATCGATCGTTCTCCTCGAATGATGTGGAGAATTTTCGTTCACACATATTGCATGTAATTTCCAGCTGCAAAATATGAAAACAGAAATGAAAACGTTTCACAGCCGGAAACTTTTTAAGTCGCAAGGCTTTCCCCGAAAAAGAAATCCCAGCAGGTATAACCTTGCAAAAATTAACCACGAACCCCGCAAAAACTCTGAACTTTGAACCTTTACAGGACAAAACTCGAAAACCACGCAAAACGCGTGGGAAGTTTTGCCCGAGAGAAAATCATCTCACACCTGCTGAATAAAATGAAGCGACCCACTAAAGCTTGTGCAAAAATTTTCGAACTCGTAAACAATGCAGAACTTCGTTAAATCCCATCTAAAAATCAATTAAGCGTTACGAGTAAGTATAACGCTCCATGAGGAATTTACACCGAATTGAATCAAATCATACCCAAATTTCAAAGGAACTTCAGCGATATCATTTAAAAACTTAGCTATTCCAACAAAAACAAAACGGAATGCACTGCCGAAGCTTTCCACAAACTCTTTTCGCATGACAAAATCTAAACGAATCACAAGCATTTTCCACTTACAAATATCGCAAAATTTCAACAAGTACGGTTTAGACGAATCGCAAATGCAGCAAACAGAATAAACCTATAGTGAAGCTGTCCTAAAGTTTCCACATTTAAAATATGACTGTTAAATTAAACGAGAAAATGCTCACCATTTTTCCAGCACTTGAAACAGTTGACACCGCGAGATGAGAAATACTTTCGACTTTGTGCTCTCCAAGGTTGAGACTGAAATGGACCAGAGCGGTCCGATGCCAACGCTTTTGCGCTACACCTACACCCCAAACCAAACAATAAAAAATATTTGACTAGGATAACCCAATTAACCACTTTCAGCCCTACATTTCAAGAAGAGGAACGTCTTTCGGATTACGTACAAAGATTTTGTTTGCATTTTAAGCTCTGCACAAAACCGGACAGCAGGACATGTACTTAATTTCTCAACAGTTGAATCGTGGAAGCGATTTTCCTCTCCATGACGCCGTGATGTCGGAGTTGCCTCTTGAAACCCAGCGCCGATTTGCGGATTAAACGCCCTGTGAATTTGCTTAACATACAAACAGAGAGACACAGGAGACAGAGAGATACACACAGAGAGAGCAAATAGTTGGAAAAGAGCAGTTGCACCGACACGCAACCAACGAATCAAAAATATAAAACACGCCTTCGACAGACTTTACAGGGAAGGTTTTCGTTTGTGTTAAATTGATTCTGCTTGGACATGTGAGTGAGAGTGGCATAACGTAAACCTATCCACTAATCTTTACATGGCGGTTTGGTTGATGTTACTGACAACTTGCAAAACAAAACTAAATGCTAGCTGCAACAGTTATGGGAGTTCTCGTTTTCGCAAAATGATGCAAAGTGCGGTGGTGATACGGTTCATAAGTTTTTATAAATCTCTGGATCTGCGACGATGGGTTCAGTTTTTGGAAAGTTGCTTCAACACAACGGTTTGTTGTTGGAGAAGTGCAGTTAGTTGTCAACGCACGCGAATTCAAGCCCATCTGACGCTGAAACATTCCCAGTTTTCAAAAAAATAGTTTATGATATGACAGTCCAGGATGTTCAAACAACAGTTGCACCCACGGTCGGTAACACGAATGAGAAATAGTGACTGACGAAAGTAAGCTGCTGATGAGATGATGCGATTCTAGCATTTGAATTTGTAAACATTTTCTACTTTGGAATAAATAATTTGTAAGAAGACGAGATGTTGACGATGACAAAATGAAACAAGCAATATATTGTCAATATGATGTTCTGCACGAACGATTGGGTTAACTAAATTAGTTTCGGTAAATGAAATGCAATGGGATACTTATCACGTGTTCTAACGCTGCTGGTGTTGATTTGCAACGTGATGTTAGTGAATACAGGACCACGAAAAAAGAAGCATGTTACACTTCGAGAACATGATAACGGTTAGAAGTGTGTGTGTGTGTGCGAAGGTTGAGTGATGCAAAAGAAGCAACTGCTAAACCTTTAGAGTGGATTTTTGTAAACACAGTTGTCTAAAGATTGGATAGTGGTGATGTTAAAATTCTCAACAAAGCTTTCGAGAAAAACGTTGTACAGATAAACCTTTCCACAAATGTTTTCACCGCGGTTTCGTTGATGTTATTGACAACTAACAAAACAGAACTAAATGCTTGCTGAAGCACTTATGAGGGTTCCCGTTTTCGCAAAACGATGCACAGTGCGTTGGTGATGCGTTTCACAAGCTTCTATAAATCCCTAAACCTGTGACGTTGTGTTCAGTTTTTAAAAAGGGCTTCAATACAACGAGTTGGTGTCGGTGATGTGTAACGTTGCGAAATTACCAATAAGTGACAAAACTGCAATCAACGACGCAGAAGGGTTTAATCAGATGGCATGCCCAGGCTTGCCTCTTGCAACGAATCGCTGGACATTTCGAGGTAAACTCATGCAATTGTTTGTTTCTGTTGCACCATCGTATGTCATGACAATACAAGTGCGAATGACGAAACTGTGGCAAGCGCATGTCAATCTGCGCCAATGACGTGAGTTTTTGTTTATCGGATAAAAACCTGACATACCTTTTCCCCCACACATGGAGCGATGTGGCGACCAAAGGAAAGTTACAAGTTATCTCTAAAGTCTGAAATTAATAACGAAAATGAAGATATTGACACGAAAATATGAAAAATATTACCATAACTCCAAAATATGATTTCAAAAACATCAAAACTGGAAAAATATTGAAGAAACCATCAAAAACTGGAAACAACATTGAAAACACGAAAAGTATCAAACACATGAAAAAAATCAAAAATATCAAAAACATGGAAAAATATCAAAAGTTATAAAAACACAAAAACTGTACGCCGGAAGGGAAAGGAAAACCCCAGGCTCACTACCCGATCTCCCCGATCAGCGATCCGGCCCCAAACCCCGTACAATGATGGGCTGACCCTCTCCTTTTGTTTTTGTTCGTCGATTCGTATTCGAATATCACCACGGCAACTAGGATTTTATAGAAGCGGAGCGATGTGTATGCAGGTGGGATATTAGGCCGATACGGACGTGGAAATCCCTCCCACAGGTCTGCTGACACCGGTGGGTGAGAGGTGTGTTGACTGCGTTGTCAGCTCAAGCCTTTCGTGTCTGGCGTTTTTCTTTGGCGGTGTTGGAACGTTGAAATTTCAAGTGGATGGCACCTCTGTGGATCATACTTCGCCAGGCTAGTCTGTCAGATGCTGCGTGTTCCCAGATTGTGACGTCGATGTTGAAATCTTTGAGGGAGTCTTTGTAGCGCTTGCGATGTCCTCCACTCTTTCTTCCACCATGACTGAGTTCACCATACAACATCTGCTTGGGGATACGGTAGTCTGACATTCGAAGGACGTGACCCGCCCATCGTGTCTGTGCTGTGCGCATGGTGGTGATAACCCTAGGGAGTTCCGCCCTCTCCAGCACCTTGGTGTTGGGGATCTTGTCTTGCCTGCGGATTTTGAAAATGCTGCGAAGACATCGGAGATGAAAATGCTGGAGTTCCTTTTCATGTCCCCTGTAAATGGTCCAGGTTTCACAGCCATAGAGAAGTGTTGTTAAGACGACTGCTCTGTAGACTTTGATTTTGTTTCGCTGCGTCCTCTTCTTTCCCAGACTGTCTTCAATCTTCCAAAGGCACTGCTTGCTTTAGCGACACGGTTGTTAACTTCTGCATCTATGTTGGTGGAGCGGTTGAGTGTGCTGCCGAGGTAGGTGAAGTTCTCCACCACTTGGAGCCTCTGACCCTTCACTATGATGTTTGGTTCCTGGTATGGGATTCCTGCTGTGGACTGGTACCTCATTTCAGTCTTTTTGGTGCTGATGGTGAAACCGAAGTTGTCACAGGCAGAGGCGAATGCGTCCATCTCCTGTTGCATCTCTTGCTCATTGTTGGCGTTGAAGGCACAGTCGTCAGCAAAGAGGAGATCTTTGATCACAGTCTTCTTGACTTTGGTGATGGCCTGTTGACGCCTGAGATTGAAGAGTCTCCCATCACACCTGTATTTGATGCGAATGCCAGGTGAGGTTTCCCTAAAGGCATCTGTCAGCATCGCCTATAACAGGGCCGCCCATCCTTCTTCGGTTTGCATGCCGAAATCGGCTAAATCAATGACAAAATCATTCCGTGTGCTAACCAAAATTTGATTTTTGGGCCTCTTTGGCAGCGTGGTCCCCCCAGTTGGGGGGTATGGAGTGCGGCTGATATGGCTCTGCAGCCATATGGCACAAAGATCACATAAGGGTTAAATTAAATAATGGATTGTTAACAAACGAAAATGAAGAAACGGACACCGAGTTTCATCAGATAATACTGCGACTTGTACGTTATTAACTTTTTCATTTGAAGGGGGAGGATCTCGTTTCCGCGGCCCCACTCACGTGCCGGATAGAAGTGCTCACGTGCCAGGGGTTGCCCACCCCTGGCCTAGAGCATCAAACTGAGCAGCGTGGGGCAAGGACGCAGCCCTGTTTCACTCCATTGGTCACCTAAAATGGGTCTGAAGCGTTTCCATCATCAAGCACGCGGGCCATCATCCCATCATGAAAAAACCTGACGATCTTATCGAACCTATCCGGGCAACCAAACTTCGACATGATCATCCACAAGCCCACTGCTCATGGTGTGTAACGCCTTTGTGAACGCCTTCGTGAGGTCAACAAAAGTAGTATAGAGGTCTTGATGTTGCTCCATACTCTTCTCCTGGATCTGACGAGCGGCAAACACCACATCGGTGGTTCCTCGACCTGTGCGGAAACTGCATTGGCTCTCACAGAGGTGAACTTACTCGAGGTGCTTCAGGAACCAATTCAAGAGAAAGCGGGCCATGATCTTATTGGCAATCGAGAGGAGAGAGATCCCTCAGTGGTTGTCACATGATCGCTTGTTGCCCTTTCTCTTGTAGATGTGGACGATGGTGGCATCTTTGAACTCTTGTGGGAGGGTCTCATTTTCCCAGGAGGACTGAAACAGCGCTGTTAGCTTTTGAAGGAGAGATGGGCCACCTGACTTGAACACCTCAGCAGGGATGGCATCGCGACCCGGGGCTTTTCCAGATGACATGTGCTTGATTGCCTTGGCAACCTCGTCCTCAGAAGGAGGTACGTCGAGGTCAGGGTTCTTGTCCATCTGTGGGAGGCGTTGAATCGCTTCATCGTTATTGGACAACTGGCGGTTCAGAACATCGCAGAAGTGCACTGCCAATCTCTCCACCATCTCCTTCTCAGTGATGAGTGTTGCACCGTCTGCGCTAAGCATGGGAGAGCTGCCTGATGTTGGTGGTCCGCACACGCACTTGAGAGAGTTGTAGAAGCACTTCATGTCATGCCTGTCAGAGCAGCCTTGAATCTCATCAACCTTGTTGCTGAGCCAGGTGTCTTGCAATACACGAAGCTTTTTATGAATTTCTCGACGCTGTCATAGGCATCTTTCTTTGCGTCCGAGCTGGGGTCACTCAGGTGGGCTCGATGGAGTTGGTGCTTTTCTTCTAGCAGGGTTTGGATTTCAGCATCATTTTCGTCGAACCAGTCCTGGTGGTTTCTGGTGGCTGGGCCGAGCAACTGGAATGTTGCAGAGTGAACCATTGTCTTCAACGATTCCCAGTCGTTGCCGGTAGCCTCCGTCAGCTGGCTTTTGAGGGTGGCAGCCAGTTCTTGTTGAACAGCTGGAAGTTTGAGCTTATAGACGTTAAGCTTTTTCACAACTTTCTGCCCCTGGAGTCTTCTCATGGGCTGTATGTGGAGCTTTGTCGTGGAGATGAGGCGATGGTCTGTCCAACAGTCGGCATTACACATCGACTTGGCCACTCGCACGTCCCGCCTGTCCTTTGCCCTAACGTTGACATAGTCGATGAGATGCCAGTGCTTGGAGCGAGGGTGCATCCACAAAGTCATGTTGTGGGTAGGGAGGCGGAACATGGCACGGGTGATGTCCAGGCCATGAATGGTGCATGTCCTTAGCAGTAGGAGACCGTTACTGTTACATTTATCAACTCCGTGAGGACCGGTGACTACTTCCCATGCTTGGTGGTTTTTACCTACACGGGCATTGAAGTCGCCGAGGAAGAGGAGTTTGTCCGACTGCGGAACAGTGGAGATGAGGGCTTCCAGTTCTTCATAGAACTTCTTGAATTCCACACCTGCTACTTCACTGCTCCCCCGTCGACACAGGACTTGAGGGATGTCAATGGTGGTGTTGCCATGACTTGCGCTGAACTTGTTTAAAGTGGGGGAGGCTTCCGCAGCAATAACCCCACTCTCTCGTCCCAATGAGCCCCACCCAGTGGCAAGACGAAGTCGAGCCGTCTGGAGATCCACCAAGGATGCAGGGGCTGCCGGAGAGGGTCGTATTATGCCGTCTGTCCACCTAAGGGACTCACTCCTGATTTTCTGTCAGGGTTGACTTCCCTAGCCTTTGACCAGTCAGGGCCGACCTGCAAAGGAGCAGGAGACTCGTGATGGGGGGGTCTTCAAGTCACTTACAAGCACAAACACCTTGACACTGCCACCAACTACTCATTTTTATGCATAGTTCACAGAAACTGGGAGCTACTTCCAGCAGACGCCTTGATGTAATTCACAATCCTGGTAGTGACTTACAAGACACTAATGAGGGTCCACGGCAGTGTCTTTGAAGCTAGGGCCAGTCGGTGAGGTAAACAATTTTGCCTCGTATTCTTGGATCTGTCTGCTTGACCAGCGCAACAAATCTGAACAATCACCTATCATAGCAGGCGCCCCATCGGTACAAACACCTACAAAATTAGCCCAACTCAAAATGTTCGTTTCAAAAAAGTCAGCAACCACATGGACCACATCAACGTCTTTGGAAGTAGTTCCCAAAGGTCGACAAAAAAAATCTTCCATGACCCTTGCGCTGGACACAGCGAATGTGTACGAGCAGTTGTGACAAGCTGGCAACATCCGGTGACTCATCTAGAGGTCAATTGGAAACAGAAAAGCTGAAAACGTTACTGCTGAAGTGAGCTGGATTTTAATATCGCTGGACATTTCGACAATTCTGCTCTTAACTCTGTCATTAAAAAGGGAAGCTTGTCTCAACTTGTTGCAAGGTCTGTCGTCCAAAACTATTTTAACACAATCCCGGAGGCATGTTTTCATCGGTGTTTCTGCAATGGTATCAGTTTTTTTCACTTAGCAATGCGAAGTGCAATCGCATAGGATGCCTCAACGTTGGAAAAACTTTTTTGGCTTTGTTTGCGCTTGTTAGCCTTTGCATTTCGCAATCGATATTTTTGTACTACATCACAGGTCTGCGAAAAATAACGATTCGTTAAAATGTTGGCTAGCATATTTCAACTTAAGACGTTTGCATGTTCGAAGCCATTGTTTCCAGTTTCATCGTTAGCCTAACTTGTTACAACTTGTTACAACATCAGCTTCATTTGAACCTTAATTGTTTCAACTTAAATCAGCATTTGTTAATATTATTCTTCTAACGGTTAGCCTAACTGCCAATCTTTGGCGACTGTGGGCACCTTTAACGACAGCGGTCTTTATTTGATTGTGACTTTTTGAATATTGTTCAACGCCAAAAAAGTAATAATTGCAAAGTAATGCACCAGTTGACAAGTATGTATTTGTTTAAAAAAATCGATTTTGTGGCTAAATAATCAGCTTAATTCCTCAGATATTGGAGTAAAGTTTGAAGCAATTTCCAATTGCACTTAACTAGAATCATTTCCCAGATCATGGATAAAATTTCCCACCGGTTAAATGTAGCGAAAAACTTACCACGAATATCAACCTTCCAAGAGATTTTTTTGGACATTCATTGGCAAGTATTAACGGAATAGCGAGATTGCACAACCATAACGTGGATTTCATTTGTAATAGACTAAGTTAAAAACGTGAAAGGCTAATTTGTATGTTCGATGTCTTCTTGTTGATGCGGGTGGCCTCCGAATCTCATCGTCGAACAGATTGAGGTTTCATCATCATGGTCATAGGCGTAGCCAGGAGTGGCCTAGGAAGCCATGGTTCCACAAATTTTTAGAATACATAGACATTTTGTGCTTTGAGAGGCGGTATCCCAAACAAAATGGGTGCTATTCGCCAAAAACATTTTGGCCACCCCAAAATGTTTGGGTTGGCTACGCTACTGATCATTGTTAATCTTTTATCTTATGTCACATTGTGCACACGCAAGTTTGCGACAGAAATGGATTTATTTTCTGTTTTCTTTAAATGAAGCTTGCAATTGAGACAAGTTTAAAATTTAATGTTGTTTTAACGTTTGTTTTGTTGTAGATATCGATGAATGTGCAGATGGATCTGACAACTGTGATTCAGATTTTGGAAACTGCACCAACGCATTGGGGAACTTCACCTGTGCCTGTCTACCAG
>Ga0210059_1012150_pt1 | contig 13066 bp, 9 predicted proteins | sample Ectturendosymbi2_FD_188042 | JGI IMG/M metagenome (GOLD analysis project Ga0210059, IMG submission 188042) | Ecteinascidia turbinata endosymbiont from Florida, USA - Sample 2 (SPAdes) (version 2) | ecosystem: Host-associated > Tunicates > Ascidians > Unclassified | place: Key West, Florida...
CCTCTGTTTTTGTGCAGAGTTCTCCTTGCTGATTGCTTGGACTAAGCATCCACTAACCATCGCTAGCACAGTCGCATTCGCAGTGTCGCCGGCTGTGGAATGGACTAGGACTTGTCTGCTGACTTCGACCCCGCTGCGTTAAGTTTGCTGCTATGTGACAGTGATCAAACACTTCGGTTTGTTTGCTCTTTGCTGCTGCAACGACCCTGGGCGCTTTTAAAGCAGCGCTTAACGGTCGCGTTGAGCGTGGGTTTTGCGTCATTGGCTGTTGGTTTAGTCAGTTAACAATTAATTAAAAACTTCAACAAATTTTCAGGCGACAGGAGTTTGTGTCTTTCTTTTATTAATATTTTTTTTACAAATTGCTGAACCAAAACAGAGTTTTGTAAACTTGGAGTAACTTTGCGGTGCAGTAATAAAGTGTACATTAATGCTTACGATGTTGACCGTTTCTGCTTGATTTTATAATTCAAAATGTTTCTGGTCTAGCACCGATTATATCTTGAGTTCAATCCTCACCGGTGAAGATCAAGAAAACAACCATTTCTGATGCCGGCGAAGCTTGCGGAATGATGCGTTAAAATATCCGCAATTGTAACGTGCGTCGCATCACTTGGCATTTCTTTATTTGAATTCTATTTGAATAAGGTTTTAGGACTCAGGATGCGTAGCGCTGCGTGAAATTGATTTCCTATTAAAAAGATCTCCTGATTGGTTCAAACCCATCGCCTTTGTAGAGTTGCTTTTTTCACTGAGACATTTTAGTCGTTTGTCCCAAATAGCTTGAAAGCCTGTCGTTTCTTCGTTTTAAGACATTTTGTATGACGGAAAAAAGCAGTTTGACCGAATTGATTTCATTTTTTTGGTCATTTCAAGACAAATTTGGGCAATGACCGAAAAAACACCGAAAAAAACTCAGCTTGTGGGGGCGAGTTACTTGACGACTCGCATTTTAAACCGCGCCACCAACATCTTGATCAGTGTACCTTGCGAGCTATCTTTAAGGCATTTCTTTCCGCAGGTCGTTTGGGTCGTAACCTTCGTAGCAGTCCTCCTGCTGGGCGTTGACCTCGGCCTGGCCGTCGGCGTCCTGGGCCTCCTCGTCACTGTCGTCCTCCGCGTTTACAAGCCTCAAGTCACGGTGCGGGGAGCGCTTGGCAACACTGACATTTACCGAGACATCGAAAAATTCGAAAAGGTCCGTTTTTTTTTCTGCCTTCGCGGCAAATGTTTGCGTCGCACAAATTACTTTATCACGCTTCACTGCGTCAGCCAATGGCGAACGACGTCGCTATCTGTCGCAACTGAGGTCACCAGTCAGAAGTGGTAGCCTCGCGACTAAACGTCGAGTGTATTTGCTCAGAGCGCAATCTTTCCGCTACATCTGGCATGTACTGCGTCTTGGTTGCAAGTAGGGGTTTGTCAATTTTACGCGGGTAGTCATTTTTTTCGTTTCAGCGATGTCATGAAAAAAAATTTTTTTTTTTCTTTCAGCTTCAGAAAAAATGGTTTTCTTTAATGCCATGCCTTAGTGCGTCATCACCTGTTGGTCACATGGCAAGCGTTGTATTGCAGCTTTCGCGTTTACATGTTCGCAATACAGGCTAAGTGGTCGTTGTGTTTGGTTGTTTAAAGAGAGATGCGTGTGCTTATGACCTATTCGTGAAATGGGGGAAACACCGTTTGCAGCAACAATGAAGTTGCACTGTTTCAACGGACACTTGCACTGTATCGAAACCGAACAGAAAAATTAATATTTCCAACCGCTGAGCTGACCCGCCCACTTCACGGACAGGATATCGTTTGTTCGGAATGTGAAAAAACAACTCCACGCTTACGTTTGCGTCTGACCCCTCGTCTGAAAAGCTAAAATCCGACCATTGCTGCTTTATCAACACCCCCAAGTGTCGCTTGTAGGACTCGTATGCGGAACCCCTCGGTGCTGTAGTCGCAACGGTTCCACTCAAGCATGGCAGCCGCTCATTGGACGAGCTTTGTGGTGGTGTTCAAGGCCAGGGCCGCAACGAGCTGACGATTTCGAGGGGCGCGATAAAATGATTGCCACTTGTTATTTGACTTGATAGCTACAAAAGCTTTTGCTTTTAAAATGTTTACGAATATTTCTGTGGGGGTGAGACAATTGCCCGGTCGCCCCACATGGTTGCGGGCCTGTTCAAGCCAATGAGGTAGTTTCCGTAACTCACCGTAATTTTTCCCGTGACTGACTTTGCCATTTAAAATGAAAGCCAGCGAGACAATAAAAACGAGACAGTGATTTGTTTGTTTTGGTTTAAAAAAGCAAATGCTTTTCGGTTCGTTTCCATGTTCCCGACTTTCCATGCACAGGCCCAGGAAGTGCCCGGCGTCAAGGTCGTCCGTTTCCCGCAATCCCCTTTCTTCGGAAACGTGTCGGCTCTCGAGCGCCTCACGGCGGAGGCGCTGAACACGAAGTACACGTGCGACGAAGGACAAAAGCAGCGCGGGCGCGACGGTGAAGGTGAGTGTTACTGGTTTGCTGCTTAACATGTCGTGAACCTGGTGGTTCTAAGTTTCCTTTTCGAAACTATCATAGCTTAACATGAACTGGGTGGCGATTAGCTCAGTGGTAGAGTGTCCGGCTCGCAATTGGAAGGTTAGGTGTTCGATCCACGGGCCACTAAGTGACTCGCCGTAGCGCTCCTTGGGCAACCGCCCCGACGAAATAACATTATTGAGGCTTCATTAAAAAAACTGCTATTGTTCCCGCAAATTCAGTCAAACTGATCAAAGCTCTGTTTGCCAGTTTACCACCTCCACTGCCAATTGCAAGTTGCAGATTTCCCTGAAAATATCTTCCCTGTTGCGAAACCACTGCTGTATTCATGCTGAAATGCTGTGAAGCCAACTTGGCAGAACACAGGCGCAGTCGCCACGAATGGTAAGTGGGGAGAAAAAGTGCGGAGCGGAGCAAAAACATACTAACAGAGCAGTGCTGGTTATAATTAAGGCCACACTTTCAGAGCTCCAAGATTGTGTCAGCATCAGTCAACACCATTTTTAACAACCCAGAATAAAAGTTGATGTTTGTTTTTTTTTGCACGTTTCTGACGAAAAATAAAATAAAAGCTCACACGAAGACCGAAAGTCCAAATCTCACAAAAGTTATCCAATTATCGCTGGAGTAGACTTCTAAACGTCTTTCGATTCTCTGGTGTTATGCGAGTCTCATTACCAAGGAGGCAATTTGACAAAATTAATCAGTCTGTCATATTTTCAGTGGCCTGTCTTGGCCCGGACATCCCACTTAGCTTTGTATTGTGCATTTATTTTGCAGTCGTGGGTGATAGGACCGAACAGGAACGGTCACTTTTGGGCCCGGACACAAGTGAGGACGACCAGGAGGCCGCCGAGGGCCACGCAAAAACGAATGGCGGTCGAAAAGGTGACGTCGTAAATCGTCACTCGAATCGGTTTGACGTCACGGAGACCACCTTTTCTGTTCCGAATTCAAGCGACGCCGAGTCGCTCGGTGGCGCTGGCGAGAAGCACCTTACTGTTGCGCATGCGCCGTCGCGTGACGCCCATCCTAACGGAAATCGGCGGGCGACGAAAGCGCGCAGGCAGTCCTCGCCCAGCGTCAGCTTCAACCCCAGTCATTGTTTCCACACAATCGTCTTCGACTGTTCGGGCTGGACCTTCATCGACGTCATGGGAATGGATACTGTTCGACAGGTTAGTTCAGGGTGCTCGCAGACGCTAAACCAAGTTTTCTGGGTTAAGGCAGAACCGTCGCCAGAAAGTCTTCAACAGGGGGCTTTGCGTTTGCGTAGGGGGACTTGACGTTCTGAAAATTTGATGAAACTCTACTGATTTCTACTGTTTCGTATTTCAATTTGGTGGGACCTTGGAGCTTTGTACGGGGTACTAAGCCCACAAAATGTCAAATCCCCCCAAAGGCCTCCTGTGGCGACGGGACCGGATTGACGGCGTTTTAATACGCAAAAGTGTCAAGCAAATAAACCTTCCGATTTTTCTGATCTGTTGTCTTTCTGATCACGCCTGGCCTGGTATGATTAGAGCGGATATTTCGCGTTGTGAAATTCCTGTGCACACTCAACGCCTAAAAGCACGCCGCGTGGTGTTCACGCGCGAGATTTGCGCGCCCTGCGCTACCACAGAAGCGAAAATTCTTCGGACAGGGTCGATTTGAAAAATGCTCGCCACGCAACACTGCTTTGCCTTTGGTTGAAAATTGCGCACTGATCTCACTCTGACGTAACGTAAACTTAGCGAAAGGTTCACGCACGAGTCTTGATAGTTTGCTGTTGGTTCCGGCATCCGAGTCTGCAGGTTGGACGTGCATCGTCGTTCCTTTGTGTTGTCATGTTGTGTGCGTTTCCAGCATCTTCCGCGAGACGCGATGCCGAAAAAAAACGATCCTGACGTTCAGAAATAGCTTATCTCTGTTTTTTAAGCTGAAAAATTATTATTATACTTTGCGCTACTAAAGAGTAAGCTGCAGACCATAATTTTCTGCGGCTGTTCAGGTGTGTCAGGATCTGAAGAAGTCCAACCTGAATGTCTACCTAGCCTCGGTGCAGCCTGGCATCATGACCCAGCTCACCAAGGTTGGGGTAATCCCCGAAGGAGACGATTGCGAGGGTCTCGTGACCGTCTTTCCGTCCGTGCGGTTCGCAGTGGAAGCAGCCAAGCGCACAAAATGTCATCGACGACTATTGGCTCAATCCAACCAAGCGTAGCAATCCTTTGTTATGCAACAAAGCGATTTTTCTCGCGTTTTCTTGCTTCAAGTCACTGTCGTTGTTACACGCCACTGCGTCCGCTCTTGACCTCGACCGATGCCGCGTTATCCACGTCACGCCGCTGGTATTACAGCCTCGAGGTTCCGCTTTCAACGTGAAACGTGCATTGTTAATCGCGTTTTCAATCGTGCCCGTCCGGTTTTGCGTGTACCGCGCCAAGCTGTTTGTTGTTGTCGCGGAACTTTCCAGAACAAACCGTTCTGCTCCGTTTGACGGAGCTTCGCTGGCAAGTTTTCGAAACGTAGCAAAACTTTTAGATAGAAGAAAATCAAATCGATTGTGTCTTGGCGCCGGGCCTGTAGCCAGGATTTAAGGTTTGGGGGTAAAATACATTTTTAGGGGAGCAAGAGGTTTGTTTTTATTATATGCTTGAAACAAATTTTTCTAGGAACAAGAAAATTTGAAGCAGGTCAAAAAAAATTGAGGGGACAATTCCCCCCCGATGTTTGGCGCGTGTGCGATTTCCGTTTCCTTGCGACGGATCGTTGCACTTCAGTCTTGGCGAGCGTTTTGCTCCTGTGCGCTTTTCTTCTATGTTCTGTCCCGAATGAAATCGATCAAAGTATCAGGCGTCCGTCTCAGCCAGGCTTGCCCAACCTTTTTGGTGTTGCGGGCCACTTTCACATGAGGAAATTTATCGCGGGCCACAAACGTTTTGTGACGTAACAATAAGCTATTGTGACGTAACAAATCCCTTGATTTTGATAAGTTTTATGCGATAACACGAGGTGACAGTGAGTCCTATGATTGCACGCAGTGTTGGCAGCTTGTATGGATGTAAACCAAATCTAAAAAATTGACATATTTTCGAAGCGTTTGTTATACAAGTTTTTGGGTGATAGGCCCATAACAGAAACAACAGGTATAGTTTTGGTGTGTTTTGATGGCAAATATACTTGAGCCTACAACAAGATACTAAAATTTAAAGAAGTCTGCTTACGAACTTACTACATCGCGGGCCACTTAACCTCAGGGTCGCGGGTTGGGCAGCCTTGGTCTAAGCCAGTGCTTCTTAACCAGGGGGAGGCACGCCTCCAGGGGGGCGCGAGCCCTTACGCGCCCTACAACATGGTTGAAAGTTTTTTCAACGGGAAAGTGTTCTCTTCAGCTTATTTAATGTCAGAGAGGGCTTGAAATAAACGACAATTACTTCAGAGAGGCGTGGTATGAAAAAAGGTTAAGAATCACGGGTCTAAACTCTCTTGCTTTCTACAGTCTGTAAATAAACTAAGGAAATGGCGTCTTTGGGCAAAGTCGCCCGGCGGCCGCGTTGCATGGAGGAAAGTGGAAACCGGCGAGAAACTACTCTTCGTAACTCACAAACGACCCCGTCGCCCTTTTTGTGATTTTCTGAGATGGCGCATGCAAAGCGTCAAATGCGCGGCACGCTTTAACGCAAACGATATCTCGCGCGTGAAGACGTGGTTGGCGGTTGCCTGGATATTTGCTCAGAAATCAAAACGGCCTAACCTACGCTTGGCTACGCAATGCTCTGGAATACTTGGTAGATCCGCGACAACGCATGTTTGTAGCGCGCGATTACACATATTTCCCCGCAATTACACGTGATAGTCGTGCATTTCCTCCTTTGTTAGCATGTAGCGTGATTTAAGTGCCCAGTGAATGTTCATACACGAAGCGTCGAAAGTTACTGAGCTTGTCATCAGGTTGTGACCTGAGCCGTACACGAGGTTGATACTGATGTCCTTCGAATTTAAATAAACATTGCCAAGCGTTGCTAATTACTGCGTTCGTTTTAAATTTTCGTTTCTTTTAAACTTGCTGTTTACCGATCGGGCGCGCTGAAAAAGCATACTTTGCGTGTGTATCGGTGTCGTTGGTGATATTGCGTTGTGTGCAAGTCCATTTTATTGTAACTTCCTTCTTTGATTGTGTAGTTTTGCTAGTCCATTTTATTGCAACTTTCTTCTCTGTGTAATTTTGTTCAGTAGCAATCGCTTTACGGTGGAAGTGGGGGTTTGAGGAAGGCGCAACCGAGAAAAACAGTCTAATCGCCGAAAACAGGCCACGCAAAGCGAGGCACTTCGAGAAAGAGCTAAAATCTATGCACGATAGAATCTTGCTATGCGCAAGGTCTATGTAGCGTGTGTTTTGACTTCTGTTTTGAGGAAACCGGAACACAGTCAGTTCTGCTTTCGCCATCTCAGCCCTTCCCCTCTTTGTGCCAGAGCACGCCCCCGGGCGAATGGGGTTCGTAAAGAATCTTTTACAGTGCAGAAACCATTACAAAATCTTTCTCCCGCATCGGGTGAGTAATTGTACTGTGCGCGCGAGTGAGTGAGGTTTGATGCAAGTGCCTTCTGTTACCGAATCAACGTTGGTGAGTGATTATGTGACCATTGCGGTCTTAACATATGTACGCTCGTACTTTACTGTTCTTGTAAATTCACCGCAGGTCTAGTTGAATACGCTTGTCTCCTTTGTGCTTGCTTTGGCTTCTTGCTCGGCTGTTGTTTCAGCGGCGTTCGTGGCTGGAAAAATACTGATGAAAGACAAGATGTTGACAAATTCTGCGTTTGGCTTCATTGTTGCTCATGTGTTAAGTCGATGCGGTAGGAAAGAGCAGTTTGGAATACTGCAGCATGCGCTAATTTGAAACAGAGCAGCAATTCAGCTTCCTTGCGCATCCACTGTAAGGTTTTGAACTTTGCTTCGGCGATTTTTTCAAGTACTTTTATTGTGAGATTGCAGGTCTGACGTTAGACTCGTTTGATAAAATGCTAACCCGTTACGAAGCGATGTGGCAAGCTGTTATTTCGTCAGAGCAGGAATAGTTTCACTGCTTCTGCGTTATATTTAAACGGCTGTAAATCCTTGCTCTCGCTGTTACGTCACAAAAGTGATTGTGACATCCGCTGTAAACTCGGTCTGGTGCCGAATGGTCATCTCCTCGTAGCACGAAACCTTGTCACGACTGGAATGCTGCGTCACAAGCGTTCGCTCGAAAACGTTGCTGCGAAACGTGTCGTCGTCACGAAAAGCCAGAAATCGCTGAAGATTGCAAATGTTACTGATGAAACATCTGCATATAAGCGGCAACGAAGGCACACGTCAAGTCTTTCCTTTACACGCAGAGCCTTTTACTTTTTTCACTGGAAAACTTTGCCTGCGCTTCTGTTGCGAAACGCGGCCTCACGCGAAGTTTTTCCAACGTAAAACTCGTTACACCAACCAGCTCGGTTCATTCACAGTTTTGTCAATAAAAAGCTGCGTTTTTCATAAAGCGAAAATGACGGATTTATGTAAACAAGTAGAACTGCTTTCACAAACAGTCAGCGTGGCTTTAAATGAACATAGTTTTTGCATTGTTTTTTCCAATAAGATTTTGCAAGATCTCCACGTTTTAGTTTCTTCCGAAGATGCTTCGGTTAGTTTTTTTAATTCCTTGTAGGTCCACTTGAGTCGCCAAATAAGAAGCAGTTGTTTCTTTCATGTAATTAACACGGTATTGTGGAATTTTGCTCCACTATGTGGCCGAGGTGTGGTGTTCTATTGAGCATCAAATAACAAAGATGACTTGCGCTTTAGTATTTCATTTCAACTCCATTGCATAATAATCGTTCTGTTCTCACGTTTTTCTGCTCAAAGCAGGAAAGTCACGGTGATTATTATGAAGAACAGCCAGGTGTGCGTCCACAGATAAATGACGGACAACATACCCCGGAGGGCCGCCTTCGCAGAATTTGGGTTTGGCTTGATTGCCATGGGTACTCCTGGAGGAAAACATTGAGGTTTGTGTTTTTCTCCGAAACATACCTTATTCGAGATTTGCGAGGAGAAAATTGCCATCAGCTAGCTCTAATTAAAGTATCTCAGTGCAGTTGTTTGTAGTGTAGACAGGGCTGCCATACCGTCGTTATTTCTAAGATGTTTCGTTATGTTGAAGGTCTGTGTCTTAGAAATTTTTTCTATACTTCTAAAAAATGTCTTTATTTTGACTTGCATCCTTATTTTAAGTCCTAGGTTGCCCCATCGGGAGTCAGTTAGAATCTGGAGAACTGTTACATATGATTCAGTTTGACTAACGTTACAATATGCAGCCACATGGTGAACGTATGTGCTTTCAGCAAAAACTGAGACAGGGAACGTTGGAATCCAAGCTAAAACGAATGCAAAATATGAATGAGGTAACTGCACGACATTACGCAACAATACACTTCGTTCAGCAACTTCTCTTCCTTTTGTCTTTTTTACCAAGTTGTCCTTAATTTGAGTCCGGATCTATGACAGCCCAGAGTATAGGTGAGGGCACATGATTTCTAAAGGTAGCAAAGGAAAAGGCGTTCCATCATGGACAGAAAGCTTGCATGAAGCGCGTTACTACGGTGCGAATCCCACTGGGTTGTACGTCAAGCCGGATGTATTTTATTGAGGTAGATCATGCATTCCCTCCTTCACCTTGTTACTCCTTAAGTGCAAAACTTTGCATGGAGGAGTCTTCCTACGAGCGGAAGTACAATCAAACTGCAGCCGAACGCAATCCATGCTAATATGTAGCTAAATCCCCATAGTTGGTAAGATCTCGATGTTTCCGCGAAGACGGCGCAACTAACGAGTAGAAATACACCTGAAAACACGATACATAAAAATTAATTATCTTCCTCACGCTGATCCGCTTAAGCATCAAAAACCACCAGTTTCTCAGCGTGTTTTATTCAGAAAGCCAAACTCACTCTATACAACATATCATGAAATCACTCGAACCGTTGAAATTGCAGTCAAGTAACTTGTCCCATCCCAACCACGTTGTCGTGCTGCCTCTTGGGGGTATTCAGTCTAGTACGCATTACTTGTAGGCGCTGCAGGTTATGTGTTTACTACAACGCGAAGAAGATGATCAGGAACGATAACTTCACTTCCTTAAATTACATGCCCTATTTTTGATAGTTCTTGAGTTATTGCAAGTGATTCACTGCACCATAGGCGCCAAGTACGGCGATGCGGCGCTCCCGTTAATTTTTAAATTTTTGATTGAGCAGTTCGTTGTTCACAAATAGTAAGACATTATTCTGGAATTTATTGAAAATTTTTTCGGATAAATATGGAATAGAAGACTCAATAAATGCAGGTTTTGACATCATATTTTTTGACGTCATGGATTGCGAACTCCAGTAGAAATTTCAAACTCGGTGCCTGTGCATTACACACCAAACAACGAATCTGGAGATGTTGGATACACGCCACATTAAACAACGAACTCCTTCCGGTCAACAAAACCAGGAATTTTCTTCTTTTTAATAATGAAGTGAACTTGCCGTAAATGCTGCATTACGTTCATCTAAAATTATTGAAGTACAAAGTCGTCTCACATAACATCTGAACTAAAACAAAGGTTGAAATGATTATTTTTGTTTGAATGGTAAATAGCATGATCCAAAGCCCTGTTCAGGTACCCTGGGCCAAATTGGTCAAAACCAATTTTCAACCTAATTTCTGACATACCTACAGACTACAGGTGACTTTTAGAAATGGCTATTTCAGCAGCAAATTTTTATGCCTTCTCTCAAGCCGTCCATTTGAAATCTGTATAACATTTGCATTTTTAGAGCAGAGGGAACATTTCACCCGTGGTTACTTTTCACAAAACAAAAGGATAAGGCCAATGTGGTCATGGTCACTTCATGTGTAGCAAAAGCATGTCTGACAAATTTGCTCAGGATTACATCATGTGTGACAAGAATTTTTTCAGTGAAAACAAATTTTTCATGTAGGTGCCACAGTATTATGCAACATTTAACTTGTTTGTGATGAAACTGTCTTAAATCGTTTGGCCATTTCAGCATTAAGCACTTCAGGTGTCTGAAAATTTCAAAACTGAACAGCATACTTCTATGTCTCGACAACTTAATTTACTTTTGTTGCAATATAGAACGGCAAGCTTCGAGTAGAATATGATTTTGATTTTCTACCAACAGCCAGTAAGGACTACTGGCGGATTTCTGCATCTTCATACCTTTTTGGTTTCCTTACCTCCCACAAGTTTTTTGGGGAATTAAGTTTGTTTTAGAAAAAAGTTTTTTTCGAAATACAAGTTCGTTATTTTCGGGTAAAATGAACTGTAGAATAATTGCTGAGTTGTTGAAAAACTTCATGTGCTTCTTAAACGTTCGGTAATCCTGGATAATATTGGGAAAATTTTGGACTAATTTGGCCAATGTTACGTTAGAACTTAGATGAAAGTTTCTACAGTACCTGAGCAGGCCATGTGAGCATCAGTAAGTATTACTTGTGACATGTTCGTCCAAATTACAGAACCGTCGCCAGAAAGTCTTCAGTAGGGAGGCTTTACGTTTGTACGGGTTGGCTTGACATTCTGAAATTTTGATTAAGACTCCACTGGTTCATAATGTTTCACATTTCAATTTGGGGGACTTGTAGCTTTGTTTGAAAGGATAAGCTGGGCACCCCCACGTGGTGACGGGACTAGCAAACTAGAGGCAAAACTCCGGCCTCTCCGTTTAATATTTCACTGAGGCTGTATCAAAGAGCATAACTTGACACATTCACTTACATGAGAGTAGTCCGGTGAAAGCAGCTGGATAAACCAATTCCTTACGTTGCTGGCAACCTTGAATAGCAAGTAAAATTATTGTAACCGCTGAGCACAACCCCGATATAATCAGAAAAGCTGCTGTTGTTTCGACAATTCCTCGAAACCGAACATCTGTGCATAAGAATGAACCAAACGTAAGAAGATTATCTCTTGATCAACTTGGTCAAACTTTCTGTTTGTGACAAGTTTATTTTCTTTTTTATCCAATTACGTGCTGGAAAATCTATCACAAGTAGAAAAAAAGGCGTTATTCTTTGCCAAAGGTTGTAAAATTACTTCGTGATTTAGGTGCGTTATGTGTACAACACCAAATTTTGTGTAAATACCAAGAAACTAACATTGCAACTTGTAATTTTTTGTAGCATAGTTTCCTATGGAGGTGAATTATTTTTGGCAGTTTTGGAAAAACAATAACTAAACCACGGTGTGCTGAAACAACTTTGTGCAACATGCCATCAAATGTGTGATGCCCGCAAAATATAAAATAATTTTTTCTTTTGAAACTCATGTATTATGTTGTGTCACACATGGATTGCGGAACCATTTTGGAAGTGGTCGGGGACGTCAAAAAACTATGGAAAATTTTTGCGGTTTGAATAGAAAACTGTGACGTCACAAGCATTGGAAATGACGTCATTAAAGTTTTTCAGCATGTTCAAGCAATTTTATGCAATATTTTATACGCCCTCAACCACCCCTATCTCCACTACACCTACGCTACACTGACTTGAGCACATAAATGTAACTAGTTGTTCTTAGTCCTACACAAAATTCATTCACAAGCAAGCACACAAACACAATACATGCACAAAACATGAATTCTAGCAGTGTTGCTATGACATCAACCTGATCTATTAACTGCTTGTGAACGTGCAAAAACATCCTGTGGTTCAAATGCTTTTGGTTAAGTTTGTTCGTGAAGTAGTTCTTCAGCCGTCGAAGGCACGAAAATGACTGCTCTGCTGTAGCATTTGACATTGGTACTATCATGTCAAATCAGGCCCGTCGCCAAGATTTCGCAGCAGAGGTGGCCAAAAACCACAAGCGTGGTCACATTTTTAAATACAATATTTGATGTATGCAGCAACCGGGGGTCCAAACATGAAATGGGAGGCACAGATTTTAAATGGGAGGCCGAGCACCACTGCCCCCCCGGTGGCGAAGGCTCTGTGTCAAGTACAGCGGTAAAAGTCGTACCGTACTGTAAATTCCCCTCAGAGCATGGGCGTCGGAAACGGGGACAGGTGGGCATGGCTCTCTGGATTTTGAAATTTACCATTTTTCTATTATATTTTTGCAAAAATGGTCCTTGTCTTAGTTTTTAGAAAAAAAATGAAATTTCATCACTGTTGGCCCCACCCTGGAAAACTTTTTCTGGTTAGCTGTGGAAAATTTGGCTAATGCCCCCCCCCACCCTGGAAAAATCCTTCCGATGCCAATGCCTCAGAGCAGGGGTGAGAGCTTTGCTGACATCACGTACAGTTTCAATGGTATCAGGTACAAAAGACGATGATTTCTTCTTGAATGGTTTTAGTTCAGTTACAAAGGCATCGTCATCTGTGTTGTCGAGCACTTGCCGATACCAGAATGCAAAGACAAGACAAAGCATATGTGGCAAGTTGTCTGCAAATATGCCAACTGTGTTGCGAATGCAAAAATTTTAGTGTTGCCAAGGCAAAACAAAAATACA
>Ga0210059_1012151_pt1 | contig 13065 bp, 12 predicted proteins | sample Ectturendosymbi2_FD_188042 | JGI IMG/M metagenome (GOLD analysis project Ga0210059, IMG submission 188042) | Ecteinascidia turbinata endosymbiont from Florida, USA - Sample 2 (SPAdes) (version 2) | ecosystem: Host-associated > Tunicates > Ascidians > Unclassified | place: Key West, Florida...
CGAACACTGTTGTTGCCTGCCCGGGGTGAAAACGTAATTTTATGTCTTGTCCTGAAAGTTGGTGTTTGATGTTGTTGAACAGATGCATCACAGCATTGTTGGCAGCGTGATTACATCCGCATCGGCATAAAGACCATCATCAGCGTTTTTTACCAGTTCACCTTTGAAACCAAGATAGCTTTCACTTGGGTGTGTGAGCAAGTCTTGTGTTTCTATACTTATTATAATTTCACCGCGGTTGTTGAGATTGGTCCCAGTAATGGGAGTATATTCATGAACTTCATATTTCTCCACAGATCCGTCAATCTGGGGTTTTCCAGTAACGTTTAAAATATCAATTTTAGTATATAGAGTATATTTTTGTTTAACAAGATTCATCATATTTTTAAGTTCATTAGATATGCGCACAAGTTGAGAACTAATATACATGATGAAACCATCATCTTTAAGACTTGATATAAGTTCAAATCCATCATTTAAATGTTCGATTTTTAATATGATATAATTCAGGCCAAACACAATTCTTTCATGATTGTCCATCTTCTTCTTTCGTATACATGAACAGGAATACATGTTGGTCAAAACTTTTATTGGGTAAGGTATTCCAAAATAACAAGTTTGTCCACCTCATTGATAGGGAAAGGAGCTTTGAATTTGGTGCAGTCATGCACGATGTGGTGTGCAGTCTGCACCTTGCCACATTCACATAAATCTGAGTCGCACAGGCCCATTAATTTCATGTTGGCCACGTATCGGCCAACACCAGTCCTCAGGCGGTTGAGCTGAACCCAGGCATTTCTGGGGAGGTCGCAACCTGGTGGTTGTGGTCCAAGTACAGGAATGAAGGATTGGGTAGCTGCAGGGATTGGTGTGGTTCGTTCGCCGTCAATTGACAACAATTTCACAAACGAGCGTAGAGGTGTCGAGCGTAAGAATGGGCGAGAAGGAGGAGGGAGTGCTTCGTAGGCAGTCAGTGATAACGCGCATCAGCTCGTTTAAAGGTACATCGATGTGTTTTGTGTGAGTGCTGCGGCACCACCATGCAAGTGCCAAGCACGAGGTTCTTATAGATTTAAAGGAAGCTCCCCAACCAACACAGGCCAGTTGCTTGATGAGTGCCACTCGTGACGAAACTTTCTTCTTAAGTGTGTGTAAGTGTGTCCTGAACAACAGAGAGCGATCCAAGCATATGCCGAGATATGATGGGTGTGAGTCAAACTTCACTGTTATATTCGGTTATGATTTGACATTCAGCGGATACTTGGCTGAGTGGTTCTTCAGATGGAAGACGGAGCACACAGTTTTTCCAACTGGGAGCCTGAGTTTCCACTAAGTCAGGTAAGTGTTAACAACAGAGACATCGTGTGATAAAGCAAATTCCTCTTCCCTAAGTGTGGGGCCGAGATGGTCAGAGCGACATCATCAGCGTACATGTACCGCTTGGCCGACGTTTCCGGAAAATCTGCTGTGTAGATGTTGTACAAACAAGGGGCGAGAACAGATCCTTGTACGACTCCGTTTTTGGTTCTGAAGGGGGGCTTGTTTGTCCGTCGCTGGTATATAGCACAAAGGATCTCGAGTACGGCAGTTTCATTACGACGCTAACCATGCGTTGACATGCTAATACTTTTAAGAGCTTCAGGTGCAGACTGAGATGCCATACAGTATCGTAAGCAGCCGTAAGGTCGAGAAAAATAGCTCCGCAGACATTTGTGTCATCAAATGCTTGCTCGATGTTCTGCGCAAGACAAACAACTTGGTCCGCCGTAGAGCGCCCGCCACGAAACCCCGCCTGCTCGTGAGGCAAGAATTTTTCAACTATAGGGTTGATTCGGTTTAGGATTAAGCGTTCTGTAAGTTTGAATGTGGTGCAGAGGCGGGAGTTAGGGCGATTGATATTCGGAGAAGTCTCTAGTTTCCCTGGTTTTAGTAGGGCTATAACAGATGCTCTGCGCCACATCTTTGGAATACGATTGTTGTGGAAACATGTGTTGATAAACAGTGTTAGCCAGGTTACAGCATTTTCACCAAGGTTGACCAAGCATTCATTATGGATGCTGTTTGGGCCGGGAGATTTCCCAAGTTTACCAACCTTAACCTCTTCAATGGTAAACTGCTTGAGCAGGTAGGGTTATCAGTACTGCACAATCGTAGTGTCTTCATTTCTTTAATTATTGGACAATGGTTTATTGTTTCATATGACTCAGCCAACAAACAGGGGCACTACAAGAATCCATTGCACTAAGCAAGCCAACCACAATAGTGAACATTAGAACAAATGAAAATGCAATGACGCAATGGTTGATTAGTGTAAACAAAGAGGGTTGCTTTGTCATATACGATTGGTGAGGGACCACGGCGGTCATTTAGTCAAACAACCCTGTTTTACAGCTTTTGAGAAGTGTTGAAAAACAACATTTGAGTGAAATAAGCACAATTAGGAAAACAAACAAACACATAACATAGTGAAGAAAATGTACAGATGAAAGCACATGCCTATGTACACAGATGAGTGGATCAAATTTGATTGAAGGAATTTGGTGTGGTTAACAACATGTTTAAACAAAAAAAACTAATTAATGTGGTAGAGAAGAAAAAAACAAAGCTAAACAGAAAAAAATATATGGATTGTGCTTTCATGTTGAAAAGAATGGGATGTCCCCTTGATTGGCTTTCTAGCATATCTGGATCCACAATTATGCCACAAAACCCAAAAAATCGTCAAATCGTGGCAGACTCCAGGACGTTTGTTAAACTTCAAAAGTAATAACAAAGTTCCACAGAGTATAGTAAGTGGCCAAGGTGATGATTTATATGAACCTTTAAATTTTGCAAATGAATTTAACAATTATTTTAGTGAAATTGGTTCTAGAATGGCTGAAAAAATTCCTGGTCCAATTGGTATGCCTGAGCATACTGCTACCTTATTTTCATCTTTCTATTTGTATGAAACGACAGAGGAAGAAGTGGTATGCTTACTAGGGAATCTCTCAGAAGGTAAAGCTATAGATGAAAATGATATACCAACTAAGAATTTAAGTTAGCCAAGTTTTTTCTAGCGCCAATTCTTACACGTATTTTTAATAAGTGCATTAATGATAATGAAATTGTATTTCTTTTTATCCTGATTGCTGATAATGAAGTGTATTTTATCCTGATTGCTGATAATGAAGTGTATTTTATCCTGATTGATGATAATGAATTGTATTTCTTTTTATCCTGATTGTCTAAAATTGTCCGAAGTTATACCTATCTACAAATCTGGAGAACAAAATATTTGCTCACATTATCGACCAGTATCCATTTTGCTACAGTTCAATAAAATGTTTGAAAGAATTCTATACGACAGAGTGTACTTTTATTTACAGGAATATGAGTTATTATCCAAATATCCATTTGGTTTCAGGCCCAGATCTTCAACTTCATATGCATTTGAGAGTGTTTATTCCGATCTGCTGAGTAATGCTGATAATGAATTATATTCTTGCTCCATTATTCTTGATTTGTCTAAACCATTTAATACGGTAAATCATAACGTACTATTTAACAAAGTTTATTATAACTTCGGAATCAGAGGAATTCCCTTACAATTATTTCGTAGTTATTTGTCCATTCGCAAGCCATTTGGAAAGTTGGAACATGTGCAATCTGGTTTAGTTGACATTTGAAACGACGTGCCTCAAGGGTCTGTTCTGGGACCCCTGTTGTTTATCATGTACATTATTGATTTACAAAAATCCTCCGCATTTTATACTGTACCATATGCTGATGATACTTATCTTTGTCTATCTCATTAAAATCTTGACAATTTGCAGCATATAGTGAATGTGGAACTAATTAAAATAGACAACTGGTTGTGCGCAAATAAATTGTGCTTAAATTACTCCAAATCAACATTTATGCTTACAAAATCTTTGAAAGATATTAGCAATATATCGGAAACTTCTTCGTTTCAAAACTAAAATTAATGACAGCAGCTTTCAACGAAAAACATGTGCAAAATACTTGGGGGTTTTGATAGACAGTTCGTTAGATTGGTCATCTCACGTGTAATACATAAAATCAAAACTGGTTAGGGTATCATATTTATTCTATCAAATTCGAAATGTGGTATCAGTTGATGTTTCAAATATGTTATATTTTAGTCTTGTGCATTGTCATCTAAAATACTGCATTGTTTCATGGGGCACAGCTACTGATTCTGTTTTGCAACCACTAGAAGTAATGCACAATAATATTCTACGAACTATTACATATAACAACTATAGATGTCATATTACACCTCTGTATAAATCTCTCAATATTCCTAAATTTCACAATATTTATAAATTAGAATTAGCTAAACTGATGCATACATTTCACCATGAAATGTTACCAACATCATTCAAAGACTTGTTTCAGAAAACGGCTGAAGTTGTTCATTGTCATAATACAAGATATGCAACCAACCAAAACTATTTTATACAAGTTTCAACAAACGCTGGCAAAAAAACAATTTCTCTTCGAGGAGCTATGCTTTAGGCAAATTTAGATCAATAATTCAAACATAAATCCCACGACACCATTAGTAATCAATACCGATCATTTTTATTGTTGCAATATGGATGAATGTCTGAAAAACCTTACTTCTGGATGCATCTAGTAAAATTTTCAATAAAACGATTATCACTTCATCTGTCTCATCGTTTACGCATACGTTTGGCATGCGTTTCGGATTGCTCATATGGTTTGTAAAGCGGCGGTTAGCATTCTGTGGTAGGCAACTGAAGTATTTCCATGATCCTTATCTCAGGTCTGTTTCACTGTTTTTCGCAATGTGTCTTTGTTTACACTTTTGGCAATTACTGAGATGTTTCATTGTGCTGGAGCACTTCGACTCGATAACCGCAAGGTTTTTTGGTGTCCTGGCTGCAAGGTTTCACTTGTTTTTTTGTTTTGTTTTATCAAGAAACAAAAGCTATCTATTGTAGTATCTGTAAGAGTTGGCTACATAAACTATGTTCCAATGTAACTGATGAGCAATATACTGAAGTAACTTCAAGCCCAGAACCATTTTATTGCCACATCTGTATATCTGAGAATGTTCCTACTAACTTAGTGAGCTTAGGAAATGAATGTATTAGTGAAGAGTCACATTCAGAAATTGTCGCTGATTGTTTGGAGATTAACAGCAATTATCATGATCTTAACTCTTTTAATTCAACTATGTCAAATAGAAAGCCAGATGACATTTGCATCTTTCATATAAACATTTGAAGTTTGAGGAAAAATATTGATAAATTATCTAACAACCAGAAACCACCACATATAGTAGCAGTAAGCGAAACACAAATTAACAAAAATGATGGTTTGTCATTTCCAACTACTGTAACTGGCTATAACTTTTTACATTCAGACTCTGAAAAAAAATCAGGTGGAGTAGGAATTTACATTGATAGCAGTATATCATATCAAATTAAAACTGATATACCCAATGTACTTAATGATTCCGAAAGTCTCTGGATTGAAATTAATCTTCACAAGAAACCTTGCATAATTGGGGTAATATATCGGCATCCAGGATATGACATTGGTGCATTTACTGAAAATATATGTGAAATTCTTCACAATATCAGTGACAAAAAGCTACCATTTATCATATGTGGGGACATAAACATCAGCTTGATGCAACAGAATGCAATACCTCAAGTAAGAAGCTATGTTAATGCACACAAGAGTTGCAACTGTTCAGAACTTATAACCAAACCTACTAGAATAACCCCAAGTAGCTCTACCTTAGTTGATCACATTTATACTACCTTGCCTTTAGATAAAGTAACCCCTGGAATATTAACCAATGAACTTTCTGACCATCTTCCTATCTTTGTCTTAATCAAACCAGCACATGTTGAAAAACTAAATACAAAAGCCCAGTTTAAGCATGATTTCTCTAATTGTAATGCAGAAGAGTTCATGGAGGAAACAAAGGAAGCATTAAATAGCATGATTGTCAATTCAGACAACCCAGCAGCAGCCTTGGATGATGCAATTGGTGCAATCAAAAAAGTCCTTGATGATTATGCACCATTAAAAAAAATGTCTAGAACTCAAAGAAAACTGGCCCAAAAACCTTGGATAACATCAGATCTTTACAAATTAATCAAAACCAAAAATAAGTTGTATAGAGCACTAGTTCGTTGTAAATTTGATGATAAGCAAGACTATAAAAGATACAAAAAAATGATGAATAAGGTAAATCACAAACTAGAAATCAGTAAAAGAAAACATTATCAATCTCAGTTTAATGTTTGCGCCAATAAACTCTCTTTCTCTCTCTTTTATGAATAAGTACGACTCTAGATCGTTAAAATGTTTGTTTCTATCCACATCGCCGATAGCTTCTTCTCATGCATGTTGGGGCGTGTATAATTGCCTCTGGTATGATAAATTCGCAAGTGTCTTATTTTTTTTATATGTGCTCTGTCTTGTGGGCTTTGCGGCTGAAATCAATAAAACTGTCAAACTGTCGGGGGGAAAATCAACAAGATGCTCTTTCAAAAAAACGTTGAGCTCGACACATTTCTGTCCAGCCATGTGCAAGGTTGTGTTCATCGTTTGGAGACCCTTCAGCTCATTTTTGGCATGGAACACAGCTTTTCGACTTCACTTTCACTCTTCCCCTCTTCGCTTTCTCCGTTTCCACCATTACGAGGTGTTATTGCGAGGTGTTGGTAACTGACAATTTGGTCGTTTCGGCTTGTCAGCTGGTTGAAAATGCATTAATTTTTCAATGTAAACTAAAGATGCATTGCGAAAGCGCTCATGTTCTTCAAAAGCTCCCAACTCGTCAGCACCCCAAAGTGTGTGAGGTCTATCGAGCTCAGGCGTCTGCTCACAACTGCCTAGAAACATTGATTCTTCATCTGAGTGTAGAATGGAAGCATCGATTGATGGTTTCTGACTTCTTTTGCGAGATTTGTTGCGAGTCCTCAGCATATTTGAAAAACTGCCTGCGATGTTTCACAACTGTGATCGCTTTGGTCACCACTCTCGAAATGAACAACAGCCTTGAACGTGGGCGAGGGGCGAAGCGGGTATCACGCTCTTGACAATGAAATAATTTTATCTGTGACGTTGGAGGCTAGCTTGGGTTCGCATTTAAACCCAGTCGGCAATGCGTCATGGCTCAATCACATAACGAACAACAATCTACTTCAAATAGTCCATGACGTTCTTTAAGCAAAATCTTCAGCTCAAAGGCAAAGCTTTTTGACAGAGTTTGTTAAAAAGCCTTTTCTCAAATATAGAAAAACCACCCAAATGAAGGGAAAATATGAATCAGTTCATACAACCCCTTGATGACTGTCTTGCGCGAATTCCTCCAGAAGTTAATTTTTTGAATTTAATTCCTGGCAATTCCAACAGAGACTGTCCGTGACTGTCCATGGTTGCTGCGGGTAGAAGGAATTACCCCAGTGGTTGCTGAAGATGAGTCAAATTCGAAACTGTGTGCTTTTGGTTAACGGTTAAATTTCTATACTGCAAATAATAGCTCAGAAACGAATCTCTGGGTTTGTCAGCCGAACTGACAAACAAAAATCTCGAAGCAACTTACTGCACCGCAAGGTGTGATGTTGCAGTTGGGTATGATGAAGCTGAGAACTTCCAGGTCTTCTGGATTTGTGTTACAACGAGATATGTCTTTTCCGAGAGTAGCGCATCGCACAGCAATCAAGTAAAAGTGAGTTGGTACTGGAACTCCTACCAGAAATTTTCCCATTCTGAAAAATACCACGGATTATTCTTATAGCCTTATACTTATTTAGGATTTCACAATTTAGCAGATATGCAATGTGATGCATTTGCGATACACAAATGCTGGAAACGTTAGACTAGTCTACAAAAAATATATTTCTTGCATGGACCTTGAAAATCGGATTAGGGTAATTTTGTAGTGCTGAATCCAAACATGAGCTCAAACATTTGAACTTTTCTTAATCAATATAGCAATATTTAGCATTACTAATTTGAATGGATAACTTGTTAAATGACCACTTAAGATCTATCGCTGCTATCCTGATAGCACTATGCACATTATAATTTATTGCGCTATTTGAATTTTGTCTATTATGTAATTTTGCAAGATATATTGCCGACGTAGAAACGAACTATAAACCCTTACTATCGAGTTTTGACAATTGCTGTGTAGGATACGTTGGACTGCGCAAGTATCGTTATTGGACATGTGTGTGACTAGAGTTTTTTTAAGTTTGGTTTACGGGAACACCAAGAAATTTTATGAGGCCGCTATTTTTAGCAAAACGTACAAAATAATTCCTAAACGTATTGTTTATTGCAGTATTGGCAGTCACAGTGCACAATTAGTGCTACTGTATTTACAAAAATTTCAACACAAATTTTTCAATTTCAACTTCATTGAACAGCTGTTGTTCATCAGTGAAAGCACCGGTTTACTACTCGTCATCTGCAGATTCTAGGGTCTTCATTGCTTGTTGTGTCATTCTCCGATCATTATTTGTTTTTATCTATTTCAATCACAAATGTTATGAACAATCTCAAGCGCGCCCTCATCATTGAGCTGATATGGACCCAGTCTCGTCGCAATGGGGGCTTTGGTGTGGTTAGACCCCCAAACAAACCTCCCAGCCCCCCAAATTGAAATACGAAATACTATAAATCAGTGGAGTTTTTGTCAACTTTCAGAATGTCAAGACCTGCTGCACAAACGTAAAACCCCTCTATTGAAGACTTTCTGGACAGTTCATGGAAACATTTATGAGAGCATTCAGAATTACAACAAACAGCCGGTTTTGTTGCTTGGTTTTAACACGGCACAAGGTTGAAAATCTCTGCTCTGGCCAGTTTTTGGCAAGTGGAATGAACAGCACATTGCAGCAATATTGGTTTGTCTCGTCGACCATACCAGACCAGCATGGGCTCTGCTTGACATCAGAAACAATGTGATTACTCAAATATTCCGAGGTCAGCAAAACAAACTTGGTTACTGCCACAGAACTGGTGTGGTGGAGGTCGCAAAGCCGATTGTTTTGGCCAATGCGGTCCATCAAGGTTTGCAAGGAAGCTATTTTTCGATTCGCTATTTCTTCTTTCAAAACCCAATAAAATCAGATGTACGCGCTCAGCTACCTTGTTAACTTTATCTGAAATGCGATCCTGATTAATAGCATGAAATAGTGAAATGCGTTGAGTTTTTTTTCCGGAATATTGGCTTTTTGGAGTTATCATAGCGGAGATGATTATCCAGGCGGTATGAGCGTGGAGGCTTGGCAGGCTCCGAAATGTAAATATTACCATTCTTTCCCTGGCAGTGGTAACTGCTGGATGCTTTGAGCATAGCAAACATACCATTCAGCATGCAGAGTGAACACATTCATTTGTGGCATTCAACAAAACCTTTCAGCTCAATCCATGATTGAAAAATCTTGATTGTTAGATGCTTAAGACTGACTGTTAGCTGAAACTGACGATGCTCTTGATATTCTCACATTTGAATGCTCTACGTCCTACACAACAGAATCGAAAGAACCTTTGCATTCACTGCTGCCAGCGTTTGCACTTTCTGGCTGGCTAACAGCAAGAAATTTTTGTTTAAGCTCACTACAAAAATACTGCTTTATCCTGGGATGGCTAGCTTTACGTTTTTGCTGTGACATTATCTTCTGAAAATACCCACACAAGAAAGTAAATGTAGAACACCTGGAAAAGACTTGGCTTGCTGAAAACGTTTGACACGGTGGAAAAGACTTTGCTTACTAAAAGCGCCAGACTCAGTGGCATTCAAAACGTTAATTATTTTAGGGGTTTTAGGGACCCGATTCGTGTCCACAGAATTAAAAATCGGGTCCCTAGAATCAGAGAAAATCAGGTCCTTAGAATCAGGGAAATCAGGTCCATACAGGTCCATACTGGGTACCTAAATTTTTCCTTAAACAAAACCTGCTTAACGTAATTGTTTATCTCGTAAAAGCTATCAAATTATTAATTATTGCGTTGCATGGGATTTCAGAGATGGTTATGATGAATAGGTGAGGTTGCTGTCTGCATTGCACTTATTTCCTGTGAGGCGAATCGGTTTTGGACGTTAATTGAAGCAACAATTCAACTCAACTAAAACATTTCGTAGTCCAGATTTAATGTGGAAGTACCAATTTTATGAGTCCCCACAGGACATTTATGGGTCCGTTTTGAACTCATAAAACGCCTTAAAAAAAACTGTGTGTGACAAGTAAATTCCAAGTGTAACACCATCGTTTTTATTTTCAGCTATTCATGCCCAGTACTCTGCACAAAGCTTTATATACGTGCCTGCAAAGAGAAGAAAGAATGAACTGAGTCAGATATTATATCTGTCGATTTTTACTTCGGCACTCCAAAGAGCCAATTAGAGATCAGGACGATTGGGCACTGGGAGATCGGTGGAAAAACTGGGTTCCTCATCAAGTCTACCCCAATTGCGAGGAAACGTTGATATCAAGGTACCAAGGGAAAAATATAAAGGCATCGTTTGGTGTTCCCGTGGTTTGGAGAGAAACTAAAAGCCATTTAAGCTACTGTCTAAGAAAAGGTATCTTTTCACAGCTGAGAATCAGAAACTTAGATCGTGCAGAGTATATATTTTGCCTGCTGTGTGGGCATCATCAGCTAGTATTCAAACGAAATCTTTGAGTAGTCACCATTCAGGCGACTGTGTTTTCTTCCTTGTCAATGCGAACGGATTCAACAAGAAGAAAAAAGCATTTGATACACCTTATCATTCCTTCGGCTATGCGAACAGTTCTACAAAGCGTTGAAATATCAGCACCTATTTTATTGAGTTAAAAGATATTGATTCAACAAGAAAAAAGGGCTTTTGATATACCTTACCATTTATTCGGCAATGCGACCAGTTGTACAAAGAGTTGAAACATCAGCACCTATTTTACTGAGTTCACAGACATTGATAAATAACACACACTGCATGCATATCTTCATTGAGTAATAATATTTGGGAAGCTGATGCAGACTACTATGGCGCTGGAACTGGATTAGTTTGACCTTATCGTTGCAGTCAGTCTGAAATGCGTGATCTAATGCGAGATGTAAATCTGCTAAAGCAGTTTGCTAAATCGTCACCTTCACAGTTGCAAGACTAAAATTAATTATATATAACAGAATACTTATTTAATCCCCTGAAGGAATCATTAATTAATTATCAAATGTTTTGGCCATAACTTGCCAACTAACGGTAGAAGACCAATCAAGCGCTCCAAAGATGCGGATTTTCGCTTACTTTATTTTAAAATAGAAAACAAAGATATTGCTTTTGCATTTTTTTTTTCAGATCCCGATGACGTCATCCAAAAAAACCTTGACTTGCCCCTGTTGTGTCGTCTCCCAAAAATGAAGTTCAAACGCAAAACTCCTGTTTTTTTAAGCGAAACTACAAGACCTTCCGCATCTTCAGAGGATTTTAACAGCTCTCTACCTCTACCGACTGGCGTGTTATGGCCGGTAATGTACCAGCCATGATAGCCAACATTTTGGCTTTGTGGGTCTTAAAGGGTATCATGTGTGCATTTGTACGACTCGTTCGACCTCTCGCAGCTGCCAATTTCTTCTGTGATCCCCCTGTGTATTGTTGTAGAGTGGTTTTATGCTTTTGGCAGATCTGAATGGATCTGATCAATAACTCTCCATCGTTTTTCAATGCACCAATGTTTATCATTCCATTGATACTTTAGCTGCAGTATTACAAACTGTTGGTACCTTTCATTTAAAAAACTGATGTTATAGAAAAACCAATGCCAGGTTTGGAGTCACCGCCCAAAAGCCAGAAAAAAATAAGCTGAAAAACAGTGCACAAATAATCGTGTAGGCGTGTAGACAACTGTGTAGATAAGTGAACAATGTGTTAGCACAAAACTTGCTTATTGTTAGAGGCATGTTTTCATACATTTTTTGAACTTTTATTCAGACCTTCAAAAAGACAGCTTGCTTGTCGAACCTTTCCAAACCAACAAAACCAAAAAAATGTAAGCATTTCTTACTGTTTTAGTGTTTCCGCGTTATCGGTTAAGCCATCGTAGTTGTAATCAAATGCTGGTCCTGTTGTAACTGAAATTCCTTTGTACTTACTCGACCATTGTCCAAGAACGCGTGACATATACTTCCAAACTAAGAGCAATTTAACACATGATAAGAACACGTCGTCAAGCTGGCATTACTTTACAACAATACGAATTCTCACTTGTTTGAGTGTGCAAATACATTGGAACAGAATTGCTGGTTAACGCTGCCTCGTGCTTCAGCCCTCCAGTTGACAACTCTGTTGAAAAGGAAGCAAACGGGTTGATTTAGGTGTTTTAGTAAAATTTACCAGTTTTTACTCATCTTCATTTATTTACTATAATATATACAGCACAGGGCCAAGATTATCATTTTTTCAATACTTATCCCACAAAAAGACTCTTAGAAACATGTGTTCAAAAAAATGTAAATTTCCTTACACTTTCTTTTTTGTAACAAGCATTTCACTCATCTAGCAAATAGTTAGTCCAAAATTATAAAATATTATCCAACGCCACCTTCCTCTTAACGCCACCGAGACTCAAAGTGCCCACAGCGATCCGGTAAAGGGTTGGAACTTTCGCAAGGCCAGTTGGAAGCGATTTTGCGTTCTTACAGGTGCCCGTACCCTGGTCCATTCAACTGCAGTGTACTGCGATCCTGTATTGTGCCGCAGTGCTCATACCCGCCTCACTGACCTTGCCATCAAGACGCCTTGCTAATTGTGACTGAATGCCTGCGTCCCATACCAGGGAATAAGTTTCCTGTCCTTGCAGGCATCCACCCTGCTGAGCTTCGTCGCAGACGAGCAACACTTTCGCTAGCACGCCGTGCCATGGAGCCTAGACACCTGCTCCACTCAGCGCTCACCTGTCCACCGGGTGCATATGCACAGCCCCTCAAATCAAGACGCTCATTTGTGCCCGCCGCACAACAACTCTTCGGTTCATCTGACAAGAACAACAGAAGTGCGGCGCTCTGGGTGGACCACCAATGGAA
>Ga0210059_1012152_pt1 | contig 13064 bp, 11 predicted proteins | sample Ectturendosymbi2_FD_188042 | JGI IMG/M metagenome (GOLD analysis project Ga0210059, IMG submission 188042) | Ecteinascidia turbinata endosymbiont from Florida, USA - Sample 2 (SPAdes) (version 2) | ecosystem: Host-associated > Tunicates > Ascidians > Unclassified | place: Key West, Florida...
CGGGTTTTTTGTGAGTGACGTCATAAGTGGAGGACTTTTAGGCCACCTTGGCCCACTTTGCCTGGCCCTGGGCGCCAACCGTTAGGTGGTAGTATTTCGCTGGAGTTTTTACTGGAAACTATGCTACAATCTGAGTCTTTTGATACTTTGGATGACCTGCTGGGGTTTCGGGTTCAAAAGTTGTGATGTAAGTTAGTAAAAATATTTGACTAATTAGCTAATTAGCTAATTTGTTTATTTTAGATCATAAATTTTGAACCAGAAACGCTAGAAAGTCGATCAAAGACTCGACTCGAGCCAAGTTTCCAATGGAAACTTCAGCAAAACACTTTGGCCTAGCGGTTGGGCCCTAGGCCAGGCAACATGAGCCAAAATGACCCTAAAACTACTTCACTTATAACGTCACTCACAAAAAATCCGCACAACCCAAGCAAAACATTTTTTTCGAGTGCAGTCTAGTAGACTGGCCGATCCGTTTGAGCTCTTGAACAGCTCTCTAGCGCAATCGGCAGAGGAGCTAGGGCGTTGGTAAGGCAACTGAAAACTGCGTTTTTTTAGGCCAAAATCCAAGTATGAATATATCGTTGACCGGCTCTAAGTGTTAAGCAAAATCAACAATTTTAAACAATAGTAGATGTCTGAATTTTCTCTTTAATAACATGCTTTTTATTGTTATTGCGACTTCTGGTGCTGCATGGTGTTGCTGATGGCTTCGTAGGAAAAGTACTGAAAAACTTTCATTTGTAACAATCGTGTTAAGAAAATAGCAAGCGAGCCAGATGCTGTCATCAAAAGAGCCACATCTGGCTCACGAGCCGTAGGTTCCCAACCCCTGGTCTAGTGCATAATCAGATGTGCCATACACAAAACTCAAGTTTTGTAACAATGAAGTTGATAAATACGCTACATGCTTTGGAACATTCGTATTTTTATCCAAGAATTTCTTTTTTATGTCTCTGAGTTGAAAAGGTTAGACAAATTTCTCACTTCTTGTGATGTTGTATCTTAGTAAACATTTCCATCAGAAAATAAGACAGTGACCACACTACATCTTTCATTTTATAGAACATTTTATTCTTAGTTTACAAAGTAATTTTGTGTTATTGCTGTTGTGCTGCAAAGACTGTTAATAAGCAAGGCTGCATTCATACTTCTTATCATGTAGCAGAAATGGCATTTTTTGAGTATTGCGAGTACTCATTTTTTCTACAGATATTTCAGGTATTATAGGTGGTTTGAATTTAGTCCATGCTTGGTCACAGGTTATTTGAAGCTTGAATAGTAAGTGGTTGGTTTAAGGCAGACTTGCTGGGTGATGTTAAAGATTTTTTGCCAGCTCTTAGCTAGTATAACTTGAACTGTTTTTTCTTAGCACAGATATACTCAATTGTGAAGGCTACTTGCTAGAAATGTTTGTTATGAGGTATATCACATACCCATATGCTATATGATGAATTATTTCCTACTTTTGCACGTTTTTTCAAACAACTAGTGTCAATGCAAGATGAGGACAGCCTTGACTTATCCAGCCTCAAATGCAGTAAAACATTATTATTATTATTATAAAGCTTTCCAAAACAAGTCTCAGGTTGGATGCTTTTGTATCTGCTATGTTTTTGGAATTAAAAGGATGAAATTTAAAACAAATCTAATGCTTTAAATCTTCTTGGTTGTTGTTGTGGTTTCATGGATTCCCATAAAGACATGAATGTGAACATATTCAGGATAACAACTACCAAGTATTTTTCTAAAGGGGGAAAGTGTGAAACTTTAAAAGGGGTAAACTTTGTAGTTTATTGATGGTGAATGCAGAGAAATGGGGAGCAAAAATAATGAATTGGGGTTGATGCCAGATTGCTATTGCCTAACTTTTATGTGTTGCTAGCCTTGTCTTCCCAACTTTCAGTGTTTTCAAAGTTGTGCATCTGAACACCCTTTTGTATTTTCTCCCTCTGCAATATCAGTCATGCTGTAGTCTCAGGAACGTATCTTAGGCTTGATCAAATGTGCTTATCACGGTTGGCTGAGTATGATGACATCATCAGAGGGTCCCCCTTTTTAGTCTTGCCTCGGGCCTCCCCAACCTTGAACCCACCACTGATAACAGGTCACATAAATCATTGAATATCATAGATGAGCTTAAAAAAATTGTAAATTTCATCTTATAATCAATACAACCAAGTACACATGTTTTTTTTTACTTTAAAATGCAAATCAAACAAAATTTGATATGGAAAACCAACAAAATTTACATGACCGAAGTCCTGACATGGTAATATTTAATGATCATGTGGCCTGTGGTCAGCAGGTTCCCCAAACTTGGTTTAATCACAAAAAATAGTGATTCTCATTTCTTGGTCATTTAGGAAAGTCAGAGGAAACCTTTGGCAACATTTTTTTTATATTATATACATATATAACCTTTCCTGTCTTTTTCACATGCATTTATGCATGGCTTGTTGCATTTGTTCTTTTGCATTTATCTGAAAACAATGCTGCATTACTATCACGGTTCAATGCAGAATGAAATGAAAAGAAAAATACATGTATGTAAATTTCAAAATTTGAAGCAGTTTGATGTTCCAAGAAAATTATTCAATCACATTCACTGAAACTGCAAAAGTTTGTTTTCAAGTGGATGTTAGTTATGTTTGTTCAACCACATTCAAGGAAGGATTCCAATGCTATTTAATCTCACAAAATAATGTATGTTGATTTGTTTTTCTGTTGTACATTGAACTTTTGCAGATTAGCTCCAGTTTTGATCAAGGTATGGTTGATGCCATGCTGCAATACAAGACCAATAACAAATACAAAGAAGCTGTTGACAATGCTCAAAACACAGTAAGTTTAAAATATTTTTGTGCGTGCCAATCATACGATGTAGTGTTTGCATTGTGTCATGAATTTCTGAAACTACAATTATTCTGTTTAGCTAATATGGTTTTGTATAAGGAAAAATAGTTGCATTTCTGTTGTAATTTGGTTGATTTGGTGTTTTGTCATGACTGCTTTGTTTTTATCAGTTTTTCTATAAGTTAGCAGAGAAATACATGGTCATCAAGTCTTTGAGCATTTATTAAGGTACATTCACTTGTTGCATCTGCATTAAAATGGACTTTGCTTTGGTTCTGACCTAGATATCAGTTGACATTCTATGCTGTGTCAACCTGTAAGTCTAGCAAATTAGCAATGAACTACAAGCGCAAGATAAATATTTGTGAACTTTGAACATTTCAGTGATTTTACTTTTATCTGGAGAAAACCAGTGGTCTGCAGCATACCAGTTTGCAGTAATGTGCATCTAATTAAAATACAGTTGATGTTCTTCTGATTTTGAGCTTTCATATAACAAGCAAGTGCAAACATCAAGCCTGATGCAAGAACAAAATTTGCTGCAAGTTCCTCATTTTGTTGAAACAGTGTTGCATTGGTTGCCATGTTGTTCTTTCACCTGTTGGTCTTTTAATGTGCCCAGTGCCCATTAGGGGGTTGAGAAGGATGGGTGACCTTTATACTGGACACATGATTTCCAATGGGTTATTCCTAGCTGTGGGTAATAATGGAATATGAAAATGTAAGACTTCAAAGTTAACCATTTTGTAATATTCACTGGAGGTATTGATGCTTACATTTTCAGAAATCAGATAGTTGAACTCATTATGGCGTTGGTAAATGTTGGTAATGACATCTTGTGCTATTTGTTAATAATGCATAAATTTTGTTTGTGTTAAATGAAACAATTCCATACGAGTTTCGTTTGTCAAATCTCATGAAGACACATAAGTTGCTCCTGATTCTTTATAGCAACGCATTTATTTGTTGTCCACTTTCTTGTGATTTTAATAAAGACTGCAAGCCACTGGTGGCATGCATAGAGATCACTTTTCTGATTTCATTCTGTTTAAAATTGATTGTGAACTGCAAAATATGGGCAGGAATAGGGCGGCAAAGAATAACTTAGCAAATGTTTTTACCCCAAAATATTTATTTGTTGCGTCGTGCGTGCTGTTTAAATGCTTGGGCATGTATTTTATGTTTTGAAACGTATTTAATAAGCTTTTGGTCATTAGCAGTCACAATTATTGTCAAATCAAAATTAATCATTGCCACAAATCACAATGCATATCTTTTTTCCAAACCAGAGACCACCATATTTCAGGCATAAATTTTGATTCAGCTTTGGTGAAGGAAACCTGGCTGTTCTCGATGTGGTATAGCCTTAACAGGTTGATTTAAGAAAATATGCACAAGCTTAAGGTGCATCTTTGGTGAGATCCGACATCAGTTGGGTGCATGCTCAAAGCATGTACCTGTTTTTAGTTTACACAGAGTATTCTGAATGGAAATAGTAAAATTTATTGTCTTATTATTTCTCGTGCTTTGCCAATTTGCGTTCAGTTACCGTAAAACATTAACTTTTTCTCAACAAGCTGCTGTGTTGCGGAGCATCGAATTACACCGATTACTGGAACCGCGCAAACTGGACAGTTAACACCGTTCCCCAAAGTTGCTGCAAAAATGATACTTTGTGCAAACCGAAAAAGGGCATCGTAACCTTGCCTGCAAATTCGTCGGCTACGGAGTACGTTTATGATAAGGTAGGTAAACCTTTGCCTGTTGAGATACACTTCGATTTAGTTGGACGCTCCTTTATGTTGCATGTAATTTTTAGGAATGTTGCGAGTTTGATAATATCAGTGATGAAAAATAAGCTAACTGGGTGTATTAGGTCCAAATTGCGTCGAAAAAGGCTGAAGGTTTATGGTGTTGCAGAAATGAAGTTGAAAAGAGGTCAGAATCACAAAATATCTCATTTTGGAGGCAATTAATTAAAAGCACTGTACACCTCAAACATTTGGCTGGATCGAAGCAGCGACACGTTCTTACAACTTTAGCGGATGTCCATGAAGGAACAGAAGCTTTGCGATATCATTCTACGGGCTTGCTTCAAAATCTTTTAAATGGGAGCATTAATTGATCGAGAACAGCGAGCACTTGAGGCTTAGCTGCAACGCAAAGAGAAAGCAGCCTATGTTCTGAAAATTTTAATTCTGCGATCAGAACGGAGCGAGTTCTCCTGCTGCTCCCTGGCTAGGACTCCGTCACTTCCTACTAGATTCCTTCCACTTTTTGTGCTGATGCATTGTGCCCAACGCAGCTCACCTCTTCTCTGTAAACATGCGCTTGGTGCTTTTTCTCAGAAAAAGTTGCATGACTTCACACTCCCGTGCACTAAACTGGCTGTTGACGTCAATGACGATCCATCAAGATATGCGAAGTGTTGGTGTAACTGGGAACATTTTGGTCTATGCCAGCACAGGAGTGATTCTGCTCAGCAGCAACGAGATTGCTGGCATGACTCGCTAAAATAGTGGTTTTCAACCCGGGTCGCCACTCCCAGAGTGAACCATTGTTGGAGGGGTCGCGAGTAGATATTTTATGTACACAGTTGCATTACATTGCTTTGTGCGACATTTAAATGGGATCGTTTGATTATAGTGGGTTGCTATAATGCGTCGCGGTACAAAAAAGGTTGAAAAGCACTGCGCTAAAACAATCCGGCTCCTACACTGGCAAACAATTTATACTTTTAGTTCCTCTGAAGGATGTTCAACAAGACTCACTGCTCTATTTGTAGCTGGTTTCGTCCCCGGAAGTTTTCTGTTCGGCAACGTTCTGATTGCCTGGTTCAACAAAAATCTTCAGACAATAAAACTGCAAACAAGTGTAGACGGTTGGAACTCGTACTGTTATTCGGTCATAGACCGAAATTTCTTTGAAATGGCCGAAAAAATTAGTCAACTTGGTCTTAATGTCCGAAAATATAGACTAGTGAATACTGTTACGGTCAGATTCAATACAATTATGGGACAACTGACCGAAGTGTCTCAGTGGAGAAACAAACAGGACGGTCATGTGTGATAAGTTAATGCTCAGCATGATAAAACGTTGTGAATCTGTAAAAGAGTTGCTGCTATATTTGTTTTTAAACCACGAAATATCAGTCCAATTTCAATCATACCGGTATCCACTATCCAGCCGTCGAGGCGTCTGAAGAAAAACAAATGGTGAAAATTATCTCATTGACTGGACACTGAAGTTTTTAACCACCATCAACACCATAACAACAGCGAAGTTGACATGATTAGTGATAGATCCACAATTTTTATACAGAGGTGTTTTTAAACCACTGCGTTTATCCTTTTGCAACGGGTCAAATTAGCTTTGGCTATACTTGTCGAAGTCTTGGCGTATTATCCACCATATTGCAGTTTGAATAAAGGCTGTGATTATGAGATGTTCTATGCAAAGAAAACATTACTTGAAACACATTGTGACCTTGTATTTTGCGCAGCTGCTGCAAGTTTGTCAAAATCGGGTGAAATCTTGTCACATGATCAGCCGAGCCCTCAACCAGGGGGGTAACGGGGCAATTTCCCCCCCAAAATTGACAAAAACATATTTAGTTGTTACGTGCAACCAGTGCTTTTTAAAGGTGTTTTGAAAGACCAAAACGGTCCCTCATTTTTTTCCAACGGTCTCTCAAAATACTGCAGAAACTCGCTTTACGACCACAATCAAAATACACGAAAACCTTGCTGTACGTGGTGGTCCCATTTGATGACAAAAACATTGCGTTAATTGTTAAGCCATAACACAACGAATTCTCGGAAGTAGCTTCACTGTGTTGTGGCTTTTACGGAAGTTTATTAAAAACCATTCTTAATCCCACAACACCTGTCATTTCCAGCAACTGAATTGTGTCCGCAAACCTTCATAATGTTTGGTGGTTCGAAGACTGACAGAGTAGCCCCAATGCTTGTTTGGACTGTTTGCTGAGGAGGCAGCTGTTCGGCGCGTCCTTCGTATCTTTTACTGAACTGCGATTTGTGTCGTTACGATTTCATAGACTTGGCTGTTTAGAAAACGCTAGCTTTAAGTCCGCAGTGTGTTTGAGTCGCACGGGCTGAAAGAAAGTTACGTGGTGGCACAGTAAAAGCTGCGGTCTTTTGCTTGCTGGGACCAATGCGCTGGTAATAGTTGTATGCTTGATAGGACATAATGACACATAACTTGTGATATTTGCCATGTTTGCTTCGATCGCAATTTGTGTGGAAACTCGTGTTTTATTAAAAAAGACTTGTGTTGCCTTTCTTGTCGGAGGAGGTCTTGGCGGTACGGTGCTTTCCTTGTTTTTTATATTTCATTTTTTGTTTTTGTTAAAACACGACGTTCATTGTAATTGAGAACGCCGAAATTATTTACAGGGCTGTCCCAATTCGGTATTCAATGTCGTGGATAGCAACCTGGGCATCGTCATCGGGAGCATGTTTGGAGTTGCGTTTTTCCAGGTATGGTTTTATTTTATAGTTTTTTGACATCGCTGTTGTCCGGTCGTTGTAAAGTCAATTCGTTTGCACAAGCAAACCCTGAATTTCACCGGGCATTGTGTATCGGGTTAACGCGCGTCAGACGTGCAATCCTTAATTGGCGAGGCGCGCCTGTTCCCGGCTGATTTGACATAAAACGATAACGGCCTGGTGTTTGGGAAACGAGAAGGTGGTGATCGTCACGCAAGTAGGTTACCTGTAACTAGAACGGAAAGTCGCACGTTGATGCAACAGAATAGCGGTCACGCCGCAATATATGGGCACGGTCGAGACCAGCAAAAGAAAAGAAGTGTATACTTGTTTTTTTTATCGCGGAATTTACAGACAACTATGAGTACGGACCGTACTCGATTACCTTCATGTCGTATGCAGTAAAACGAGTGCAGTGCTAGCAAGCCGTTCACGTGGTGTGGGACGTGGAAAAACACAATCAACCTACACGGCCAACGATGAAGAAAGCGTCGAACTCCACGTTGTTTGACGCGAAATTGATTGTATTTTCTAGAAGCAGTTTCGGGATTATGTGAACAGGAACCGGGCTCCTGCTTGAAGTCAGTGCTTAAGTTGTGGTCTCCTGGTTCAGTGATTTTCTTGCGCCCTCAGTTTGAACAGGCTCCGCAAAGGTGACGTCAGTTGACGCAATCCAGCGTCACAACTTAACGAGCCGCTGCACTCGCGGCGCTTCGCCCACGCTGCGATTCTCGCGTGGTGATCAGTTACAAGTTGAGTTTAAACCTTGGTTTAAGCCATCGCATTGCCCTTGTTGAGCAAACAAGCGACTCTCATAAAGTTTGTGCATGCTGTGCTGTCGCCGTTATATCGCAGTTTAGTTTCCGTCTGTGGACTCCAGGGACACTGGCTTTTGGCCACAGCTGAGTCAGCATCACACTGACTGCGTCACTGCCCGCTTTGAGCTCAAACCCATTAGCTTTAAATGTAGGTTGATAAAATGTTTCATGTTAGTGAGTCCTGGTATTTTGTTTGCAAGACGAAAAAGAGAACTGTGGAAGAAAAACTGTGAAGAGTAACTGTAATCATTCAGTGTTGTATATGAACTTGGTATTTATCTCATGAAGCTGGTTTTGTAGCCAGCGGAAGGGTTATGACAGTATTTCGTTTCACCAATTTATTAGTTCAGATATTTTACTTCGCGCTGGTTTGAAAGTTGTGAAGCAGTTTTGTTCGTGAATGGAAAAAAATGCCGCTGTATATAATGTTCATTGACTAAGAAAAAAAAGAAAAAAAACACCATCAGAAGATATTTGAAAACAATGCAAAAGAGTCATGAAACATTCTTAATTTTTGTGTAAAAGTCGTCGAGATGATAATTATTGAAGTGGTGTGAGAACCCTGAGTGTTTTTCTGACGTAGTTTGAGTTTCAAGTAAGAGCATTTGCCAACTCACACGTGGGTTACTTTCGCTAACGTACTTTATTTTAATCTTTTATTGATTTTTCTTGTCATTGCTTTGTTGACAACGCAGGACGTTGTTTGTTACGCAGATGCTGAAATTCTTTTTTTGAAATAAAATATTTTTTAGTCGCTAGAAGTTAGAACCTGTTTTTGCCGTGTGTGTGAAGGGCATGCCAAGAAAACGTGTTCACAGATACTTCACGATGCACAAATATCAGTAACTGTAGTCACCTCAAACGTGACACAAGCGAATCAATCGAGCAAATTTTTAATAGGAAATCGATTTCACGTAACACTATACGCATCATCAGTCCTGAAATCCGCAAGCAATGCTTAATAAGCAAACAAACTGAAGATCAGAAATAAATAAATCAGAACGCAAGCTGCGGCAAATAAAAGTTAGAAATTGCGTCTTTCCCAAATAATTGCTTTCACCGGAACTTAAACTGACGCCAATTGCCGAGCAACGCAACAGACCCACACTGATGGAAACACGCTGTTGTGACTCAAACAGCATTGTTGCTTACGCATTCTGCCTACACTCTGTTTTGAGTCATGACGGAGCGATTGCGTCAAAAGCATTCCGGCGAAAAGCATAAATTATGCATATGTGTAACCAGCGGGAAGTTGAAGGGACTTTAAGAAACCCCACGTTTAAGGGGCTTTAAGAAACGTCGCACTTAGAGCCTATGCTGCTGATTCCTCGAAGCTTACAGCAAACTTACAGCTTCTAATTGTACAAACAGCTGTTTGAGGCGTTGGAGTAATGAGGAATTGGCGGATAATGTCGTAGACTCAATGTTAGGAAACGAAAACTCACCAAAGGGCGCGCTGAAAAATCATCGTGACATGCAAGAAACAATGTATAAGGTATCACAGGCTCCTGCCATGACGAGTGGCATGTGGGCAACACAGCAAGGTTTTCATCGGGCATTAACCGATGCCAGTTAAGGAAGTCAACACGACTGTCAGTTCTATTTCCTTGAGGTACTCGAACGCACTGCCCGCACTTCCATCAGTTCCACGTACCATTACGGCAGGGATAGGGAACATATTTACTATCACGGGCCGCATGAATTTTGGAATATCGCTGGCGGACTGTAAAATTAATTAATTTTATCTTAAAATTCGACCTTTATCTTCCCAAGGAAAACAAGAAAAGAAACTATGACAAAGAGTGAGAGGCTTCTTTGACTTACTGTCTGCTTGTCATGGAGTTTCGTTTTTGCGCGATGTTGTGTTCTAACTTGGGTAGTAAAAATTCTGAAGCGGGCCATATCAAATTTTTGCGCGGGCCGCAGGTTCCCCGCCCCTGTGTTACGGTTCAGACACGACGACGTGTCACCCGGAGGTGGCGCGGTAATGAGGGTTGGAAAAAGCCCAACGGTAGATTTGGGAGTTTGTTGCGGTTACAACAGATTAAATTGTTTTTTAATCCGAAGCAGGTGAGCGGGAGAACTTGCCTGGCGAGTAGTGACCCTCGATCAGAAGATTCTGGCATACAGCATGCGTGAATAGCTGTGGTCTTTGCCCCTGCTTTCAAAATACTGATGCAATGGCGTACCAGAGATTTATATCTGTATAGCTGTGTGGGTTGTTCGGTAAAATCGCTACAGCACGAAGTAGATTGCTGGTTAGCGAGACCAGCGGAACAACTTTTTCATATTAGTGAAGTTTTGATGCGAACAGTGTCGTTGAAAGCGGTGCATGACGTTTTCACAGGTCATTGGTGTCGTCCTGGCCTGCTGCCTCGCCACTACAATCAACTCCAACAAGTACGAACTGGTGTAGAACGTGGAAAAAGTTGCGGCGTCTGTGGATCGGGGACGAAAGATTCATAGCTCATTAACTTAATCTTGATATTATTTCTTTATATTATTGCATGTAGTTTTTCTTGAAACACGTGATAATAAATACGCTAAGTAGAAGTCATCAAGTAACAGTGCATCGTTTTTTAATCAAACGATTTCTTCGTTTTTGTTTGCTTTCCATCATGAAGCACGTTACACGGTAGTTACCAGTGGCGATGTTGAGTGCTAATAATTCGTCATTCCTACCAGTGCTTGTGATAGTTTTCGTTGTCGCCCGTTTATTGTTAGTATTAGCCGGTGTTGTCCAATCCGCCATAAGTTTGAAATGATCGAAGAGCTGTTTTTCCTTGATGTTTGATTTGAAGCCTAAGCGTACTGTTGGAGCTGGCTTGGGTGTTGATGAATAGAAAGCATCTCATCTCACCGGATGCAAGCGTTCGCTTAAATTAGACCAGATTTGTGCAAATTTACCAATAACGTTCAAACAACAAACGGACTTTGGTTAAAGCTCGAATGTTGAATCACATTCTTGTTTCATTTCCAAGATTTTGTTTACTGCTTTTTTTGCAGATTTCGCTTCGAAAGCGCAGTACGGTGTTTCGTCCCAACGCGCTGTCATGGTATTTTTTTCCTTGTGTATGGAAATCCTCGCTTTTCACATTTCACATTAAGACGCTTGCGGTGTTTTGTTTCATATCTCCCCATTGCTCTGTAACTATTATATACGACTGTCCTCCGCATGCTTCCGTCTTCTGTAAGTTGTTGGTCGGAGTCTTTTTGACTGCATTATTGTTTTTTTTTATCTTGCCCAAGCGTTATCCATGGCTTGCCCAGCGCTGTGCTAACAAACAAATGATAAATGCGTGTTCCGACAGCAACATGGCTTTCACCGTTCTTGGCTAAAAATGAAGCGATGTTCGAGCGATTGGTCACGTGAGAGGTGATAAACACGTCAGAGATCGAGGAAGGAAGCCAAATAAGGTTCGCGATTTACGACTGCATTTTCCCCTGAAGCTGGTATTTGGCTTAAAAAACGATTTTTTTTCTTTTCAAATGTAAGTTTTGATGTGTTCGTAATCGAACAGAAAACGTGCTGTCCCGAGTTGCCCCGGGCAGGCTTTCAGAGCTATGTCGCAGCAGCAGTTCTCGCGCTTTTCGCCGGCAACTCACCGTGCAATGTCAGAATCGGTGCTTGCTGCAGCGCAGGGTTCAGCTTCGACAGGCCGACATTGCGACGCGTGCATGCATTATTGATGTCCTTGGCAGCAAATAGCTGCGCTTGATAATGTCAGGCGTGTTTGCTGATGATGATGTCACGAATTGCGTTGTTCTCACGCGCTGGTTATTTGCGCGTTGCGGGGTAAGTTTCGAGAACGTCGATGCCTGTTGACGACTGTCTCCGGTATCCTAGCAACCGGCACTTGCCTTGCAAGGATTTGGAAGCTTTTTTTTTATGTTGATCATTTCGAAAACAACTGTTAATCTTATCGTCAGCCAAATCCAATGAAAACGCCTGACATTATCAACATTATTTAACGCTTCGTTCCTTGAATGCTGTTTTCGAAATATTCAACATGATTTCGTTTTAATTACGCTTGCCAATCTTGCAGGGTTACTTAGACCGGCTATGTTGAAACGAAATATGGGCCAAAATTATGTCGCTATCTTTATGAGGGCCGCACATTGAATGGCTTACTTTCATTTTAGCAAACCAAAGCTTAGTTTAAAGCTGAAAGCATTCGAATACTAACTGCAACGATAATGACTGTATGGCTCTTAATCACTCCCAACCTGTGATGCCATGGGAAGTTTAGTTCTAGTGGAAGAATAAAGGTAGTTAGAAATCAGTTCAGTGCAAAGGAACGCAAAAGCAGAAATCAGTAAACTGGAAATCAGTTTTGCATTGAGGTGGCAGTGGACACGTGGAAATCGGCCAGCAAGATTGCGGAGTCGGATTCCTAACAACACTGGGAGTCGAAGTCGGATTTTTTGTCTGACTCCGGATGTCCAATTGGATAATTCTTTACATCACATTCTTAAACTGGGAATTTCTGTTGAAAAGGTACAATTTCTTTTGAAACTTGTTGAAACAGATTTCTTGCTGTGTACCACGATTTCCATTGATTTTAACAACCAAATTTCATTCCTTCTGTGTTAGGAGTCGGAAATTTGGAAAGGCTGGAGTCAGAAATTTTGGAAATGTTGGAGTCGGATATTTTACCACCGACACTGCAACCCTGTCTGCCAGTATGTAGTACATGGTAAACAGGTCCTACAGACCACTGAATCGAAAATGTCGAATTTAAGATATCAAAATAAAACAGGTCATTGCAGTTGGCATAGCCCAGGGGCGCAGGCAGGATTTTTCTAGGGGGGGGGGGCTGAAATTATGGAAGCAAAAGCTATGAAAAGGAAAAATTGCTTGTGATAAGAATAGCCAGGAAAG
>Ga0210059_1012153_pt1 | contig 13064 bp, 14 predicted proteins | sample Ectturendosymbi2_FD_188042 | JGI IMG/M metagenome (GOLD analysis project Ga0210059, IMG submission 188042) | Ecteinascidia turbinata endosymbiont from Florida, USA - Sample 2 (SPAdes) (version 2) | ecosystem: Host-associated > Tunicates > Ascidians > Unclassified | place: Key West, Florida...
GGCGTCAGAAGGGGGGCAGGGGGGTCTTGGCCCCCTGGTTTGAAATTTGACATTTTCCTAACTAATTTTTACCAAGAAAGGTTGTTTCCTTAGTTTCGAGTGGGTAAAACAAAAATTTCACCACTTTTGTCCTCCAAGGAAAATATTCATGGCTACTCCATGAAAAAATCCACTATTGTCCCCCCTGAAAAAAATCTTTCGCATATTTGTTTATGCATATTTTTTTACATTTTGATGACGTGATCAGGCCCTGGAAGTCAACGCCATGAGCCATTTGTTTGACTCGTATTTTTGTTGGATTCTAGGCTATCATACGAGTCTTTAGAGGGTTTGGTTGACTTTCTAGCGTTTCTGGTTCCAAAATTATGGCCAAACGTCCGGAAAATAATTAGGGAAATTCCCATTAATCCTCTAGGGAATTCCTGAAATTTTTGGAATTCTTTTTGCTTAACTTTTGAATCAGAAATGCTAAAAAGTCGATCAAGGGTCAAAGACTCGTATTACAGCCTCGAATCCAAAAAAATTTAACCCACAAATTTGGCTCATTGGATCGGCCGACGTCGTTATGAAAAGAACTGAAAAATTGGCTCCAATCATGACTTCATGGACCCCAAACCCAAAACTTAAAATTTTTTAAATTCTAAACTACAATACATCACGAGTCTTTAGAGGCCTTGAACAGCTCTCTAGCTCAATCTGCTGCCGAGTAACGGCTGGCCAAAGTTTGGCCTGAGAGGGCAAATTATACTTTTCATGAAACGCTTTGATTTTGGTCCAAAACTGTGTTATTGAGCCATAATTTTGGCGCCAGGTATGCTAGAATGTCATTCAAGGACTCCAATCACTCGGATGACAACCTAGTTTCCAAAAAAACCTTGAGCCAAAACGAAAAAAAATTTTTTTAAATCTGAAATACAAGACTTGCTGAATCCGTAGAGGGTTTGAACAAGGCTCTAGCTCAATCGATTGGCTTGGTATGGGGTTGCAAAGCTTTACAAAAAAAGTGGCGCAAGCGGTAGTTAAAGGGTAGGTAACTCTGGAATTGACCAAAAAGTTCTCGAATGAACCAGACTATTTTAGAATTAAAATACCATATGATCATCAGATAATCTGCCTTACGGCAGGTCTCTCATCTCTCCACTGACATCCCTCCGCCATTCTTCTCTATCCGCAGCTCTTCATTTGTGCAGAAGTGCCAGTCATAATATCATCCACCATTTTAATTCTTTTCCTTCCTCTTGTTCGTTTTCCCTTCATTCTTACCTTCCAGCACAGTGCGCAGCATATTCTCTTGTCTCAGAATATGACCAATCCATCTCCTTTTTCTTTTCCTAATTTCCGATAACAAACTCTTTTTTCCCTACGAGATTAAGGACCTCTGGATTGGTTTTCTTATGTGTCCATTTCACCTTCACCAATCTTCTCCAGACCCACATTTCAAATGCCTCCAGTCTTGTAGCATCAGCCTTTTTTATGGTCCAAGTTTCTGATCCATACATGGCCACACTCCACACCAAGGTCTTAACCAATCTTTTCTTTACCTTCAGTTTTAATCCTCCTATGAGTAGATTTTTAGTTTATTAAAAGCACTCTTTGCCATTCCTATCCTAACACGGATGTCCTTTTCTGAGTATCCAGATGATGAAAGAATGCTTCCTAGATATTTAAATTCTTCCACCTGTTACAGTATTTCTCCATACACAGTTATCTTTAGAGTACTGGGTGGTCTTCCAATCTTCATGACTTTTGTCTTTTTGATGTTTATTTTCATGCCATATTTCTTTACTACTTTGTTTGTTTCATTCAAAAAATTTTGTGAACCTTTTTCCGTGTTATCATTCATAGGTTGATCATCCGCATACCGGACATATTGCACTAATTCGCCTCCAGCACATATTCCTTCTTTTAAATCATCCAATGTTTCCTTCATCATGGCTTCCGCATAAACATTGTACAGTGTTGGTGAAATCAGACAACCTTGCCGGACTCCTCTTCCAACTACCCTGGGTTCAGTCAGTTCATGGTTCAATCTTACTGCAGCTGTTTGACTCATATACGATGTTGCTAAAGTATTCTGTCCTACGAATCAACACCAATGTTATGCAATATCTCCATCACTTTTCTCCTGTTGACGCGATCAAATGCCTTCTCATAGTCTATAAAGCACACGTAGAGATCTTGGTTGAATTCAATGCTTCTCTCAGACAGACACTTCATAACTCCAATTGCATCTCTTGTGCCTCTTCCGCTACGAAATCCAAATTGGTCTTTTCCCAAAAATTCTTCTGATTTTCTTTCTGTACGTTTAGCCAAGATCCTCAACACCACCTTTGATGCATGTGAAAGTACCCCCGCCATGCACTCCCGTTCCGCTAATAGGTCTAAAATCTTCGCATCGAACTGAATTCTTCTTCTTTTCAATAGGAATCAATACGCTTTGTAAAAAGTCCTTTGTCCATACTCTGTCTCTGTATATCAATTGACATAATTCCACGAAATAACATAGGCCTACTATAAAAGCATGATCGCCAAACGCTCAGGTGCGCAATATCGATTCTGTTATGAAAAGGCGCCTCCGCCCCTGCTTCACCCCTTTTAAAAGGGCAGGGGGGCAATGTCCCCGCCATTTCACCGCTCTCCGGCGTCTCTGAAATTACCTATGATGTTGTTAGGTAAGTGCACCTGTACCCCCGTTGCTCCCGTTCCGCCGTCCCTGCCCACGTGTTTCAAGACGTTCTACATAAAAGCGGAACTGTATAAAAATACTTTGGGAAAAAATTCGCCCAAAGGCACATTAAATATTTACTGTATTTTTAAACTCGCATATCATTGTGAAAATCTGTACATCATCTCTATCAAACTTCTATCCCTTAACATTAGCTGTCTCAGGGCGACGCAGCATTGTGGCTGTGTTGCGATTGGAAATCCCAAGCGGCATGTGCGCAAAGCTTCGCACTGTGGCAGCAAGCAACAATAGAGCTCACATGCCATGATCACTCTATTATTGCTTGTTCGCGCCACGTATATATATTGTTGTTCTTCGCGCACATCCCCTTCGTGGTGAATCACACATTCAACACAACGCCAACGGAGAAGTTGCAACAGCTGCAACAATTATGAGCGGAGCACACTTCTGAATGTTGGAGCATTAGCATTAGTTGTTTGGAAAAGGCGTGCAAACGTTTTGTCTAAACATCTCGACAGGAATGTCATATTTTGATCAAGTGTATCAGGGGTGTTGTGAAGCACTGCAAGGTATGGTACTGCTGCATGCAACATCACAAGGTAGGTTATGGTGCGGCAAAACTAAGCACTATGGAATGGTGCTGTTGAACAAAGCACTACAAATAAGGTATGACTATGGCAAGAAGCACCTCAAGGAATGTTGCGCTCTTACATGAAGTACTGCAAGACACGGTTGGCATTGTTGCATGATGCACTGCAGGATGCCGTTGCCTTAAACATTTTCAAGCGCGCTGCATAAAAGCCTTTACTTTGACGAAGGATCAACTAACTGCCGTTGCTTGGTTTACGATGGCCACAGACCAACCTGTACAACAGCAGAACTGGGAACAAAACAAATGTTTGCCAAAAAAGAATTCTGTAAATTAGGGCTATTCGCCAACGATCATCAAAAAACACAAGATTACAAGTTCGTGACTGAAAAGAAACATGTACTCACCTGATCACTGGTGGTTTGTGGCGCCTTTTTAACTCTCTATTGTAAAATGGAGAGTATGTTTTTATGACACCGTATGGTTCTTCTCCCAGGACGATTGGAAAATTGACCAGAAACGAACATTCTGGAAAAAAATCGTGCCATAACAATCCCGCAGTGGGCACTTTTAAAGAACATAACTTTAAAAATTCTCTAGTAAATTAATGCAATCAGTTTCGTGCATTTAAGCAAATTCTTCTTTTTGCATTTTTGCAGAAAGGTTATTTTGAAGCAATTAGCACCACACGTCCCAAAAACCTGTTAAGAAATTGGAAACAGCAGACGCGGAGGCCGCACATGGAAACATGCTTTTGGTATAAGTTATAATGCCGGTTCTTTTTTTTATTTGGGCTGTAGATAAATCAAATGATTCATATTCACACCAAGCCCAAGCACAAAAATGATTGTTGCAAGCTAGCTAAACAAGAAAGCTACCTTCTTCTGGAGCAGACTTAAGCGGATTTTTAGCAATAACGTATTCGGCAATCTTCGACGACCACGTCAAGCATTTGCCAAAATCGCATTTGTTCCTGTCGTAAGGGGAAATAGCAGACACAGGCAAATGGAATTTCAGCTTTGACCTGCAGAAAAAATTTTTTTATTTTAAACATTTTGTCACTTTTCCTCTATCAACCAGCATAATTTTCTTTCAAGCTTCATAAATGTTTAAATTCAAGCCCGTCTTCAGAACTTCGTTGCTGGGGTCATGGAACGAGTTTCAGCGGAGTCAGGGGACATGTCCCCCAACGTTTGGACAAGGGAGGACACAGAATATTTTATCCCCCCAACTGTTTGTCATAAAAAATAATGTAGTTGTACAAGTTTCGTTGTTACATTACTGTTGATGCAAGGTACCGTGTATTGGCAAAACTCAAATACGATCCCAATGTGCATGACAAACAGCGGTATGATTTAAGTGTACTTTTGGGTCATTGTAACGCGCAGCCATACCAGTTAATGGAATCTTAGAGATAAATGTTTATTAATTAGAATTGTATTGTGTAACTGCCAATTTTTTGAACCTCAGAAATACATGTTCATAAATTCTACTTTTAACGTATTGTTTGTCATTTAAAGAATAATTGAAGTGTCGTAACCTCACAACAAACATTGACCGATAAGCCACTGCTTTAATTCGGCTTTAATTAACTGAAACACGACATCTAATAAAACACGTACAAAACGTAAACCGACATGAAGCAAACATGCTCAGACCAACTGACAAACTGGTCACTGCCACCGATAAGACGACTACTAATCAGCTCGTACGCAGCAATCAAATACGAATACGTGCAACGCAAACAGCCGCCAGCATTGAACCAAATCACACAACATTCAACCCCCCTAAAATGAAATGACGTCACCGTATCTTGTGGGAGGCATACCGCGAGTGCTTCGCGCGGAACGTCTGGGCAAGGCGGGAACATTCTCCAAGGCATTTTCTTCGGAATTGCTGCTACTCGTTTCCTCTGAGTTCGATACATGCGGCGAGCCCGAAGCACTGGACTTTTCGAGATTTGACGTGTCGGACTCGTCAGGAATTGCGTCGACCAGCACGTCAGGGTCTGGTACGGTGGCACTGTCTGACCGCTCCCCACTCGGGCACGGCGCCAAGTCGCGCAGAGAAGCGTTTTGCTCTCTTCCGTCTTTACGCCTTACATTAGCGTACATAGGATTTGCTTCAAGCAATTCGACTTCTTCTACCAGGTCATCATACTTACTGGAGCGTACGTGGTTTCTCAGAAACACAGGGCCAGGCCTAGACAGCCACGCAGGCAGCGATTTCCCATTCGGAGACCGCCGATCAAAACGAAAAAACAGTTCGTGCGGAGTAGCATTTGTACTCGTACACAGGAGCGACCGAATAGAATGCAACGCATCCGGCAATACAGCCTCCCACGAATCAACAGGCAAGTTGTACGATTTTAACGCAAGTCTAATTGCTTTCCATAAAAATCCGTTGAAACGTTCTACCTGCGAATTACCGATTGATTGGGTGGTAAGGTGTAGAGTGGCTACTAACGACACCCCTCTTCATCAGATACTCCTTAACTTCGCGAGAATTCAGTGAACGCCCTAAATCCGAATGAGTATAGCTTGGCATACCACACAGCTAAAAAGGCTGGTCTAAACACTTGACAACAGTGGATGAAAGCATATCAGGGCAGGCAAAACAAAACGGAAAGCGCGAATATTCGTCAACCACAACAAACATGTACACAGTACGTGTCCTGGAGGGTAAAGGCCCTTTAAAATCAAGATTTAAACGTTCAAAAGGTTTCGTTGCTTTGATTAACGTACCTTGTTCCGGCACATAGAACTGCGGCTTTATTTCCGCACAGATCCTACACGAGGAACACACAAGTTTAACATCTTCGGTAGAGAATGGCAAATTTTTTGATCTTACGAAATGCAGCAGGCGCGCCACGCCAGGGTGACACAAACCACGATGAAGTTCGTCCAAGGTAAGAGCAGAAACAGCAACGAAAAGCACGCGTTAGAGTATCCGGCACACTGTTGTCTTTACCAGGCCGATACTGAATTTGGTACGAAAATGGCGCGAGTTCCAAGCACCAACACTGGATCTTGTTATTTTTAACTTTGGTGCATTTGCGGTTATCAAACATAAAAGACACTGATTTTTGGTCCGTAATCAATGTATCAATGTAAAATGTCTTCCCGTGTTGCGTTTTTTTTTATCTACTCTGACAAAGAACTCTTCAAATGCTAATACCTAAAATTTTGTGCACTTAGTAAAGAAGCATATACGTAGTAATTGCACAACATGGGTGTCAATAAATATATCTTTCCACAATTTTTGCTAATTTTAACATTACATGCAAAGATTGTCCTCCCCATAATTAACTCGGTCCCTGGCTGGGGGCCAAAATAAAGAAACTGGAGGCAGCTAAGAAAAGTCCAAGCAAAGGACATCATCAACTTCTAGTGGGAAGGAATCGTTAAGCGAAAATGTGGGAAAACCCCTGACCCCACATTGACGGTGGAACCTGTTTACATTAAAACAGAACAAAGTATGAACTCAAAATTTTCGCGTAATTTAACTGAAAATAAACAACTCATGATTGCACATTTTTGTGATACGCAATTGACATTTAAGCGATTGAAAATCATGGATAAAAATATAATGCGATGTTGTTCTCTTTGAATAGTTACGGTTTCTTGCATCTTAGGAGGAAAACATTTTTGTTGCATTGTTTTAACCATGCAAAGGAACAGCACTGACCTTTCGTAGAGTATCTGCATTTTATGTCTCAAGATGTCAGATCTCATTTTTATATATCTCCATTCCTCCATGTCTGTCATGAAAACCTGTTCGAATTTCAAAGCATACATGAAATGTTCTTCATTTTAAAAAAATGCAGTGTCTTTCAACCAACCTTCAATTGGACATCCTCTATGGTTGATGCTCTTGGCATCAGAATTCCAGGCGAACATGTCAAACGACTTGGAAGCTTCACCCTGAAAACTTTTCGTTTAACATCTATTGAATATCCACAGTGGAATGAGTGCTTGAAAATGATATTCGGGTCATTTGCTAAAAGTGGATTTGTTTCGCTCCTAAGCCATGGGTCTTGGTCTTCATATCCATCAATCAGCAGAGATATGACCATGGGTCGATTACACTGGAACTTCATCTGCACAAGTAGTAACAACTAAAGCTTTAGATGCGTTTGGGACTTGAGTATCAGTAATTTACATACCTTAAACTTAAAACCAGAAGAAAACTGTCTGCTTTGCTTAAAATTTCAAAGTAGCGCCAACACTTGCGCTCTTCAGCAAAACATTAACGTTTTACTGATTGTTGATTTAATAAGACTGACCTTTGCAAAAGTAACAAACAACACACTATCAGCCGTAATAACACTGCACAAATTTTGTATGTATAAAATTTCCAGCAACTGCTCTTTCAACAAAAATCATCTTGAAAAGTGGTAGAAACTTTTCGGGGAACTTCTCACTTTTAGTGTGATGTTGTCGTCAATTTCTTTGAACGAATTTTCCAAAGTAACGAAATTCTTCACTGATGGTTCAGAGTCTTTCTGCAACCTCCCCAAAACAGGGTTGGACTGGATATAAGGACCACTGTTTACATCAGTGGGAAGTCCCTGGAACATCGCTTGCTGCTGTTGCTGGGCGACTCTGCGAGTTTTGGCCATGTTTTCTTTCTGTCGTTGAGCAAAGAATGAATGTTGTTGATGCTGGAAATTATCCAAGTAAAATTGCTCTTGTTCGCTTAACTGAAAAAGAATGAAACGTTAGGAAAAAGCACATTTCACCTCTAACTTTTCAAAGTGGTGCTTATGGCGAAACAAGTGAGCAAGAACTTGTTTTCCACCTGATCCCCACAAGCGGTGACGTCGTTCTAACAACTGAGGTGAGGAAAAATTCCCCCAACATCTAGACGATATGCGCAAGCCAAACATGTAAAAGTGAATGAATACATATAACAAGTAAAACACCTACCGTCAAATCTTGCTTTAAATGCAGTGAAAACAAATGGCTGTCAGTCTCAAGTTAAATGTCTCGCAAAACATTTGACGCCTTGATCAAAATACCTTACATGCTGTAGTGCGCCGCTGAGCGTCAGCACCTGATTTATTTATTTATTTTTTTCCTGTTAGCCGTTTACCCCAAAATCTTATGTTAGAATGTCTTATTTCTCTCGCATTTCCGGATCCCTGTATGACGATGAGTGAATGACGCTATAGTAGGGGCGTTGTTAAAGTGTTTTGCTCCTGTCAGTGTTGATTGTGTTTATCAACTAACACCTACTCTGTAATGCGCAATAATGACTAAGCATTTTTGTGCTCTTGTGTTACTCGATTTCTCTTGTGATGTTGACCATGACTCAGTGAAAAATAAATAAATAAAATATTTAAAAAACTGTTTTGCTACAGTCACGACAGTTGGGAATTATCTCTGAGGAATTTCACTAAAAAAAGGTGTAACTGCCGATGTGTTGGCGCCAAATAGGAGACAACCTTCCTCCTTCAAAATAAATGGGGGAAGTTGTTTCCCGCTGTCGCACCGAACATACTGGTGATTTGGGGGCAGTGCCCCCCAAATTTTTTTGTGCCTCCCCAAATGATTCAAACTCGAAAAATCAATAAATTTTGCAAATGCTTGTTTTCAATCTGTTTGATCGTTACGCCAACTCGCAACACCACCACACGTTGCGTTAAAAGGCAACCTCATTGTGACAAAATAAATTGTGTTAAGGAATGTCCATGAGGTAACAATTTCGATTGTGACGTCACAGTCACTGCAGGCAGTCATTCGAAACCGTTTCTGCGGTCTCTCTGTTAGCGTGAACAACTCCATGGCACTAGCAAGCTGGCTATAGTAAACCTATAATATAAAGTCTTAGCCAGCGTTCTCTCTGAGAAAATTCTGGCAACTTTGGCTGAGTTGCCAGAATTCTAAATGAATTACAAATTTCGTGAATTATTAGAATTTAGGATAAGCATAAAATCTTATGAAAACACGAACAAAGTGGGGCCTACACATTTATTTCAAATAGCTTCTTGTTTTCTTGCTTTTCCAACGTTTCGGAATGTTGCAAGTGTACGAGAATTAGATTTCACTGCTCAGATTACTTGGTGGTACTGCGCACTTGCGCATCTTAGAGGGAACATTGGACTGGTGTTAGGCAGAACTGTCGCCAGAAAGTTTTCAATAGGGGGTTTGGGTTTGTGCGGGGGGGGCTTGACACCTAAAAAATTAACAAAAACTCAACTGATTTACAGTGTTTCATGTTTCAATTTGGGGGGGCTTGAAGCTTCGTTTGGGGGGCTAAGCCCCCAAAAGACCCCTGTGGCGACGGGACTGGTGTTAGGCTTGCTTGTAGTCTAACAGAACTTCTTGTAATTGTCAAACCAAACCCAGTGGGATAATGTATGCGAATTAGAAGTTGATCAAAAAAGGTTAGGGAATTCTGTGTCTGACGTATAAATGCTTCAGCATGTTTATAGATCACTGTAGCACTGACTAGCATAAGTCAGCATAAAATGCAGCTGGCGCGTATTCCGTACTTAGTGTGTGGCGCAAGCAAGCTACAGTTATCTCACCCTCTAAACAAGCGAAACTACATCCCGCCCTCTGAACAAGCGGAAAAGTCAGTTTCATCTCGATCCAGAGAGGACGTCATTCATAACAAAACACATCGGAATTGGCGATGAAATTGAGAGTTTGATTTTGAAAGCATCTTACTTTGAAATCATTGATACTACTCAGAGCGAATTCAGCCACCGGTTTTTAGAATTTAATATGTCTCTCATCAAATCTTTGCGTGCTCGTTTACCAGCATCGAATTGCTTTCTCGACAAGGAAGAATTACAACTTCTTTGTTCTTTAGTCAATTCAATTACCAAAGTGTCAGTGAAGATCTCGATGCTGAACCTACTACTGTGAAAAGCATTGTCTCATCAAAGCTTCCTGATGTGCTTTTGAATGAAAACATGCGTATGCATTCTAGCCAGTGGCGTATCTATGCAAATGGCGCCCATGGCAAAGTTTAAATGTGCGCCCTTTCGAATAATTTGAATTTTGCATATAGGCACAATTTTTACGAAAGTTAAACCATGAAGAAAATAAATGTTTTCAAATGGAAAATATTTGTGTTGATTTTTGCTTTGAACTGTTCAGCAAATAAAATACAACTTATCCATAAAGACCATATTCTAAACTCATTTATTTTTATTATGAGGAATACAAAAACATCCAAATAATAACGTTATCATAATTTATAGGCCTGCATAGTGTTGCGTGACAAAATTGTATATCTTACAAAAAAATCAAACAACATATTGCAACTGCAAACGACAATTTCTTTCAGAAAGAAACACATTTAATTTGGATTGTACAACAAATTTTTAATGCAAATCATGTTCCTTGTTGTGTTCGAAAAAAAACGCAATTTCATCGAAACATTAATATATCCAGTCTTTTCCAGTTAAAGTACACAACTGTCCCTTTCTATACTCATCAAAGCTAGATCACACAGTCTGCCCTGACTAATTCTTAGTCATTGAGGCTCGGGAGGTATGAAAGGAACAATTTCACTTTGCTGAAAGATCGCTCGGGGCTTGTGATAGATACTGCCATCGTCAGAGTTTTTTGCAAAGCAAATCGAAAAATGTCAGGAGGACTTCAGGACGCGATAAATTTAAGTTGCACGGCTTGACATTAGCATTTTGCAATCTGGAATATTCTCGTACAATTGCGTGTCATCTACATATGAACTGTGCACAGCTCCAAAATTGACACACATGAGATTTTAGTTTTTCACAGTCAGGACCGTACAAAGGCCTTGGACATCGAACAGAAACCAAATTTTGACAGAAAAAGATAGATCTAACACGAGCAACAAATCACTTCTTTCATGAGTTAACATTTTTTGCTCAACTGGTACGGTAACACTACTAAATGCTGATTTTTCGAGGACTAACTGATGTTCTCTACCATGGGCGTCCGCATAAATTTTTCCAGAGGGGGCAAAGTCGATATTTACCCTGTTTTTCACGTTGTTGACGATGCAACGCACATGGACGTTCACAAAACGCTTTACCTTTTCAACACCATAAAGAAAATGCCCCCTGTTACGGCAACAGTCCCAAAAGTGCGCTTCGTTGGCAGCAATGCTTCTTTTTCACTCAGGCGTCTTTTCACACCGTACAAAACTACGTGGCTTATAGCAACAGCAGTTATTATCTCGCTTTATTACCTGCTACGCTACCACAGATGTCTGCCAGTGCTGCCACAGGCTTCTCTGCAAAAATCACTCGATTCACAAAAAAATTCACTAGATCTTAAAGAAAATCGCTAGATTTAAAATTCTTGCGTCTAAGATCACAGTTCTTCTTTGAAATGATTTAATTATTTACTTCATGGCCTAAAAATTTTTACATCATTTGCAAGTTTATTAAAATAGATCGTACTAAAACCTGGAAAATCTCATACCAAGAATCTTCAGAATTTTTTCAAGAGCTAGAAACGACACCACTCACGGAGTATTTTAGACCAATCAACCTGACATGTTGTTATTGATTATTTCTTCTGCAGTGTTTCTCCAAATAAACGAAAATAACGTCGTGGCCAAAACTGCAGCAACAAACAGCACGGAAGTGAGATGAGTAAGAAATCAAAATTAGAAACACTTCGTTCTGTTGGCGCAAATCTTCAAACAACGATTCACGAAATCAATTGTTTTTTGGTTGAAGAGGGCTGAAAATCTGGAGAAAACAACCGATCGTCTTGAAACACATACTTTGCAAAAAATCACTAGATTACAGTGAAAAATCACTAGGTCAGTCTAAAAATCACTAGATCTAGTGAAAAATCACCAGACGTGGCACCAGTGATGTCAGCGTTCAACAGTTACACGCGGCGAAACCAGTGTTGCCGCTCTGTTGTTACGGAAAAGTACTAGGTTTCATGATAAAAAAACACTAGATTCACAAAAAATACACTAGATTACAAAAGCACACTTACACACAGTGAAACTACCCAGAAAATGCGTTGCAATGCCAACCATAGACATCGTGTAACTCATTGTCAACCAGAGACAAATAAAACGGGTGATATAGCAGCAACGCTTGTGTTTGTTTGTACAGGTCACTGAAACTTTTAACTGATCACCAAGTGGCTTCACACCGGTTTAACTCAAAACATATTATTTTGTCTTGTGTAATTTAACTTTAAATTAGGTATAATTTTTAGCAAATTACAATTGCACTAAGCAAAAATTTCAATTACAGTTGTAATGACACAAAATTGTGCAATAAATTACATTCAGCTCACACACAAAAACACTAGATGAAATGAAAAAACACTAGATCTTGTGGAAAAACACTAGGAGTGGCACCACTGGGCAAAACGCCTACTGCCGTAACCTTTTTTAAAAGTGAACCTTTGTTGCCATGTGATTGTTGCGCAATAAACACCAATATTAGAACAATCCGCACCTAAGTTTTGCAACCTGCCTCTGCAGGCAATGGAGCGGATTTGGTTAACTGCAAGCTCATCACTGCATGACACCAGAACAGTGAACCTCGGCTCAGGTGCAGTGTGATTGTCATATGGGCAAATAAAACTGTCATTGCAGGAATTAAGTCAGTTAAGCTGCCGACTTCATGTTCCTAGAAATTTTTGATTTTTAGTCTCAATTTCCAGCTAATGCTCGTTTTGCCCCCCTGCCGACTTCATTATGCCTATTTGATCTGCAACTGTTGTTTCTCAATCACTTGACAAAAAGTGATAAACGGGGTTGGTTGACCAGATGACCGCCACGGTCTTTCGCCAATCCTATGTGACACAGCGCCCCTCT
>Ga0210059_1012154_pt1 | contig 13060 bp, 6 predicted proteins | sample Ectturendosymbi2_FD_188042 | JGI IMG/M metagenome (GOLD analysis project Ga0210059, IMG submission 188042) | Ecteinascidia turbinata endosymbiont from Florida, USA - Sample 2 (SPAdes) (version 2) | ecosystem: Host-associated > Tunicates > Ascidians > Unclassified | place: Key West, Florida...
GATACAAGCCCCGAACGGTTGCATTCACAAAGTGTAGGTTGCGTGATGAGCCCAAGAGACGCTGCTGATCTGGAATGGCCCCTGAGTGAAGGTATGCAAATTAGTGCGCTGCCGCCTGTCTGAATAGCCATGATCATCTCTTGTTGAAGCGTCAAGCTGCCTAAATTGCCAAGTGTGACGCTTACGTACGTTTGTGGCACAAACAGTCACAATTGGTGAGCAAAAGGTCTGCCCGGAGTCGTTAAAATTTTCCACGACTCCGACTCCTCAGGTTGAAAATCCTTCCGACTCCGATTCCACAGTCCTGGTGGGGACAAAAGGTATTGTCTCCCTTGTCCAAAAACATGTCCCCTGAAACTCGGTTCCTGAACTGTATATTCTGACAGCAATTCAGGATTTCAGGTCATACATGATCCGATTTTGGAAAAATGCAGGGCAATATTCGTAAATTTTTTCCTTAAGTGTGGTTTCACGAGAAAAATACGCTTTTTCGTTTTCGTCTACTTATACGTGTAAACTAATTGAAAGCTCTAGATTTTCTGTAAGCTTTCGAGGAATCAGCCGACTGGGCTCTGCTTTCATCTTCGTGCGATGATTTAAACTTGCACATGTCTATGTTCAACAAGTACTCTCCACAATGGGGGCAAGCATGCTTACTCTAAGAAAATTCTGCACTGAGCCAATGATTGCTTTGTTGCGCATTCAATTGCACAACCAGTGAAGCGTTCCAAGCCTGAAATGAGCTATGCGATATGTGCGCGAGAATGAGATAGCACTGCGCAAGTTGTGTGATGGTACTGCGCATTTGAGCAGTTGCTCACCTTAAGGGTACACTCGGGTAAGTAAGGAAGGAAATCGATTTCACCTAAAACTATACATCCTCAGTCCTGAAATCTTATTAAAATAGTTATATGTGTGAAGTCATAGAATAAACGATATATTTTGTCTTTTGATCTAAACTTTGAAATGGCATCAGCGACTTCATGCAACCGAGGCTATATTTTTGGCACAAAGCACTACTTTGCTCTTGCTCAAGTGCTGCTTTCTAGTCTCACTTTCATTGACTTGCGGTATTCACAGCAAGACAGTGAACTGAGTGCTGCCTATCTATACGTAGCACTTTATACAGCGACAAAACAAAATGAACCTGGTTACCTTGTTTGGCAAATCAACGCCAATCCAATCGACACTGTCAGTCTGTTCAGACTCCCCTAACGAATAAGCCCAAGTTTGTCATTCAAAATAAAAGGTGTTAACTCACACGGACGAACATGTAACATACCAAAAGTATTTGGCAAAAGTTTCCAAACATACCCGCATAGCTCGTAAGTTTGTCAACATTGCTATGGTTACATCAAGAGTGCCAAGGAATATTCGCAGTTTGTCGTCATTTCTAGGTTGTATTTGTTATGAAGCTTATAGAGAAAACGAAAGAATCACAATATTTAAAACCACAACTGAGGTCGCGAGCCTTGCAAAGATATCCAGTGTTTTTTTCGACGTTCGGTATTACGAATCTTCACAATGTACCTTGGTAAAACATACGGTTGAATTTACAAAAACATTGGCTCATATTGTGAGGTTCGTCTGCAGTCCGCTGCAATTATGTCACCATTTCCTGAAATGACGACCCTTGTTATGTTGTTATCATTCTTAGCCTCACATACAAACTTATTAAATTCGCACTAATTCGGCCATCAACTTCAAACCACGATAAAAATTTATGAAACTTTCGAGGGACGCCGGACGAGACAACCTGTTTAGCAGGTTTTTTTCGGTGTCCCAGCGCCTTATTTTATTTTTGCACGAAACTGTTTAATGTTTGTGCCAATAAACTCTCTCTCTCTCTCACCTTATCACATCGCAGTACTTTTGCATCCACCGAAAGGTAGACTGAAGATCAAACGCACACAACATGATCCCTACCTCTGTTCACAGGAGTGAGAGAGCATTTTACAGAAGGGATGAATGCACTGGGAAAAGTACGTTTACTTAACCAAATTCGAGTAAATTTTAGGAGTAAAGTGAGAGCAAAAGAAGGAAAGCCGATATTCAGGTAAAATAGACTGCGCAAAACACATCAATTTTCACACGTTGGTTTCCTGAGATTTTTCCATTTGCATCCCAAAGCGCAATTTCGTCCTAAAAGTTAATTGACACTGCTCTGATTTTAACGAACTTCACACCGCTAGGGTTTATACCTCCCAAGGGCCAATTTCTAACCCTTACCACTGTCTTGTCATTTAGTCTGAATCTTCTCAAAAGCGAACCACAAGACCACCAATTACCATAATTTGTCGTGAAACAGTCACCACACAAGTTGCAACTGCAGTAGGCTCAAGCATGAAACGGAGATTTGCGCCAATGCAACCGAATGCTCCACAGTTCGGCCAAATACCATCTTCAGCATTCCCGGGAACATGGTTGCCCAGTACACGGCATAGCCATCGTGTTTGTGAAGCAGAGCGAGCAATCCTCTTCCAAGCAAGAGCGCGCTCTTGCAAAGTCTCCAACAGTCTTGGTCACCTTGCCAGGTGGAGGAAGCCTGAGGGTTGCATGGGGAACATTTTGACGCGAAGCGATCTGATCACCTTGCCGTGGCTTCTCTTACGTCGTTCTCTTTCAAGGTTTCCAATCCTGCCTCGGATGTGAGCGGTGCGGTGCTTACGCGAGAGGAGTTGAGTTTTGGCGGCGGTGCACTCGTTCCACGGCAATTCTCGAGGATGATAGAAGAACTTGCACTCGGGGTCGTAACCTTTGTACGGGTCCGTTACGTACCTGCGATCAAGGAGACACTTATTTTTATATCATTCCTCTTTGTATGTTGACTTAAGGCGGCGAAGCGCTAATAACGTCACTGCACGTATAGATGTCTCACAGAGAAGAATCAGATCCGAGATGCTCGTTCTGCAAACACAGCGCTGTTCTTTTTCGTTCACGGACCGAATTTTTTTGATATGACCGAAAAAATTCGTCAATTCGGGCATAAAGTCCGAAAAGGTAGGCTAGTGAATACTGCTACGGCGAGTTTAAATATTATTACAGGACGAAAGACCAAAATGTCTCGGCGAATAAAAACATATTAAATGAAAATTCGTATAACAGAGCCATCGTATGAACAAGGCGCGATCCAACACAGTATAACTGGCCATTGGTGTTTCAACAAGTAAATCTAATGTGAGGGCTGCACAGGTCTGGTATTGCTCCTACGAGTTCCAAACACGACACGAAATACGTTGCAGTGCAATCACGCGACGTGCTGACGCATTTATTAAATGGGCAAACCACGCAACTAGATACGTTACGCCAGAGAAACAGAATGAGTTTCAGGCCCGCACCGACACGATGCCCGGTCCCAGCCGCAAAATCACGAAACCCTTTTCTATTAAAAAAGTGTCTTTATCTGAAAGCACATGCCGTGTCAAATCCAAAAGCACCTTCAGATTCAAATTAAGTCAGGACGGGATACGTGCGAATGTAGTGCACAATTTTACACGACCCCTGGTGACCAAGCGGTCAATTTCTTTGTGTATGTAGTATTGTGTATGTGGCAGAACCCGCACGACAGCGAACAGTCGCTTTGAGAAATTCAAACCGAGTCATTGCCCAGTTATTAGTGGACCTCGTAGGTGTAGGACAGTGCTCTTCAACCGGGGTTCCGCAAAACATGTAGTGGGGTTCCGTGAGTTTTAAAGGTTCCGTGAGGGTTCTCCGTTTTTTAGGGGAAATTATCTTTAGCTTCAGTGTGTTGATGCATTTTTATGAATTTTTTAGATCACCTTGCCACTTCCAGACTCCAAGCAGGCTAGTTAGTTATACAGGTGGTTGAGTGCAGATAGCGGCGTAAGAGATATTGAGAGTTGTTGCGTTATTTGTTGTTCATTGTTGTGCATATTGGTGCATCACAGTTGTACGATGTTGTCAATGTACAGTTGACAGTGGAGTAGGCTGAGTAGAAAGTAGACTCAGCGTGAGTCTAGTAGGGAGTACACTGATTCATAGACAAGAGCCGCTGTTCAACCTTTGTAGGAAAAAAGTAAAACAGTGTGAAACCCAACTTTTTACTATTTAGTCAAGCCAGGTCAAGAAAAATAACATATTTTCTTATGTGAAGCGTAATAATAACGACAGCGAGGGTGTGGACGGTAACAGTGGTGTAGGAGGTTTGTCAAAAATCTGGGCAAAATACCTGAAAACTTGGGCTAAATCCCTGAATATCTACGCAAAATTCCTGAAAACCCGGACAAAACTGGTGCCCAACGTTGTTTGACTTCAAAAAATGGCGCCCAACGTTTGCAGAAAAACAAATTAAGACCGTTTTTTGGAGTTCACACTGAAAAAGATCTTAATAATCTTTGTGGCAGAAAATTTTTTGTCAAAAGTCGCACAACTTTTCGAGCAAGTTTGGGAAAATTCGGGCAAAAATCCTTCGCACCCCCAAAAATTTGCTTGCTCCTACACCTATGGACGGTAATGAGCAATGTAGTTCAAATGTAAATGAGGTACCTAATCCGAAGCGAACCAAATGTAATTCGATTGCTAAACTTAGAAAATGGGACGACATATATTTGAGATATGGATTCAGTTTGCCGGATGACCAAATTCTGAATGTAGCAGCTACATCCCAAAAATGCAAGAACAACCGAGTCATCACATTTCCTGCTTTTTAACTTCTGTAATGACTGTTTATTTGTTGAAAATCTAATAGTGAAATATTTCATATTCTTACAAGTAATGCGTGTTTTTTTAATTTTTCTTAATGGGGGTTCCATGACAAACGCGGAAGTATATCAGGGGTTCCACGATGACAAAAAGGTTGAAGAGCACTGGTGTAGGAGCAAGTAAATTTTTGGGGGTGCAAAGGATTTTTGCACAAATTTTCCCAAACTTGCCCAAAAAGTTGTCGCGCAACTTTCGCCGACCTTTTTTTGGTGTGACCTTCAAAAAATGGTCTTTACTTGTTTCTCTGTAAACGTTTGGCCCCATTTTTTGAAATGAAACAACATTGGACGCCATTTTTGCCCAGGTTTTCAGGGATTTTACATAGATATTTAGCGATTTTTTTCGGATTTTTAGGGATTTTGTGCAGATTTTCAAGGATTTTACCCAGATTTTCAACAAATCAATACTTTTGGGGGTGTGTGTACACTCCCTGAACCCCCGCCTCCTGCACCACTGGTGGACCTTACTTGCTTAACATGGCTGAAGAGCTCAGTCTACGCTTAAAAGAGGCTATTTGATGATCCATTTCTGGAGTCATGCCACGCACCACCGCACCTGACCAGGGTGAATGTGGGAGTAGAGATATTAAAAGGTATTCCTGTTGCCCAAAATCTGTAGAGTTTTTGTCTCAACAGCACGCAGTCCAAGAAGTTATTATAATAGAAGGGTGGCTTAAGGCAACCAACAAGGCAACAACCAGCTTTGATGCGACAGAGAAATTCTGGTTGGCATTCAATACAAAACGCATTTGTACCATAGAATTGCCGTTCAATGTAGTTTATTTCCCGGATAACAAAAACAGGTAAATAAGTATGGCAGTCAACAGTTAATGAAAGAAAGTCGCACAACCCTAAAGTAAAATCGCGATAACCAGCAAATTTACGTGATGACAACTGCTTAAAAATATGAAGTACTAGCATTGGATTCAATTTGAAGAAGATGCTAGATTGTGACTAGTACAAATGGAACCCATGTAACTTCAGCAGTATCTCTTAGATCAGCGCTCTTCAATATTATTTTTACAAAAACTATCTGTTAGCACAAATGAACCATTAACCAACCAATGACTTTCATGATTTAACCAAGACTTTGCACAATCTAAAGTGTGGTGCATAAGCATCACACCATATAAAGCTAATTGTAATTAGACGATTATTTGTGATTCATAAGCAACAGGCAATAAGCCACTATCAAAGGAATTATGTAGCTGAGTTACTGAATTAGTGGACTTGCTTATTTAGACCCAGGTACTTGCAGGCATGGGCGCAATTAGGTGGGGGACACGGGGGAAGTGTCAGTAAATAGTGTGCATGAGTTCATCAAAATATCTTTAAGGGTGCACCGTAACGAAAAAGGTTGAAGAGCACTGTCTTAGATAATACACAAGCAAAACTTATTGTAAGTGGTGTATGTCGACAAGGTTACATGAAGAAGGAAAGACGATGGTATCTTAGGCAGATAGATGTTTCATCACTGTACATTAAACGATATTTAGCCAGATTGATCGAACAGACCATTGAGTTTCTTTATTTGGAATAGGAACTGACTAACAAATGAACAGTTTATCCATAAACGCTAAATTTTAAGACCTTTTCCGACAATAAAATAAAACGATGTTGCACAAAATTAAAAACCAAAACAACATTAAAAACGCTGCAAATATGCTACTCACCATTTTGGCTTTTTCCATTGAGCAGGTACAATCCTTTCCAATTTCTTCATTTGATGCTTTGTACAGAAAACGAGCTGCTTGGACTTGTATATTTTCCTCGGTCCTTTTCCTTTTATAATTTTCAACCATCGTTTGCTGCGGAAACCAGGCTGCAACAAGTTAATATAAAAGTGGCTTCAATGCCCAAGCTCAATCAAAAAGATTTGGCTAAAAAGAAACATTTCTACTTGTAATAGTTTGTGTCTCATAAACACAACAATGACAAAATAGAAACTCTTAGATCGCTATTTGCCATGCCCAGGGTGCCGTGACCTAATACGTTTTTTTAATACATCATTAAAAACACATTTTCAAACTGTCATCAAACTTCAAAGAAAATTGCTATGGTTTTGTCTCTTAGTGCCACAAATTATAATTTTCTCCTGTAGGGTGCCACAAGCCTACAACGGTTGGGAACTACTGTCATAGATATTGGAGATGAGAGAATCCAAAGAACTGAGGAAAAGTTTGGTGCATTCTAACTAATTTCAACACTATAAACGTATGCATCTCCACAATCAAGCTCAGAAACATAGCACGGGGTTTAACTGAAATTAGAATTAACTAACACTGCAATCATCCTATATGACAGGGATGGGCATACTTTTCAACAGAAGAGTCATTGGCAGAAAACCAAAACACCAGCAAGCTGCAAAATCAGTCTGTAGTTTGTTTCAATTGTTATCAAATCAGTTTGTTAAAAAATGCAAGTTTCACATAAAATGACGGACATCAAATGGCATAGACTCATGGCAGATAATCATACAAATTCGTGTGAACACATTGATAACAATTGAAACAAACATTAAATATGAGGCAACAACTTGCTATTAATTTGAGATATTGATATTCAGCTTGAAGAGTTTCTTAAAAATGTAAAAAGAAATGAGTTGGATTATAAAGCAATAAAAAAGAAGAGTTAGATTATGAAGGAATGTTTCACAAGCTCATTGATGAAATGATCTGTTTATCCATCTCTATGATACATTTACTAGAGTCAGCAGACATAATGCACCAACACCTTGTGAAAAATAAAAATCTGTTATCTCTAAAACCAAACAGAGCTTAAAAATGGGGAGTGACCTAGTAGCAATTCTGATATTACTTACATGCCTTCTCAGCCAAAGGCCATTTCCAAGTCTCATAAATCTATCCAAAATGCAACGTATTTCTTGATTTTTATTAGTCATCATTTCACTGTAAGTGACTAATGAGTTTCGCTGATGCACAGTACTTCGAAAACTGTCCAGCACCCTGTGAATATCAAACTTTTTAAATAACTCTTCAAATATAAAACATCAGCAATAGGATAGTTCATAGCAAGCAATTACTGTAATGGACAACACAAACTGAGTAGCACTCAGCTTGTGACAACTCATGTGCTTTCTTTCCAAGGCTACTTCTATGAAACTATGCAACTTATTATAATTGAGGTGCTTAAACCAATTTCACACTCTGCAGTCCTACCTACAATCATGCAAGAGTTTTGTAAACACAACGAAAAGTTAAAAAGATTAGTGGCCAGTAATACTTCACATCCTGTGTAAAAATCCATACAAATCAATGAAATGGTGAGTGGGCTCTTTAAAAATTACTGTAGAAGTCTTAGCCAACACTTAATGAATGAAAACAATATTCATATCGTGTTTTTGGCAGTGAAAAATGACTTGCAGCTAGTGAATAAATATTTAAACCTTTCTTCTTACTCTAAAATGCAAAAAGTCTTCCCCAATAGCAACAGACAGTACAGGTGAGGTAGACCCCTTGCTGCTTATACCCTGCAATAATTTGTGTTGTCAGCATCAGCACATTACATCAAGCAAGGTCATTTTTCTGTACCAACTATGAAGTTATCTGATCGCTCAAGCAAAATTATAGGGTGTTTTTCTGGCATTATCTCTGATTTGAATCATTGTAAATAGCTTCTTGTTTGTACTTGACACCCAGTTTGCCAAACAGAACTTGTTTGAGTTCAAACATAGGCTTGCACTACATAGGAATTAAGATCCATTACTCTAGAACACAGGTCTCCAAACTACAGCCTGTGGTCTCCACACGGGTCTCCAAACTACAGCCCATGGGCCAAAGCACCATAACTTTTCCAAAACTAAAGTTTTTACAACCAAAATTTACAAGAATTATCTTCAGATTGTTATGTATTTGGCCTGAAAATTTGAAATCAATGCATCAAGATTTTGCGAGTTAATAATTGTTGAATCGAGCAACCGGACCTGTTCCCAGCGCATCGGACTAATTGTTTGTGCACGTGGCTGCCAACACACTAGTTTCGAGTTCAGTAGTTGTTGTGTAGGGCGCTATAACTTTTAACATGTTTGGTCTTTTGCAACCAAATTTTAGATGTATGTTCTTCTTGTGAAAAGCATCTTACCTGAAAATTTGAGGTCAATCAGGCAATACTTTTTGTGTTATTCAATTTTGAGTATAGCTGTTGGATGAAAACAACCTAAACTGTCCCTCACAAGCTGAATAATCGCATGGAATTCACACTGCACCAAAGGTGTTAAAAAATTTCAAGTTTTTAGGCCAAACCAAATAATGGAGAAAATAATGCCATTGACAAACAATCTATTCAGACAAACCAAACATCACACATTCAAGTTTGATATAGATTGCAAACATCATGAAAAAAATTGTGTCAAGGTTTTTTATTGAGCTGAGTTAGGCTTTGATCAAGTCCATGTTTGGTCAATGAATTTAGCAGACTTGTTGTGTCAACGAATTACTGGGCAAAGCTACAGGAAAATACCTTTTACTGTAACCTACATCTAGCATGATAAGAGGACTTTCAATGTTGCTAACTATTCATGCTATACTTGTACTCAAACCATTTGTGGGTCTTTTTACTTTGCATCCTATTGCTGCTTTTACTCTCCTTGAAATACAGTATCCGAAAAACTAAAGCTCAGCAAAATATCTGAAAAACTAAAGCTCAGCAAGACTGCAATCCATCAGGCAGTTGTCAGATTCAAGACAATTGCTAGTTTACAGGACTTGCACCGGGCTGGTAGGCCCAAGGTTACTAGTCAAAGAGATGATCACATGTGAAAGAAGATGGCAGTGTGCTCACCCACCACTTCGAACAAAAAGATTCGATCAGATTTGTTGCTCACAGATGCAGATGGCAGTACATCTACTATAAAATGTCGTTTCAGTGATGAATTTGGACTCAGAGCCTGTAAACCTGCCTAAAAACCTAGGCTTACACCTTCCATGAAAGCTGAGAGATATTTCTTTGCAAATCTTCACCTCAATAGGACCACTTAAAATGGAAGAAGGTATTTGATGGATTGCAGTCTTGCTGAACTTCAGTTTTTTAGATATTTGCCTTTCTGAGTACCACTCTTCATGAAATGTAACAAATTTGACCTGTCCACACCTGATAACACCCCTTTTTTGCCCATTTATCCAGCAGCAAAACTTGCAATAATTTTGAATATTCTCGCTTCCGTGACATCCAGATTGTTAAGAAGCTCATTTTCAAAGGTTGAAATAGAAGCATCAGTTATGTAACAATGTTGTTCCAAAATAAAAAGTAATGTGACGAACCAAATGAGACAACTTTCCACACTTGTTGTAAAAATCCAAATTTTAGACAGGTGGTCTAAAACTTTTAAACGTAACTGCATAAGTTGATGGCAGTAATCTACTAATCACCATCACATTTATTAATTTTGAAACCTTAAAGCAACTGTGTCCTAGTCTGCTAAAACTTGAAAGTTTTTCAATCAGCAACAAACAGCAAAACCTGTTTGTGCTGATCCAAAAAGTCAAGCTTCACGTTACTTAAAATAGCCAATATGATGTTTCAAAACGCAACCCTTTAACTTAGTTGAACAAATACGGTATGCAACTTTCTGCCAGCAGCCACTTGGGATACATCCGCAAATATCAATATGCCTATAATTTTTCTGTTACAAGTCACTGATGAAATAGAATAATTATCAATACTGCCAGATCAAATTGATATCAGGTGAAAGAGATCTAGTAAACAAAGAACCTTATTGTAACTTAGACAGCAAAATACCCTGACCTGACCACACAAAGAAACTGCAACAGAATAACAATAGAAAATTCATGCTCAAATTTTGTCAGAAGAATTTTGCTTAATTTAGGCTAGCAACCTTTCCAAGTGTATGAAATGATTATTGCAATCTATAAACATGTTGCTTCATTGAAAAACTTTTAGCAACGCATAGCTTAAAACAAACCTTGTAAGCAAAGATGAACCAACATAAAATCCACTGGCATCACATCCATTAGCAATTGGTGGTCTACAACTGAACAGCTGTAATGTGGAAGACTTGACCACTTGAGTCGACAAGGATGACATACGCTTTGCAAGAGGAGTACATGTTTTGACCGCATTAGAAATTGAAACCAAATGGCTGCAGTGTGTTTTGATAAGGTTGTTTCGCAGTAGAAGACCTCTTCTTAAAACAGTTCTTGATAATGCCATAGCTGCATTTAATCCCAGTGATCTTCACATTTATTCAATTTTTTACAGTTTTAAGCCAGCTTTAACTTCAACAATTGACACACACAACTGCAACAAGCATACATAATATTGTATTTTCACATCAAAAAACAATCCAGACAAAACGCAGAACAAGGAACCATGTAGGCTATGAGAATAATGGGTAGAGATCGACCAATATGGCTTTTTTTAGACCAACACCGATTTGTCGACCATTCATAGGGCGATACCAATATTTCTAAAATGTTTAAATCTTGTTTTCTACATTATTATAAAAATATAATGTATTCTATGCCTTACCTTCTTTCAAAAACTTAAAAAATCAGGATTTATGCGCTAAAATTTCAATATGTTGCTATGATTTTTATTTAGGAAGTGGTTACGGAACCACCCATGGATCTTTTTATTTCAAACCTTTTCGACCATAATGCCTCACATGACACGGTTTGCATAAAACAGTTAGTTTATCACTCGATCAGCATCATCCTAGTAGCATTATGGATATGTCTTAAGTCTGGTACGCAAATGGTTTTCAGTTTGCCTCTCACTTTAGTGACTTTTGTTTTGATGGTTGTAAATGCAAGTTCCAAATCATTACACCAGTTTTTCTTTTCTTTTTTCAAAACTATTCTAACTTTAAGTTTAGGGGTAGAATGTAAGGGTTTGGCTTACTTAAGGGTTAGGTTTAAGGGTTAGCATTAGCTTAGCATTAGTGGATGACTCTTCAAAAAATCTCATCTCTGCCGCTTACCCCTGAGATAATATTATTTCAGTCATTATCCAAGATTCAGGATCATAGGTAAGGAACGGAACAAAGACCGATTTAAAATCTGACAGTTGAAACTTCCCGTTTGTGACCACAGAGTGATGAAACTCACGCAGAACTGTGTTAGCTTTAAGCCTCCTCGCTCCACCTTCCGTCGAACTGGTAAATACCACATCTATGCACTTGAATTTCTCGACATGCTGCAGTGCATTCCGCTCACTTACAGCATAGGGGAAGTGCGGGACCCATGGAACACGGGGACCGAAGAACAATTCAAATTACTCCCCAGCTGGTGACCATATTCTCTTGGTATGCAGTTGTGAACATTGTATTTATGGACAACAGTGTTGTCCCTTAACAGGAAGTATCTGGGTCGATCTGAAAAAAAATTTAAGCACTTTTTTCGTTTTTGAGGCATCAAAGTAAAATATTTTCAATTTTGCAATAGTTTAGCGATTTCTTTGTCTATCATAATTTCAATGTAGAAAGTTCCAAACGTTTCCCGGGGTAGGTTGGGAGTTAAAAAAATATCTCATAGAAAATGGGGATGATAGGTTTGGGATGCAGTGTAAAATCGTGCACTTTCTCAAAAATAGGTGTTGATGGGACCCATGGAACACGGGTGTTCCATTGGTCTCGCAATTCGTAAATCCTTGATTTTGCAAAAGTTTATTGCACAAAAGAAAGTCCAACAGAGGTTTATTTATTGCGAACAACCTAAATAAAGTGTTTTATGATGCCAAAAAACCTAATACATTGAACTTGAGACAAGTAGCAAACATTAGATATTACACTGGCAACTCTACATCTTTACAGCCAGTCAAAAACCTAAAACGTTTACACAGAGTAATGGGGAGACGATTTCATGGAAGTCTCTGGTCGCAATTTAGATAACTAATTTTAACTTTTTAACGTTTTAGTTTTAAGTTGTATGCATCTCAATTGTGGTACTAACACTCGCTCCCCATGTATGCATCTCAATTATGGTGTAATTTCAGGAAGTCATGCATGCAGAGATTGCGGGTGGCATATAATTTTGGTTGCAGAGCTCTATACAACTTGCCCTGAAGAGCGAGTGTTAGTAGCCACCAATTTCAATGTAACATTCCTACCTTTGAGGCTCTGCTACGTAAATACAAGTACCTGTTTCTCGAAAGATGCAGAAAATCTAACAACTTATGATTACGTGCTTTGATGCAGTCAGATTGTTTGTACTCGTCATTATTCTTTGAACACTATAATCGCATCTTACTCTGTGATTGAGTGATCGAACTTTGCAGTGTCCGTTTGATCGATGGCGTGTCAAGCCACAACGCTTGCGCATTTTACCTAGACTAGACCAAGTTAGGAATTATCGCCCTACTCC
>Ga0210059_1012155_pt1 | contig 13058 bp, 7 predicted proteins | sample Ectturendosymbi2_FD_188042 | JGI IMG/M metagenome (GOLD analysis project Ga0210059, IMG submission 188042) | Ecteinascidia turbinata endosymbiont from Florida, USA - Sample 2 (SPAdes) (version 2) | ecosystem: Host-associated > Tunicates > Ascidians > Unclassified | place: Key West, Florida...
CAATACAGGGTGGGTCAAAAGTAGACGTGCTCTTGATTGCTTTTTTACATTTATGGCTGAAATTTTGCAAGGGTATTGACAAATACTGGATCGTTCCGGTAAGAAAATTATTCTACTTTCACCACTGGTTTTATGTCAGTTTTTGATGTTTTTTTTGGGATACAGATTTAACACCAAAACTCGGGGCATGCCCCGAAAAATCGGTAACCCTACTCTAACGGACCATATGAATTCTCTCTCTATCATGAATGCATTAAACAAAGCACGAAGAATGATTGACGGTGCAGAAAATTTACTCGTTTCATTAAAATTTTTTTGATCATTGCTTATACATTTCAATACGTTTTTTTCAACAAATGAAACATTTTGAAATTTTCCGTGGTATGGGTTGCAATTTATTATCTGTAACGCAGCTTTTGTAAATACATTTTATTGAAATCGAACTCCTTTTTTTCAGACCACCACAGAAACCTGTTGCGAAAACCACGCGGACAGTGGGCAAATCTCAAACTGGCACCAGCCATAAAACTGCCAAGGCTTTGCTGGGAGAGCTGTACGCTGACAAGGAATATCTTGAAAAGCTTCTTAAAGACGATGGTGAGTGGTCTATCGGTTTGTCTTACTTTTTTCTGTTGATCATTATTTACACCACGTCCTTGATCAAGCTGTGGCTTCCAACGTTCAGCGAAAGCAACGTGAAACGTTTTTTTGCTATGGCAAGGAGAAAGTTTTCGAAAAATCTTTCATGTGTTGCATTGTTTTCTTAATATACGACACTACCAAGTGAATTTAACTCACGAAACTCCACTTTTCCCAAAAAGCTTTTCTAGCCTATACTCATGTGATGTAAGGTATCAGATTGCATTAGAAATTTTTAGAAAAGTTAGTGGATAACAACTCGGTCTATTGAAGTCAGCGTCGTTAATTTCGAAAAAAATGCCACCAACACCTTGACAATTTGACGGTGCGTACAGATTCTGACAAAACCAGTTGCTTTGTTAACCGTCCCTTGATTAATTATAAACCACTTTTTGTACGACAATCACCTGACACAACTGGCAATTCATTTATAAATGTTTGATGAAGATTTGCAGTATTATTGAGCCTTTCAGATTTTCATAGTCATTGTGCGTGTATCTTTCAGCAAAAAGAACACTGGTCTAACAAACAATAATAAGTTATAGGTTTGCTGCAAGCTTTCGAGGAATCAGCCGACTGGGCTTCGTTTTAGTGACTTTGCGGTGATCCGGACTTGCTCATATCTGTTGTAATTCAAGTAATTAGTCTCCGCAAAGGTGATGCAGTCACATAAATAAGCAATTTGTAACAGGAAATCGATCACGTAACTCTACGCATCCTCGGTCCTGAAACTATATTCAAATAGAATCTATAATCTATAGAACCTATTTCAATAAGGATTATATTTGAATAAGTTTTCAGGACTGAGTATGGGTAGAGTTACGTGAAGCGGATGTCCTACCTAAAATAGTTGCTGATTGATTCGGCTGCGCCATCACTTTTGTGGTGACTGTTTATTGTTCCACCAAACGCTGGAGAACCTTCACGTGTCGCCGACTTGATCAATGTCACTAAATAATCACATGCTATAACATGTCAATTAACTATTATTGCCATAACATTTCTTATTCTTGTTTAGATTTGGTGAAAGGAAGTGCAGGCGGAATGAGCATTTACGACCTTGTCACATCGGGAATAAATTATCTCGACACGAGGTTCGAACACAGTTCTTTGACCAAGTTTTCCTTGTTTCATCTTTTTTCCTTTTTTGACTAAGCGCATATGTTTACCAAGCACAGGGCGACATTTAATGCTTATGCAATGCTCACTTAAACAGGTTCTTTGTTACATGGATTGTCATGCTTTCAGCTTTTTCGATTACAAGATACCTGAAAGTTGCGGGATGGCACACGGAAATCTGTACATTACCGATTTTTTTCCAAATTTCGGTGACGTTACAATTGTAAATTTGAAATAGTAAATTTGAAATAAATATTATTAAGCATGATTTCAGGTTAATTTTTGAAGGTCGTCCACTCCACTTACCGTAAGCTCTTCCAAATAGCCTACTGTACCAGTGGCGTATATACTTACGATGAAGTATTAGGTGCAATGTTACCATTCTTACATCTGTGTAAGAGAAAACCCATACGCATCCAACCAATGTGGTGCGTCAGGGGTTCAGCAGCCAATTCTTCCTGAAAAGACGAGTTTTCTGTCTGTGCTTCTTTCAGAACAGAGTTCTGGAGGCAGCAGAAGCCAATGTACGCGAGAAAGCGCGACAGAGTGCTCATGCAACAAAAGTGGAATAGGAAGGATCGAATCTCTGATCCAGCAACGTTTATCTTGAAAAACCTCGAAGAAATCGATAACTGTGAGACATCTTTAAATGCTATTAAGTGATCTTCATTTGTAATGTGGTCGCACCGAAAGACTAAAAGAAACGACCTTTTTGGCTGCATGGCGTTGGTGTATGGCTGTAAAAAATTTGGGTATAGCCTCTTTATTTCGATATACGTCGCAGCAAGTTTGTGATCCGCGAGTATACTTCCTGCTCTTTGTCATCAGTAGTTTTCTATTTTTTACTGGATCGGATAGCAACATTGCGAAAAAGCTGTTAGGAATCCAAAAAAAGATAAACGGAATCGAGAACAACAAACCAAAGCGGGAACTCCCGTTTCTTATCCCCACGTAACAATCACTTTCTAGCATTTTCACGTAGTGACGTGGAAAATACGCTTGTCGCGAAACTGCGGTGAAACTTTTAATTAATATGTAAAATTTCTAACTTGAAATAGGCCACTGGTGGATCTGCCCAAGTCCTGGTCGTATCCTCCTACGTGCCGGGTAGAAATGAGATGGTTCGTCGACAGCTGTCAGTCAGTTTGGCTCATTTGGTTGTTCGCAATGTTTCAGAGAATAAATTTGGTGCATTCTGAAAAGTAAACCTGTGAATTAACATTTGTTTCTGTTCACCCCTCATTTGGGCTTTCTCCCAGGTTTTTAGACCAATTGCCTAAGAATAATCATGTTTACTCGTTTGGCGTGATCGTTTTTTATATTTTCCGAACAACCTTTATTTATCGAGGCAAAGGGCATTCAAGCATCAAGGTTTAAATTGCCATAGTTACTGACCTCACAGCATCTGAAGCAAACTTTGTAAAAGCGGAAGAAACGTTCATAATCTTACAAATCAGAGAAAGTGACGAAGTCACGTTTGAATGCCCTCTTACATGCGCTATCATTCAAAAACTTCCAAATAGTTTGACAAAAAGCTTTGACATTTTGGAAAGGAATATTTTTTTAGACTGCAGTTCGAATGTTTGGTGGAGATATGTGAAACGAACGCCATTTTGTTGCAGACCTGATGGAAGGACATGCAGCCAAGAGCTTATCCCTTGCTGTTAAGACTCTGAAGGCTGTGAACCGATTGTCAGAGCGAGAGGTTCCTAACAAAGACGATATCATTGCTAACTTGTGTAGCTGCATTGGAAACGCCCATCTTGAACTTGGTCAAACCGACGATGCACTGCGCTACCACCAGCAAGACTTGGAAATTTCCAAACTGCAGTAAGTGCGCACATGAACTTGTTTTTTGGATTGCAATGATATCCTGAGCAACGAATGCTGAAATTCAAATTCTTAGCATTGTCATGGTAACAGGACTACCACAGTGAGCGAGCAGGTTGGACCTGCTTTCATGCTACTTGGCTAGTTTTGTTGAGAAAGAGAGCTTCTGTTGTATTAAAGCTTAGCTTAAAGATAACAGTCATGCGCGACCCGTTGCTTTACGTATTACGTACACTTATTTGGGCTGCATGGACATATCGTTGGGATTTTAACGTTGCAGCAAACAATTTTGCGCTTGATACCTTCAGCAAGGTGCACCATTTGTTGTTTCCGTTGTGCAAAGGGTTGTCAACTCTAGCAGAAAAATGCCCGGCAGGGCATTAGTGCAGAAGCAACTTTCAACGGTTTTCATTAAGGCGGTTGCAAATCATCAAACGCAAATTCCTAATTTTGTTTTGTTACTTCATTAGGATCTAAGGTGATGCACTGCGTTCTTCCCTAAATTGACGTCTCGGCTGGTTTGGAACATTTAAAAAATCTATTTGAATGGCGCCAAATGCGTTTGGCTCAGGATCTCATCGCCAGTTTTTTTAATGTTCGAAGTTAATTTCAATTTCTGTCAAACTTGACAGCGACTTCCTGGACGCACAGTCACGAGCACTTGACAACCTCGGAAGAGTGTACGCGAGAGTTGGAAAGTTCCAGAAAGCCATCGACTGGTAAAAAAATTCATTTTGAAAAGGGTGGTTTGCAGCGAAAGCGACGTTGACTACGTGGTTGGACTGTCTTTGCTACATTGCAGTATGCCCGCTGAAGTTTTGTCTAAAACCATAGAATCGCAGAACGTTTAGAATGTAGTAGTGCGTTGGGTCAATAATTGTTTTTCTTGTGGTATTTTGGAGATTTTAAGCCTTTTGCAACCTAGTGCGAAGAAGGGTTATCTCATGTCCTTATTCTGTGTGCAGCTGGCGGGAAAAGTTGCCGCTGAGCAAGTCGGCGCTGGAGAGAACTTGGCTCTACCACGAAATCGGTCGCTGCCACTTGGAACTGGGAGACAACGCAAAAGCAAAAGATTTCGGCGAAAAATCTTTGGTAGCAGCAAAAGATGCCGAAGACGACGTCTGGCAGCTTAATGCTGGCGTGCTCGTTGCTCAAGCTGAAGGTAGGTTCGGAAAGAACGATGCATCAATGCAAATGTAAATATCAGGGAGTGGCACATGGCTGCATAAGTCGCGTAAAAACTGTTACCCTTGTACGCAAAACTTTATTTTGCAGCAATACTACAATCATCTTGCCTTAGTGCTTTTGGACTATTTTCGTTTTGAAGAACAACATTTTGAACCGAACTGCTCATTTTTTTGCTTTGCAACATTTTGAGCTTTGGGAAAACTCGGTTATTTTTGCCAGTTATCTGGTTAATACGTGTAGCATGGTAACCGCTCGCGCACAGGGTTATGACAAAACTTAGCCCTAAAACTACCAGTCAAAATGTCAAGTTAAGCTGAATCTCAGTCAGCCCAACACTTCCTTGTTTTTGCGTCCATTGCAGTTCCTTGTTTTTTTGTGGCTGAGTCCATTTTCAATTCTGTTGAACATTAGTTAAGTCGTAAATAGCATGCCAAACAATATTGGAACGGGACGAAGAAAAACTCCATATCAGCGTTTTTCTGGTATTATTACATTGCACACTCCCCGATCAACGTCATTGTCACCCACGAGTCGAGTCTGGACCAAAAAAACTCTACCTTGTGTCAAATCAAAGTTCTCCTTGCTTGGCATTGTTTTCAAACATGCGAAGCTAGTTTGCTGAATGGCTTCAAAACAAATTTACGACTCGCAACCTGTTGTGATGACATGTCAGCCGATTGGCAAAAATGCGAGTCATCTGGCGACTTAAATCGCTGATATTAGCACGTTAAACACTGACCTTGTAAACAACAAATCCTGAGCCTTATTTCTGCATTTTGCATCAATAAGGGTTTGATTAATTATTATCAAAATAGTGAACGATGTAATGCGATGAATTTACATCATTCGCTCGATGCCAGCAGTGTAGTGATGCTCTCATCATCACGAACAAAGTCCTGTCGTGCTGCACAGTATGTTTTTAGATGTTAGAGAGTTAGTTTGCATTTTGGGTTTAAGCTAATTATTTGTTTTGCTTTGGTGAACGTCTGTTTTTCTGTGCGAAACATCACACTGGTGATGAAATTTTTGAAAACGTTTTTACCAGGGATATCTGGAAACGGGATATCCCTGGTTTTCACACTGACAAACCACCGATAGATGGCAAAAAAATGTGGTGTGTTGCTGTGTGGTTGCTTAAAACTAGGCTGGAGCCATGGTTGAATCTGCGGAAGGAAGCAATTGCCATTGTTGTAATTTTGTTACATGACGACCTAGGAAAACTCGAACTCACCTGTGGTCAGTGGTCACATTCAGAAGTTTTTTTGAAAACAGCTGGAGAAGTATCGATGTTTACAAAGTGCTTTTTTGCAGTCAAACTGGAACAATACGATTTAGCTGTTGAAGCATTCGAACGTTCTTTGGAGATGGCCAAACTGCAAGGAGACACTGCTGCTGAAGTTGCTATTAGCAATGCCTTGAAAGATGTGAAATCTAAGTAATTCAGTCTTATTTTTTGTGGCGGGTTGGGCTTGTAATTTCGTGGTGTCACCATTTTCATTAAAATTACCGTCCAAATTTTCAAAACGCTGTCTCTCAAAACAATTTTTTGCTAAAGTACAACCTTGTTCTGAATGAGAGAAGGGCAAAGGCTGATACGTTATGATTGTGTGACCCTTTTTCGTTTTTTCGAAACTTCTTTTTATGACTGGAATAGGCTTACAATCCCTTGTTTCTGTTAGTGCAGTTGATATAGTCTGTCGGAATAACAAGTTTAAACAGAGGAAACGCGATCTGATACATTCTTATGCTTAGAGTGACCATACGTTTCCGTTTGACCGGGAAAGTCCCGTTTTTAAAATCTGTTACTGGTCGATTACTAGCTTGTCCGGGTTAATCAGAGACCAGCTGCAGGCAACGCGAAAAAAGCCAAGGTTGCGATAGAGAACGGTGGACTTGCTTGGTGAACTTCTGTTTTCGCAGCGGGGAAAACCGATGGCTTGCGCGGTGTGCTCTTCATTTTATTTGTAGCGAAATTTCCAAGTAATATTTGTGTCATTTGCACTCGGTTTTTACTTCGAAACAAACTCAAATTTCCATTACTACTCACAGTCTAAAGTGTGCGAAGTTGCGATTTGTAAAGCGTAAATTATGGTCACCCTGCTTGTGAGTGATCCTGTTAATATGGAATCAACGAATTTTGAAATCGTCAAATTTGTTTGTAAGGATCGAAAAACCAACAAGCGATGAGCAGGGCGAAGCAGAGGAGAGTGAAAAACCCGCTGAAGAACCAGAAAACGCCGAAGAACCTCATGTTGCAGAAGAACAACAACCTGAACCGGTTAGTTGCTTTTCGATACATATCTCTTGAAAATATGCGCAAAAGTATTTATTTCGGGGTCTGAGCGAGCAACTGCAGAAAATTGAAGAGATTTCCTCGCCTTTCTTCCACAATGATCCACACTACAAAAGAATAAGCTTTCTGGGGGGCACACGTGAACAACTTTCCACATTTGGGGCTTCTTGGCGCCATAATGTGAGTGTAATGACGAATGTGACCGAAACGTCGAGTTTTGTATTTGAAGATTGTAATGTCATCAGATTTTGCTTTTGCCATACTCATTAAAAATGGGCCGCAGAACTAAGCACGAGAAAAACACCCTCAAACTGAGAAACTGTTGCAAAATTTTGACAACCCAATTCTACTCGACTGAGTGCAATGTTTGGTATGACAACCAAACATAACACAAGAACGTTGTGTGGCTATATCCAACCTACAACGCTTTCATAATGCTGAAGTTTGTGATTCCTGGCTGTACTCACTGCTGATATTCATTATTTTTTTTGCAGGAAGAATGAAGCTTCCCAACTTCAACTTTTTTTGTTAAGCATGTGTTTGTTTGTGTACCGCTCTAAAACGTGCCTCGTACTTGATATACCAACGTTCTGTACTGACTCCGAAATGTAGACAAGCACTTGAGGTCAGTCAGCCGCGTTGTCTTGCGTGTTACAGTGGAAGAGCGACCTAAGGATGACACTCTCGTGCCGATCTGTTTCTTTGCGCCAATGACAACATTTTGCGATTCAGCGCTTAACCCTTATCACCCAAAGGGTGACAACCCGGGACCTCGGTACGAAACTTTCCACGTCTGTGGGGCGCCGTTCGTAAAAATATTATATCTGACAGATTTAGCACAAAAACTGCTATCTCTGCGCATATTTAGCTATCTCTGCGCAGAGATGGCTATCACTGCGCACATTTAGCTATCTCTGCGCGCATTTAGCTATCCCTGCGTGCATTTAGCTATCTCTGCGCGCACTTAGCTATCTCTGTGCATATTTAGCTGTCTCTGCGCGCATTTAGCTGTCTCTGCGCGCATTTAGCTATCTCTGCGTGCATATAGCCATCTCTGCACAGAGATAGTTAAATGCGCGCAGAGATAGCTAAATGCGCACAGACATAGCTAAATGCACGCAGAGATAGCTATCTCTGCGTAGAGATAGCTATCTCTGCGTACATTTAGCTATGTCTGCGCGCATTTAACTATCTCTGTGCAGAGATGGCTATATGCGCGCAGAGATAGCTAAATGCGCGCAGTAATAGCTAAATGCACGCAGAGATAGCTATCTCTGCGTAGAGATAGCTATCTCTGCGTACATTTAGCTATGTCTGCGCGCATTTAACTATCTCTGTGCAGAGATGGCTATATGCGCGCAGAGATAGCTAAATGTGCGCAGTAATAGCTAAATGCACGCAGAGATAGCTAAATGTGCACAGAGATAGCTAAATGTGCGCAGACAGCTAAATGCACGCAGAGATAGCTAAATATGCGCAGAGATAGCAGTGTTTGTGCTAAATCTGTCAGATATAATATTTTTACGAACGGCGCCCCATACACGTCCGCTTGCGTAGATTCCAGGTCAGTATGTCACCGGCTTAAGTGCAGAAGGCAATCTTTTGTGGGTGCAAAGGATATTTTGCCCGAAAAACTTTTATGCGACAAACTTCCTCACAAATTTTCTAGCTGTTGGTGCATTGAAACACTGTAGTTCAAATTGAAAACAAAGGCTTTTCTGTACTTGCGTGACATGGAAATCCCCTAATTACATCATTTTTGCCCACACTTTCAAGCGAGTTAGTTTGTGAGCGTTGATGAGTCAGGTGAGTTAGCTTGTGTGAGTTGACGAGTAACTAAGACACGAACTTACGAGAGTTTGCTGATTTTGTACATATTTAATGTGTTTCCTTTCACATAACAAGTTTTTATTCATTCAGTGACTGACACAAAAGTATTATTTCATTTGTATTGTCAAAAATGTGGAAACTTCTGTGCCCGAATTTTCGACAAATCAAAACTTTTGGGGGTGCACTAGCTCCCCCAGTACTGGGCACCGGGAAACCAGAAGTGCATTTTAAAGCCTTGTTGAAAACAATCGTAAGGAACGCGTCGGAAATGAGTCAAATGAAAGCTTCAGACGCTTTCTTAATACTGTAGTCCGTGCGGGTCCGACAACAATCCTCTGCCATCCCAAGGGCGTGATCAACAGCAACTACGTTTTCCACAAACAGTGGCGTACGCAGAAAAGTTCCTAGGGGAGCAAAGTTTCGTCACAAATTAACTTTAGGGGAAGTGCCGAAGGCACGACCATACTAGGGGTTCGGGGGTATGCCTGCGGGAAAAATATGGAAAATTGCACCAAAAATACGCATTTCTGTGCATTCTGGAAGCAAGTTTTAGCATAATGCTTTCACGAGACTTATTAGCCAGAGAGACAGACAACTGAACTTGTGTTGTCTGAGACTCATGAAATAAACCTATATGCGTGCTTGGATGTTATAAGTTTTAGACATGTATCGCTTATGGAAGACGCTTATTGAAGTTTGTGGGCTCACATCTCACGGTAGCCGAAGTTTTTTTCTGGTGTTCATTGTTACCTGTGTTAAGTTACTTAACAGCCACGTGTGAAGCAATTTCGTCAGTGAAAGAATGAAATCGTAAAATAAAATTAAGCAGAGGAAACGTACAGTAGTCATAAAAAAATTTGCGTAGTGCGTGTACCAGTGACCAGAAAACAAAGTCAGTTTATTTTAAACTGAGGCCCTTGTCCCCGCTTAGTTGCACGCCACTGCCGAATACTGTTTATAAATTTTTTTATTTTAGGGTCTGAGGGGGGGGGCATGACACAGTGCTTCCCTCCGTAGGCTAGTGTCCACAAACCACCAGCCTCCGAAACCCAAAGGACAATCGAAAGAGATTTTGAATCGTATTTTCAAAGACCCGCGCTAAAACGTCAAACTTATTAGTGGTTTTGCTATATTATTTATTATCTACGACTGTGGTGCGTCGTTCAGTACGAAGCTGGATTTTTTTCTGTCATCCGAAAAAAATTAAGTCATTTCGGCCAGAATGTTTCAAAATATACGCTAAAAACACTTTTATGTCGAGTTTTAATACAACTGTGAGACAAATGCCCGAAATGTTTAGTGATCAAAATGTTTTAGCGAAAAAAAACAGGTATTAAGTGCTGTATTATGCATAAGGACGGTGTATATTGCGGTGGAGGCGTTTGTTTGCTTTCGCTTGTGAAACCAGCACATTGCTTGGGAGAGAATGTGAAAACGCCAGTGAAAGTAAACCAAACGGTAGTAGTCATATGAGCGGTATGAACGGGGATAACCTTACAACCTGTACGTTTGTATAAGCAGATCGCACCGTAACCGCAGTATAAGCAGATCGCACCGTATCGATCGAATCATAGACGAATTTTATTGCAGCAAAGAATCGGTAAGCCGGCAGCAACAGACGCCACAAATAAAAGATTTTCCAGCATTCTTTTCGTAAACAGAACGTTCCGTTCGAATACAACAAGACGTCGAACCGCACCACCAGTCAGGCCTTCCAGCTCCCTTCTGTTATTTACAGTCAACACCGAACTGCAAACCAAAATAAAAAAAAGATCGCGCGAACATCGTTCACGCTTTGGAGTACTTTCCCCAAATGTGCAACATGAAGACGGAGGCGATGAAAAGGAGACTGATCACCAACACCGGGACAGGTCCTCTGAAACAAAGTGAACGATCAGGCTTGCTCTGACGAACGCGACTAATGGATTAAAGCAGGAGTGTGCAACCCGTGGCCCGGGCCAAAAGTGGGCCGAGAACTGAAATTTGTGGCCCGCGGAAGGGTCCAGATTTTAAGCAAGCATTACGGTTTTTGAAGGGTATTGCCAATCTTCCGTGGATGGCCAGCGAGTTGTCTAACCCGCAGCTTGACACATGCAGCTGTGGCCTGTGGCCCAATCAGATTATGTGCATTTGTCCCGGCAGTGCTGCATACTTGCACGCTCCTCAATTAAAGTATTCAAACAAGATCGTTGCTCAGCAACACCGACAAATATAGCAACTGGTTCATTAGTAACTTCAACAATAAACGCTCTATGCTACCTACCTACAATTCACACAAACATAACGAAGACCTTTTCTCTAAAAAAAAACGTAAAACAAACTGCACCATATCAAGAAGTAACTAGATTTATTTCACCATTTTGCTCAGTTATACTTAAGCCAACAGCCATTTTGAGGAAAAACTGTTTAGTTTGGTCATATGTCACGCAAGTGGAGCCTATGCGTCTACACCACAACAGGGATCACTGAATAACAGCCAGAGAAGTTACTCTGCTGTACTTCCATCAGTCAATGGCACATCCATCTGATTCATGCAACTTACACTTTCAGACCAGGAGAATCTTCGCTATAAAATCTCCACATGGTGCTTCCAGCACCACTTCCACCCCCAGGAGTGCTCTTGCTTCTCGTAGTTGGAGTTGCTTTCCGTTGTCTAACTGTTGCACCAGAGCCAGCTCTGTATTATACGTTTTCAACTTTTGAGTACAGATTTCTGTAGTTTCCACAAAAGGCACCTAAGTTTTATTTGTATTGGTTTTCAAAGCATGTTTGAAACCAGACAGAAATTCAGGCTAAAACTACACAGGACAAGTATGAAAAACTGTATTTAACAGACAACTGGTAAAATTATAATTACACACTTTCACCAAAGCAACTAAATATTTAATGAAGCTTACCTTACCTGTGATTCATTTCTATGCATTCAACAAATACCATTCAGGCAAAAGAACACACGTACAAAACAAAGGTGAAAGCTGATTGCATATCTTTGGGGAGTTATGATTAGACCATATTCACCCAAGAAGGACTGCTTCATGCTTTCGCAGAAGCAATTTTACTTATCTGCAGTACAAAATCTATCAATGGGTTTTGGTAAGGATTGTTTTCCTTGGCAGTTCGAATTCTAATGTTAAAACAGGAAATTTCAACTAAAATTTTTGTTGATGTTTGACACTGACGGGAGTTTACATAGCTCGGGGTAGCATTTAGGTGGTTATGGTTCAAGAAAAACTGTCAAACAATGGTTGAATCAGTTAAAAATTACAGTGAATTTAACCCAGCAGAATGTTATATCACAGAAAAAAAGAATTTTTCTTAAAAAAAATAATGTCTGGCTTATTGTTAAATCTGTTTGAAATCAATAAGCAAAAGTTGTTTAATTAACCCAGTAAAGAAACATTCACAACTGGAAATAATTTGAAAATTGGAAGTCCAGCCTTCATGATTTAATATGTTTGAAATCAACAAGCAAAAGTTGTTTAATACACCAAGTAAAGAATCATTGACAACTGGAAATAATTTGAAATTTACAGATTCAGCCCCCACCATATGATCCTGATGCAAGCAGTCTGAGAAACATAATACACTGGAAGTTCTTTGTTATGACCACCCTGGGTCTGGGCCAATTTGGTCATAACCGAAGCTGCTATAACCAACCTGGATTGACACAGTTTGGCACAAAATGACAAAAAAAATCAAATTCATTACTTACTCCATATAACAACAAACTCAAAACAGCAAACGGTTGTGTAGGTTAGGTAGCTTTGGACACAAAGAAGTTGGTAATTGTCTCAACAACATTTTGTAAAAAATTGCAAACTTGTTTCGTAAAGAGATGGATGAAGTGGTTACAACAATCAAAGCCTGGCGACAATAAATGGATAATTCTATGTACAACTTCCATTCTGCACCAAAATGGTCATAAAAGCGGCTGGCCATAATAAATAAGGATGTATTGATAAGCAAACAGGCCAGTTATTGTTGCTTAATTGGCCAGTGATTCACAATGCACATTGATATATTGATTTGATAATGTATATTGTTAACACTTTGCGAACCGGGGTACGATATATTCGTACTTTGATTTCAGCCTAAAACAGCAGTTTTCGGTTGCCTTGCCAATGCCCTAGCTCCTCCGTCGATTGCGCTAGAGAGCTGT
>Ga0210059_1012156_pt1 | contig 13058 bp, 9 predicted proteins | sample Ectturendosymbi2_FD_188042 | JGI IMG/M metagenome (GOLD analysis project Ga0210059, IMG submission 188042) | Ecteinascidia turbinata endosymbiont from Florida, USA - Sample 2 (SPAdes) (version 2) | ecosystem: Host-associated > Tunicates > Ascidians > Unclassified | place: Key West, Florida...
CAGTAACGCTTTCTGGTTGCAACGACTGTTTCCGTAAAGCCGCTGCGCAGATGGTGAGACCATTTGTTCAACAGTTTAACATCCACAGGTGCTATCATAAAATGCACAAAAACCATCATTTCCATCTGTTGTCGCATCAGCAAAGAGTGCGGTAAGGTTTCAAGCAGAGGGTCCCATTGGACACGGAAGGGCGAAATGTTGCAAAACTTCAAATGAATAGCCGCCTTGCAAAACTCCAGGTTTCTTGCAAAGAAGTGGAAGTTGGACTATAAAAATGTGATACACAGTAAATCAAACCAGCTTCACTTTAACGTGGCGTAAAATGAATGTTATCTCAAATGAATGTTGTATAAAATGAATTCAGCCTCAAATCAATGTGGTCTCAAGTGAATGTGGTCTTAAATGAATCGGTTCCATGAACCGATTTTTTCGGGGGGAAAAACGAATGATTTTTTGGTAGTTTCAATATGTTTTTGAAAATTTCGGGAAGCGCAATTAACTGGCTATGCCCATGGTTCGGGGCCTGTTGTGAAACAAAAGTGAACTAAGAACAAATATGACGCTAGCAGCTATAAGCGTACTGCTCAACAATCATCTATATGCGAAGTTCTGGACTATCACACTGATACATTTGTCTGCAAGTGCGTTAGGAGTTTGAGTTTCGAACACACAGCTCGGTGCAATGATTTTCGTGCAGGGCTAACGCAGAGCAGGGCATGCTTTCGAATGGAAATAGTTTGGGAGATTTTGCAGATTATGGAAAAATTCCATTTCTTTCAATAGTATGCCTTTCGCATAACGTCCTGACATGCACACTTGTCGTGTAGTGAAGGAAATATGCTTTCCTCAAATCGTTTTACTTCAATGCAAGACAAAATCATATCCTGGTTGGCTTCCAAAATTTAGGGTATCCTCGCAAAATTTCAGGGTGTCATTTTGACATGCCAAAAACTGCTTGAAAAACACTAGACGCTACTACATTTTAACTATTTTTACAGAAGAGCTCTTCTGCTTCTAATGCGTTGGAAGTGAATGACCAAATGCCAGACTTGGATTCTAACGTTCCTATCAAGGAAGCAGTGCAAAATGTTTACATGAAACCCGAGCATGTAAGTTGATCAGCCCTGGTTAGATAAAAAAATGCGATTGATCGGTTTCCATTAACGTTCGGTCACAGATTCAAATGTGTTGTTGTTCCGACTCAGGCTTTCCCAAATTTCCCACTCCGACTTTCTAAAATTTCCGACTCCGACTCCTTAAAATAAAGGGAATGAAATATCGCTGTTGAAATGAATAGAAATCGTGGTGCACAGCAAGAAATCTCTGTTTCAACAAAAGTTTCAAAAGAAATTGTACCATTTCAACAGGAATTCCCAATTTAGGAGTGTGATGTTAAAAATGATCCAATTGGACATCTGGAGTTGGAGTCGACAAAAAATGCGACTCCGTCTCCCAGTGTTGTCAGGAATCTGACTCCACCCAATAACCTCCGACTCCTTACGACTCCAACTCCGCAACACTGGTTGGCATGGAACAATCTTTCTAAAAACATGAAAAATTCTAAGGAGTTTGAAAAGTGAAATGTAAAAGAGACGTGTACACTTAACAAATTCTTGAAAGGGTTCTTGCAAATTAAGCTCATGAAATTGGGTTTATCAAGTTTCAGAGTCATTTCGATTTTTTCAGTGTTGTTGCAGGAACATTGATAGTTGTTTGTTTCCTGCTTATATTTCCGAGCACGGAATCAAAAGCACACCTTTTGATTTCAGATTATTTATAAGGATTAATTTTGTCTTATTCAGTTTCAGGGATATCTCAGTTGTTGAAAACCTAATAATTTCCAGGTTTGCGAACCTGCAAAGATGGCAGTGGACGCTCAGCCGAGAAACCTTGACCTTGATCAAGAAGCTAGTGATGTGGTTGCAGCTACTGAAGCTGATCTCATGCCAGAATTGGCCGAAAATGATCTGGTAAATGTTTCCTTCTTGCTTGCGTGTGAGCGGCTGTTCAAACAAAATCCACAAGGTCCTCAAGCCATTTAGTGTTGTTATTGTTGGGGACCGCAGGTCTTCCAGGCAGTTGGGAGGGCGGAGGATGTCACAATCGAAGATTATATGATTGACCGACTGCTAGTCAGTGCCTCAGCTGCATGTGGTTGTACCTAACGTGCCCCAGCGGTACAAACATGTGGTAAAGCGGCCGACACCAGGTTTCAGTCTATTTAGTGCTTCCCAGAGACTCTAGGGACGCTTTGAGCCAGGCGGGAGGAAACAGCAGCAGGGGTGACTGAAAACTGGGCCTGCGGCTTGCCACTTTCCCATGCCGCTCTCCATGACTCTAGGAGATTGAAGCCGGGACTCGCCAGCACTGCAGCATGGCTGCGACTGTGGTAGGGGCGTCGTGAACGCAAGCGCTGTGTGCCGAGGGAATTTGCACTTTGGACAAGGACATGAATGGGGTGGTTTGTATTCAGCTGTGGCTGGAGCGCCAGCTTGAAAGTGGAATGTCCGCTGCGCAGGTGGGCCGTTGGAATGCCCGAGAGCACTGGTACAATCGCTAGATTGAAGGATAAAGCTGCGGTTGGAGATGATGTTGACGATGAAGCGGACCAGGTGTCAATCAGGGATGGTCTGAAGTAGCTTCAGTACCAAACCCTGATGCCAGGCAGTGTCATAGGCTGCAGTAACATCCACGAGAGTCAGACCCGCCTTACGTCTTCCCTCATAGCTCTCCTTAATATCGCTAGTCAGTTTGAAAACCTGTTGGAGAGTCGAGTGACCGCTTCGAAAGCCACCTTGTTGAGTTGTCAGCATCGGTCGACGATGCTCGAGCCAAAACAGGAGGCGTTCAAGTAACTTGTACCGGATACAGAGAAGTGCAATTGTTCGGTATCTCCAGGGGTTTTCCATTGACTTGTTTGGCTTTGGGACGGCTGTGATAGTCGCTTTGCGCCAGATCGTCGGGGTGGCGACATGATCAAGACAACTTCTTGAAGTAGAACTCCCGCAGTCACAACAGACAATAACGCGCAATGTGTTTAAGAAACTGTAGTGGAATGTTACCGTCCCATTAGTTTTTCTGCACTTGAGCAATTGAAGGGCATGATGGGCCAATTCGTCGGATGTGAAAGAAGATGGAAGGTGCCCATCAAAACCCGTATACTTGCACAGAGTATTGCACTGCCGCTTCACAGTGAGAGAATGAGTCTTGCTTGCTCCTGCATAGGGCTGTTGGCGAGCTGCTGATGAGCGATAAAATTGGCAGTGAAATTTTGTTATGTTTAAGTGAAAATATTAAAAATTGCTTCACGAAAACCTAAAATTAAGTCTGTGTACTGGTTTTCAAGATTTTGTCAAAAACATCGGTGTTTGTGAAAAAACAAACTACGATTTCGATTTTGAGAAATCGCACACGATTAGCTGCAAATGTTCGCTGGAACAAGCTTTTTTGCCAGGGGTGAGCAATAGCGGATTTTTTCAGAAGTAGCCATAAAGATATTTGCAGGGAGAGGTCAAAATGGTGAAATTTCACTTTTCCTTTTCGAAACTAAGAAATCGGTAACAGAAAAACTTGAAATTTCAAAATCCACAGGGTTCCTCCCCCGACGATCATGTCAAAGCAATGCGATTACAAAAATTGATGAAGCCTATGCCTGGTCAAACGCAACGAACACTGCGGAGGTGACTGAAGATGCTGTGCCAATAGTAAACTCAGTTTTGATAAATAACAAGTAAAACTTTGCAGGTCACTATCTTGATATTAATTCAGTGCAGTTGCAGGAAATTTCATAGTTGTGTGCTTCTTGCCTCATATTTACAATTACGAAATCAAAAGCATATCTGTTGATTTCAGATTGTTTGCAGTGATTAATTTTGCCTATGTGCATAAGCAGTGGCGTGCAGTGTGGGGGACTAACGGGTCGACGGCCCCGGGAATCCAAGGTAAGGGGGCATCCAAAGAGCGAAATTACAAAAATTAGATTCTATTAAAAGAGCTGTAGTTAGATGCTTCTTCGTATTGTAAGGCTTTTAACACACGCAGCATAGATCAGATGGAAACTTGCCCGAAGGGGCATACAAATCTATGTTAAGTGAGCGAGAGAGAGAAGATGCACTGCCATCGTTATCTTAGGGCCTTACACCCTACCTCTCTTCACCCTTTGCAGACTAGACAATGTCTGCTAGATTATTTTAAATCTGCGACTTGTAGTCGTCAAAAATATTTCTCGCTTCTCTCTAAAGGTTGGGTTGTTGAACTAGGGACGTGAAATGTTCTCAAAAATGTGGCAGCATTAGCTCAGTGGTAAAGTGTCCACCTCTCAATTGGAAGGTCGTGTGTTCGATCCACGACCACTGCGTGAATTGCTGTAGCGCTGCATGGGCAGCGGAGCGTTCACCCCAACCGCCCCGGCAAGATGCAAAGCTTCAGCCTGCCGCTAATTGCCGTCAAGAAAATCAATTTTTGAAAAATTATCATTTGGGATGCGAGACCGTGAAATGTTCGACAAGAGATGCGAGTATGGCAGTGACATGTTTTTGAAAAGTATGAAATGCATTATAATAAATATCACGGCCAAAGCAAACGATACAACTGACATCTTGCAAACGTTTCGATAACTACTGTTATCATCCTCAGTGCATAGCAAAAGAACTGCAGTGATGTTGCTGCAGGCTATGCACTGAGGATGATAACAGTAGTTATCGAAACGTTTGCAAGATGTCAGTTGTATCGTTTGCTTTGGCCGTGATATTTATTATAAGGCTATTCAGCACTTCCGTTTTTCGTGTACCAAAATGAAATGCATTGTTTTATCATTCGTAAGTTCATTATCATTTCACTATAAACGCCATAATCAAACAGTGCAGTGAACAAACACCGATACGTTTCAAACTTGCTTGTTCAAAGTTGGATTTATGAGCAAGGAACGCTTTATGTTTCGACGGAGTCTTGTCTGCTTGGTTTCATTTATAGCGGTAATGCAAATTGTGCCACAGGACTATATCATGCGTGACAATTTGGCGATAGATTCTTCGCTTTCAACTGTTGTAAAACAGATGAAAGAAATACAGTAAATTTTTCAGAAAGAACATCATTCGGAACTGTTGAAATACTTTCGGCTCCATGAAGTGCGATACGTTCTGAAACGTACTTCACGCTTTTTCTCGCCAAAATTACCATGCAAAACTGTGTGCCCTTGCACGAATATTTCACAACCAGAGCTGACAATGAAATTATTTGAAAAGCCACATATAGACTCATTAAAAACCCTAGATTTAAACAGAACCCCTAGTTCGGAAGATACAACAAATCAATTTAATCTTTCTACTATCGAGGTAAATGATTTTCTCTCAGTCACAAACAATACTAGTAGAAATATATCTTTACTAATGAACTGTAAAAACATATATTTTCCAGATAACAAAGAAATATCACAGTTTGCATAAAAAGAACAAGCTCCCACATACAGGGTACAAATTATTTGAATCACAAAATGAAATGGATTCGTCCTCATATTTATATCTAGAATGAGCAGCAGGTCTGAGGTCACATAAAAATCGCATAAAAAGATAATCCACGAGATGTTCTAATCACAAGTTACACGAATTTATCTTCATTTTTATTTCCAGAGTCAGTGACAGGTTCATGTTTTTGTATTCAGGTTCAGGCTCATATTTTTTTCTTGCCTTTATTTGTATCTATTGGTCAGTGTATTATCCAGAACTTTTGTAATGATCTTTAATTGGTTTCCAGCTGGTTAATGTCTGATTCTTTCTGGTGATAGCTTTGCAAGTAGCCTATTTATCGCTGTTTCTGCTTTCAAAGAGCCAGAGGTTCTGGTTTTCATGCAGTTTATTTATGATTTTGAACATACGTTTTCTACACTTGCGGAAGAGTGTGGTAAAAAGGTCATACTTGTCATGAAATGTGCTGATAACAAACAAAATCAATAATAGCCTATCTTAAATCACCACTACGCTGTAAACTGCAAAAAAACAGATCATCGGAAGAAAAACTCAGAAACCCAGAAAAGCATTGAAAACCCCAGATCTGGGTACAAAACCTCACGTTTGTTACCACTGTTTACAGCGTTTAAGTCCCTTGCTGTTGTTGCGTAACGTTGTAGGAGACTCGAACAGCTTTTTTCTTTTCGTAATTCTCACTTTATATGATTTTTTGTGGTGTAAGCCTTTTGCACGTGGCAAAGGTCTGGGTGGGTAGTTTTGCTGTGCCTGTATTTCCCACATTCCTCGATGCCAGAACTTTGTAGGGGGACATACCATCAACTATTCGCCCCTGGCGTAACTAGACCTCTGCACGCCTGTGGGCATATGCAACTTAGGGCTCGCGAAGGTAGTTGTAAATCTAATAACTTCCAGGTTTGCGAACCTTCAAAGACCGCTGTGAAACCCCATTCGATCATTCTTGTCGTTGATCAGTTAACTAGTAGCGTGGTTACCGACGTTTGGGAACTCGTTAGAGCTATAGAAGTAGATCACATGACAGAATTGGTCGACAGTGATCTGGTAAGTGTGACCCTTGTTTCTATTTTCCAAATGTGCTCAAAGATAATTTTGAATGAAAAAAGAAAATAAGCTATGCTTTTTGCAAGTACAACTAAAGATCTGTTCATGGTCGCAAGTGTTTTGTATGAAAAAACAAACGTTACGTTGAGAAAGATTTGTTGTACAAAGTTTATCGACTCAGTAAGAGATGCAGTTTCCGTCGTTAACTTCATATTCATCAACAGGGCGATAATGAGAATGATGTAGCAAATGGCTGTCCGGCCAGACTGAGTGCTGGAGGATTAATTGAAGACAATGGGCCAACAGTAGGTTTTCAAAACGAACAAGTGAAACAAATATTAAAGATTACTTCACGAAAGTATACAACAATCTGTGTACTGGTTTTCATGATTTTGTGAAAAACATCTGTGCTTGTGAAAAACGTTTGCTATTTAAAGTTTACAACTTCGATTTTGTGAAATCGCTCGCGATTAGCTGCTTGTTTTGCAGCAGTGCGATTTCGATAATGATGACGAAAATGCCACGTCAAGCGGACTGGACACTGCAGAGATTTCTGAAGATGACGAACCAATAGTAAGCTAAGGTTTGATAAATAACAAATGAAGGTTTGATGGTCACTTTCATGATATTAGTTTAGTGTTATTGCAGGAATATTCATAGTTTTGTGCTTCTTGCTAAATATTTGCGAGTCCAGAATCAAAACCATATCTGTTGATTTCAGAAAATTTTAAATGGTTGATTTGGTCTTTAGGTATGATCAACTTCACGGCTGCCGAAGTAAGTTGAAAACCTAATAATTTTCAGGTTTCCGAATCTTCACAGACCAAAGAGAAAGAGACCGCCCAGTCAATCGCCCTGGCCATTGATCAGTTAGCAAGTAGTGTCGTGGCGGAAATTTTAGATCTTGTGATCGATATTGACGCTAATCAGATTCCAGAATTGGCGCACAGTGATCTGGTAAATGTAATCGTTATTTCTATTTTCCAAATGTGCACAAATATTATTTCGAATACAGCAAAACTGAGAAATAAGCTTTGATTTTGCAAGTGCATCTAAAAATCTTCTGTTCATGGTCGCAAGTGTTTTGTATGAAAAAACGTTACGCTGAGAAAAATTTGTTGTACAAAGTTTAACGACTCAGTAAGAGATGCAGTTTGCGTCGTTAACTTCATATTCATCAACAGGGCGACGATGGGAATGATGTAGCAAATGGCTGTCCGGCCAGAATGAGAGCTGGTGGATTAATTGAAGACAATGGGCCAATAGTAGGTTTCAAAAACGAACATGTGAAACAGTATCATTTGCTTGGAAAACGCTTAGAATTTGTTGCATATAAATGTTACATACTGTTCTTATTTTGATTTTTCCCTGAAAACTTCGAATATTATAAACCTATATATGTAAAGAGTTCAGATGTCTTTGAAAGTTTGATGCCAACATTTTGGCATAAGAAGAGGGTTTTGTTTTAATTTAAAACACGAAAAAAAGATGTAAAGAAGTTAGAAAAATGCACCACGTTATGATCTTCACATTCATGAATTTCTGGTACCATTTGTGAGAACGTTCTTGTGTTGATGAGAATCTGTTTGAAATGTTTCCTTGGTGATGTGAAAAACAAAGCCATAATGCTTCGTTTTGCACTCAACTAGAAAATCTCTATTCCTGAACTGACTACACGCGTTTAATTATATGAAATAACTGTTTGTGAGATCATGTTCCACATGCATGGCAGAAACATCTGAAAGTTTAAAATATCCCTTGGATTCTGACCACTCTGAGGCAACCTTAACATATATTATTTGACATTTATTGTAACGATTATCATCTACGCATATATTTTCTAATGAACAATTTTTCTAGAAACATGTAAAAATCTATGGACTATGAACTTCAAAACATGAAATGTGAAATGAATTGTGTACAATGAATATGCATTTGAAAGATCTTTTGCAGAATAAGCTCATAACCTTGCGTTTTACAAGTTTCTGGGCGACAGCGATTATTTGACAAACCTGATGAATTGTAGGTTTGCGAGTCTGCAAACGCGCGGTTGGATGACAAGTCGATTACCGTAGTCATTGACCGAGCTATGAATGTGGATCCCCAAGATTCAGAAAATCCCATTAAAGTTGAAGTTGTTGGTGCTATTTAGTTGGACAAAAATATTGAAAACCTGATAATAATGGTTCCTGTTTTTATTTGATGAAATTTGTTACATTTAACTGAAAATATTAAAGATTGCTTCACGAAAATATACAACAATCTGTGTACTGGTTTCCAAGGTTTTGTGAAAAACATCTGTGCTTGTGAAAAACGTTTGCAATTTAAAGTTTACAACTTCGATTTTGTGAAATCGCTCGCGATTAGCTGCTTGTTTTGCAGCAGTGCGATTTCAAAAATGATGACGAAAATGCCTCGTCAAGCGGACTGGACACTGCAGAGGTTTCTGAAGATGACGAACCAATAGTGAGCTAAGTTTTGATAAATAACATATGAAGGTTTGATGGTCACTTTCATGATGTGTTGTTGCAGGAATATTTATAGTTTTGTGATTCTTGCCTAATATATTTGCGAGTACAGAATCAAAAACATATCTGTTGTTTTCAGATTATTTTTATGGTTGATTTGGTCTTTAGGTATGATCAACTTCTCGGCTACCGAAGTAAGTTGAAAACCTAATAATTTCCAGGTTTCCGAATCTTCACAGACCAACGAGAAAGAGACCGCCCAGTCAATCGCTCTGGCCATTGATCAGTTAGCAAGTAGTGTCGTGGCGGAAATTTTGGATCTCGTGAGCGATATTGACGCTAATCAGATTCCAGTATTAGTGGACAGTGATCTGGTAAATGTAATCGTTGTTTCTATTTTCCAAATGTGCACAATTTTTAATTCAAATGAAACTGTGATATTGGTTTTTAAATCAAAAACACGAAAACTAAAGATGTAACGGAGTTAGAAATTATGCATCATGTTAATCTCTTTATATTCTAGTAGCATTTGTGAGAACGATTTTTTGCTGATGAGAATCTGTTTCAAAGAGGTCCCAATTAATGTGAAAAGCAAAGCCATTTTGCTTGAGTTTTATGCACTCAACTAGAAAATATCTATTCCTGAACTGAAAACACACCTTTTGTGTTTCAAATAACTGTTTGTGACATCATGTTCCACTTCCATGGCAGAAAAAATTTATAGCTTAAACTATTCCTTGGATGCTGATCACTCTGAAGTAAATTTAACATAGAATGTTTTGACAAATATTGTAACGATTATTATCTCCGCATTCATTTTGCGATGAACAATTTTCTAGAAACATGTAAAAATCGTGGAGGTTGAAACATGAAACATGTAATTAGAGTGGTGCATTGCATAAGATTTTGAAATATTTTTGGCTAATTAAGCTCATCAACTTGGCCTTAACAAATTTCCATGACCACAGTGAATTAACTGCAAACCTGATAACTTCTTTGCGATGGCTAATTAAGCTCATCAACTTGGCCTTAACAAATTTCCATGACCACTGTGAATTAACTGCAAACCTGATAACTTCGGAAAGCTTTGCGATTCCGCAAAATCCCCGTTGAATGCGCAGTCGAGGACACTTGTCATTGACCCAGCTAGTGATGTGGTTCCCGATGATTCGGAAGATGCCATAGAAGTTGACATTAAAAATTGCTTCACGAAAATATACAACTTATGTACAGGTTTCCAAGGTTTTGCGAAAACGTAGGTGTTCGTGAAAAAAGTTTGCTTATTTAAAAGTTCGCAACTTCACTAGATCAGCAAAATGATGTCTCTAAACGATTGCTCTGTCTATTCCAGGGCTATACATCCTTCTCGTTGTTGCCGGTCGCATTACGTTTGTTTTTATGAATTACGGCCACCAGTGTGTTGAAGTTATTTTTATGAATTACGTTTAGGAATACATTGTTACGCTTCGTGCGTTTCTTGCTTAATATTGTATACAGGGGCGAATTGAGAGTGGTATAGGCCCTCGGGCAGAAAATAAAATGGACCCCCTCCCCCGCTCTCTACAGTTAAATGCCGGATGTAGAGGCTAGTTTGAGATATATATGTGTTTATATGTATGAAAAGATTTGAAAACTTCAAGCTCATGAAGATGTTCATGAACACATGCTGATGTAACAACAAAGCATAATGACATGTTAAACAAAATTTCCATTTAATTACAACGAATTAACATATTAACAATGTATTCATTTCAGTCGTTCTCATCCCAGACCTTCATCCCTTTTGCAAGAATCATTGAAAAATGCAGGTAGTTCAGTAAGCAGGCCAACACGACTTACTGCTGCGACACATACACTGCTTGCATCATTGATCACCAGATTCAGAACATGTGCATAGCACCCAGTATGGATGTGACTTGGGCGAGCAGCTTTCAGAAGTCAGACATCACTAAATAGGGTTTAGCTACTTGATAAACTATAGCAAATCAGTTTTATGTATAGGCCTACTCAGTCTAGCTCTTTCTTGGTTGGTTGTTTTGGCAACAGCTAGAGAGACAGCATTATATCAGTGATAATGCTTACAAATGTACATGTATTCATATTCTATTACTAATACATGTATATAAGCCTGCAGAAACAGTAACATGCAATGTAATGTGAGACACACACTACGATATGTTGCTGAGTTACCTGAGTCAGACTGCAGGTATTGGAATGTATAACAAGGACATCCATGATAATTTTTATTGGCAGCCAGGCGGGCCCCCTTGCAGTGCCGGGCCCTCGGGCATGGTCCGTTTGACCAATGGCTCAGTCCACACCTGATTGTATTTGCAGTTTTTCTGATTGTTTTCCATTTATTTTCTGCTTCCACAAACTGAGGTTTAGCCTGCTTCCAAACAACTCTTTGATGAGAATTCTGACGCGAATCGTAGATTCGTGCAACTTATGCGAATCGCAGGCTATAAATCTCAAGAACTTGCGATCAGACGATTAATCTCCTCAAAAGGAAATTAAGCATTTTGATTAAAAATTGTCTTTTTTAAAAACTTTGCAATAAATGAGCTGGAAATAATTTCAAATAAATGCCGTGACGTCACCAGAAAAACTCTGATGGGAAGCAATTTAGAGGTCAGGCAAGATTTGGAGGGAGGTTGCATCCCCTAGCTCCACCCATGACCAAGAATAAGGCTGAACACCCACCCTATTCTTTGCAGTAAAAAGCAATTTCTTGCTTCATCTAATGAAGACAGCAAGTTAAAGTCTAAATGTCCAAGTACATAAAGCAGAAAACAAAAGAGATATTATGTGAGCAATACAAATGTTAACTGGCCTACCCTGTATTCACCAGAAGCATTTGTAGAACAAACAGAAAATCCACCTCAGCTCATTATATTTTGGTACAATTACTTTGATTTGCAAAATAAATAGATTGATAGCTAAAGATGGTCCACTTAAAATAGGTTTATCAACAAATAATTAATGCATTTGAAACCTGAAACAAGTTTGGTGAATAAATGCATGTTCCCATAGAGTCCATAGTTTCAGTATCAATACAGAAACCAGCACTTCACTGTGTGAAATTTAAGGCAGGTTTGTGATTTCGTCGTGGCTCTTGTGTTCCCTTTGCCCTTTGTATAATTTTGGCTGTTCGATAAAACAAACGCATTGTGTCGATTTCATTTTCAGCAATGTGCTACCTTCAACATCAAGCTGCATTCGTTTCGAAGACCTTATTGATGCTGGAAAGCCAGAGGTATATGTCTCTACTATCGACCAGAAAGCTTGTATTGAGCCGTGTTAGTTGAAACTGGCATAAGAAGAAGCAGAGCATCAATTTGAAAAAGTTGAACAAGAGTAGCAAATATATGCAATATGATTAACTGAGAAGAAAAATGGTCTGTAAATTTATTTACAACTGCGGTTGTTTCAGGCAAGCAAGACTACGAAAGGAATTTCCAGTTCCCCTTCAAATGAGACTCTTGCAGAATCAACAAACAGCCCTGTTCCAGAAGAATCGACAGATGTCACCATTAAAGCTGATGACATGCAAGAAACCACTGGTGATACGGACTCCGAGGTGGGCATGACTCCAGTTTCAATTAATCAAAAATCTGTGTCTTTTCATTGTCAGCGTTAAAGCAAAATACATACAAAAAACTCTTTATGGGAAGTAAGTTTTACCAAACCTACTTAAAGCTACACATACTTTAGTTTAGGAAGATTTTAAGTATGTGCTGTTTACCGTTTGTCACATTCGTTCGTCAATTGACACATAGAAGCAAATCTTGGAAACAGGATAAAGTCGGTTGAGTGTGCATGTCAAAAACAGGAATACTAGTAATGTCGCAAATTTGTTTTAAGCAATCAAGGTTAGAAATAGGCTTCTCAATGAACATACATATATACGAGTATTTATCATATTTCAGTCACTCAAGCCGATGAACTTTCTGCCAAATTCGGACGAAAACGCCAAGGAACTTGACAACCTGATAGATTCATCTGAGTCTATGGTAAGGATTTATTTTGTAGAAAACCTTGCACTGCAGAAAGGCTGCGTTGTTAC
>Ga0210059_1012157_pt1 | contig 13057 bp, 5 predicted proteins | sample Ectturendosymbi2_FD_188042 | JGI IMG/M metagenome (GOLD analysis project Ga0210059, IMG submission 188042) | Ecteinascidia turbinata endosymbiont from Florida, USA - Sample 2 (SPAdes) (version 2) | ecosystem: Host-associated > Tunicates > Ascidians > Unclassified | place: Key West, Florida...
GAAACATGGCAGAGACAGGTCTGCGGCGGAACGGAGGCCAAGGCCTCCATGTCGGATTGGCAGGGATGCTTGTGACCAACTGTCTTTTCCAAAAGTCACGTTGCTTATTTTTTCCGTGTTTATTCTTATTGCGGTGTCGAACGCCTCAAGTTCCTCTTTGCACTTGAAGCATGGGGCACTACGCAACAGATATGTGAGTTTAGAGATTGAGAGGCAGTTTTTCAAGATGAAGAATGCTTGATGCGGTTCAATTAACTCAAGATTTTCAGTAATGCTGTCAAGCACTTTGGTTTTTGCCTTTAAGTGTAGTGGGGCAGATTCCTGGTGCAGGGGGGACCCTAGTAACTGCCAATGGATGGGGTCAGGTATTGAGAGGAATGGGAATTGGTCCCATCCCTCATCAGAATTTCAATCCTCAGAATGGATGCAAGACCTTGCCTTTATGGTGGATATTACACAGCACTTGAATAATCTGAACAAAATGTTGCAAGGCCGCAAAAGACTTGTTATACAATATTACGGCACCATATGTGCATTCAAGTTAAAGCTGTCCTTGTGGGAGACACAACTTTCTGGTGATGACTAGGGCAACCAAAAGTCAATAAAGTCAAAATTTTTCTGCCGTTTTGAAAGTTCATGAAACGCCCACAAACCAAATTTCATGCTCATACCATGAGGGAATCCCAAGTTATTAGGTCAAAAAAAGTCAAAGTAAAAATTTCTCGTTAGGTCAAAATTTATCGTTATGTCAAAATTTCTTGTAGCAAAGTTTTTTTCCCTTCATCGATACTTTATTGAAACTACAACAACAGATATAAATGTACTTTTGCAAATTTAGTTGCAATTCTGTAATAATAGTGGGTTTGTTGCGATTCCGGCGTAATACTGATGTTTTGCCCACTACTGGACAATTGAATAGTATGTAGGATAGGCATGGGAAGGCAAGAAATGTGGTCTTACAGTACTTGGTTTGGTAAATTCTCAATCCATTATGCATATAACGTTTCAGCTTTATGATGTTCTCAGGTTTGACTCTACTTTACTTATTAATGTGCTTATGAATATATCACCCCCAAAGTTAAACAACCACGTGTTTTCAAATTTCGAAGCTTAGAGCGCATGAATATGCCTCTGGGTTAACCTCAACACCTAAGGCTGAACTATTTTGCAGTTGCAAACGCAGAAAATCTATAGGTCAAAATAAGTCACAATTTATAAATAATAAAGTCAAAATTTTAAGTTTTTAGGTCAAAAAATTGGTTGCCCTAGTGATGATACTGCTCATTTCCTTTGTCTAAAAAGTGGGCGTGCCAGTGACTTGAATCAATACAAAGGTATGATGACAGAGTTGTTGCGGGAGTTCAAGCAACGATTTCAGATTTTTGTCAAACTTAAGACGGACTTTCAAGTCTTTTGCTCGCCATTCACAATAAACCCATCTGATCTGCCCGTTGACTTGCAACTTAAAATAATTGACTTGCAGTTTGATTCAACTTTGAAGACCAAAAAGTTTGTCTTGGCGAGCTTGGGCACATTCTATCAGCGTCTATTTCCAGGCTACCAATGGCGTAGCCAGCCCAAAAATTTTGGGGAACCAAAATGTTTGATTTTAGGCGAAAAACGTTATTTTCTTTGGAAAAAACGCTTCTCAAAGCACAAAATGACTATATGTTCTAAAAATTTCGGGGTGTCATGGCCCGTTTTACCCCCCTGTCTACGCCTATGCAGGCTACCCCAAAGTGACATCCTTGCTACAAAAGTTTTGTGCATGTTTGGGACGACATCTTTATGAACAAGTGTTCTCTGTGGTGAACATCCATAAAACAAAGCTGCGCTCAAAGCTCACTTAAATGACATCCTGAAAGTGGCTGCTATACAGGATTTGACACCTGATATTGATACACTAGCGAAAGCTAAAAGGTGCCAAATTTCAGACGTAGGCCTAAATCGCTAACATGTTTAATGTGAACTGCTTCTTTGCGCCCTGAAATATAGCTATGCAGCAATGAGTAGTTACTGTCAAAATATATCAAGACACTGAAGCTTGAACAGTGAGTAAATGTAATGTTAGTCGGCAGTTTCAGCCAGTTTGATGGAACAATATCTACGCAATTACTCTTGTCAAACTCAACTACACAAAACAACATAATCACTAATTCTAGCAATCTTCTGAAACAGACAGTTATGCAAGCTTAGTTTTAGTTGACTGCCTTGTGTCGTGTATCAGCACTAAATCCAAAAACTCATAAGCTGTGAAGTAAAGGTAATACAGCAAAATTACTTTTATATGGCAATATCACACACTTGTTTTGACCATATTTGACAGGTCCACTCACGGCTTACGCCGTATGGTCCACTATTTAAAGTTTGGTCCGAGTTTGACACATTATAAATACCAAAACATGCACAATAGGCGTTTTTTGGAGCAAAAATTTGATGAACAAACAAGATTTGTTATTTTGGCTTTTAATAGATTTCGAACCAACACAACCCAGTGGCAGGAAAAATGCAAATTTCCCGAGAATCGAAAATTGATTTGACGTGAACTGTCGTGGATTTTTGTTAAACTTACATTCCACTATTGTAAAAGTTTGGCATATGAACTGCAAGTTTAAAGTTGCTGTCTTTCTGAAGAAAAATTACTAACATTTGGGACTTGATACACCAGCCGTCATGAAGCTTTTATCCATCTTCTCGTTTTTCATTTCAAGCTACATTTTTGCTAGCGCCGACGTCTGAAATTAAATACAGTACATATCGTGGTAGCATTAACGAGTAAGGACTGATGTCACTCGATAATAAGTTCTTGAAGTATGCATCATGGTGCCGCAATCTTCGCAAAAAAGAAGATCGGGTTTATCGATGTAATACCAACTTTGGCTAAAGTTTGGCGTCAAAGCGCTAACATTACATTTTAATAAAGTACAAAAAACGTATACGTCAACTAGTTTTGCAATTGCAGGTAAACAATAGCTTGTCACTACACTCCTTTACTATAAACCAGTGGTTCTCAACCTTTTCTGGCCCATGAACCGTCTTAAATATCCGATGGACCATTTTGCTATTCTGATACGGCATAAACAACTTGTCGACACTGTATTGCACACAGGTCAGTGAACGTCTGATAAAGCATTTATGGAACTCTATGGCCCACTAGAAATTCAGGACCACCGGTGATCCACTTGAACCACGCTGAGATTCACTGCTATACAGTGAGATTGCATCCTATCCACGCTTGCATCCTATCCACGCAAGCTTTACGCTAGTGAGTGGAAATATTTAACTAATTAAACACTGCAGTGGATATATTTAATTAACTGTTAGGTTGATTGCTCTAAATACTCGCGAGTGGTGTCATTTTTTGCTTTTGAAAAAAGCTCGAAGATTTTATTGTTAGTATGAGATTTTCCAGGGTTCAACATGATCAATTTTTGCAAACTTTCAAATGGTGTAAAGGTTTTTGGGCAATAAAGTAAATAGATACATCATTTCAAGCAAAACTGCGAATTCCAACCCACAAATTTTAAATCTAGTGATTTTTTTCAGACCTAGTGAATTTTTTTTGTGAACCTAATGGTTTTTGCCAAGAAGCCTGTGGGAGCACTGGACTGTTGCCCAGCGTAGAGGTTGCTTGTGAGGAAGGTTGTCGTTGCATGTAGAAATGCTGGTTTCCACAATCGCTGGAACGAACAACTCTTCTAAAAACGTGGTCCACAACCTGCAGCGAAAACGTGGAATCGTGAAAGGAGGCCGGCCGTCGGCGCACCTGATCGTTGCGCAAGAACACACGCGGCGAATCTCCCTTGGCGCAAATAACAAATTAACACAAACCAGACCTCACGCACGGAATACAATCGCGAGTAGCAAACGGTAATTCGTAATGCGAAAAGGCAAATGCACTAAACTGTGAATACGTGAAAGGTGAAAACGCAAACGGAAAAACTACCTTGCTTTATTCTGTCTCAGCTATATGCCAATTGCCAATAAGTTATTCCCACTTCTGTCTCAGCTATATGCCAATTGCCAATAAGTTATTCCCACTTCTGTCTCAGCTATATGCCAATTGCCAATAAGTTATTCCCACTGTATCTTAGGCTTACGTGTATGAACAACCTTCACAGGTCGTGTTTAGTAACCTATTTTTTGCTTGATACTCCATCCCCTCTTACCGCTAAACAAAAGTTTTTGTTTCAGCGGCAAAAACATGAGCTTTTTGAAACAAAAATAAAAGTGAGCGCATTGTCCCACATTTACCTCCACCGGCCAAACACACAACAGCCTTACCGTCAAACGTTAAGATTTTTCAAAAAACAATTGGAACCTGAGTAGCATGGAGTACGTCACGACACGTGATTTTGCGCAAATTTTATTTTAAATTCTGCATTATTTTTTCTTGGCTTTGAAAGTGCACCATCCTCGGAAACAACAAAACCCGCATGGTTTCTACTGTAAATGTTCGGGAACAATGGGTGTTCCGGATATTTCCCTCTTCATAATCGGTGAACGCTACGCCTGATAACGAATAGCTTTGGTACTGGGACAAGGAACCCCATATGATCTTGGTTGTTCATGGTCTGGATCTAGGTGACCATTTTTCTTTGAGATGAAGCCGTCGTAGTTGCTCAAGCGTGCGAATCATGTCTTTCAAACCGTTACTCGGTTGACGTTCTGCTTTGTTGCTCATGTGAAACCCGTAAAAGTGAAGAAAACGAAGTATGATGGTATGACTATGCTTATACATATGGTTTTCATGATGTAAAGTTTATCGTCTAAAAGGCCTGAAGTGGAAGGTAGTTTCACTTTGTGAATTAATAAAACGATTAAGCTCATACTTTACCGAGAACTTGAATGTATTTTAGAACTTGCTTCTCAGTAATTCAGAGCGGTTTGTGTTTTCAAAAAGTTATTTCCGACAGTACGACATGAAGCAGAAGCCCTAACGTGCAGATCAAGAGGGTGCGAGAAATGTCCAAGGCAGAAGTTGAAGTAGGGTAATTGGTGAAGTAAATTTTGCAGTAATGCCAGTGCTTGGAAAAACTCTAGGTAAGCAAGATATGCGAAGGTATGTATTTTAGCATGAATAAGTGATCCTCACATGCCTGTAAGTTGTACTCAAACAGAGGTGGATTTAAATTTTGAAGCAAATGAAGCACTAATTGCTTCAGGTATTCATGTGCACCGCAGGAAGGCCACAATCTAACAATCTTCGTGATTTATATGTACCTGTTGCCGCACCCACTTGCACCTGCTTATTTTGACCCACACCCCGCACATGTACATGGAACAAGCTATCTAAGTTGTATGTCTGATCGATCAGAATCAAAGTTCAACTTTTATTCGAATCTCACGTGGTACTGCGTTTGGATCCTAACATATTTTGAGCGGGATACAGAAACAAGCGGATTTAGTGAAGAATACCTGAAAGTATGTTTTACCAGCAGAAGCATGGAAAGCTGCAGACAAAAATAAAAGTTTTTCAAAACTGACGATACTGTTCAGTGTCTGAAATTCTGATACGAGAACTGATGCTTAAGTGAAAAATACTGGATTATACTGGGCAAGAATGTAAAAAATGTTGATAAGAAAGAAAAATGCACATTTTAACTGAAATTCTCACTGGTGGTCTTAACGTTTGTTGCGAACACCACGTGACTGCATATGTTGTAGCTAGCGGCATATTGTTCAAATGGGTTCGGAGGTACACAGGCTCCTCAAAATTTGGAACGACAAATGCTTTATATTTATAACAATAATACTAATAATTCTTTATTGCTGACTCGTGGTCTATTACACAGACGCAATCATAGACACAAGAGCACAAAAAATGGTTAGCCATACAGCAGCGCTAAAAATATATTATTTGATGTTTGCTCGTAATCATAGTGTGAATGACATGGATTAACCGTATATTTTGGTAATTGTCGTGCTTCAAATTCAATGGTCCTTTTTGGTTTTTCAATTCGAAAAATTAATATTTGAGTTGGCCCCAAATATTTTTTGCTAGCATGACGACCCTGTCTAAATCAGTTCAAGACACTCTTGCTGACTCAAGTCGGAAGAAGTCTCGTAAAGTGTTTGACAAATAGCGAGTTGGAGTTGACTTGTGTCAACTTCATTTAGAAGAAATTTTGGAGACTCCCCATACGATTTCAAGCACAGCTGGTTTGAAACATTTCTTCCAAAATTATGTTACGAATTGCTTGTTTTAGGTGATCTGATGACGAATTCGTGCGTTTGCATGGTGGTCATGGTTTGTATTAAAGGAGTCTGAGGTTAATATCTCTGTGCAATTATGTTTATTGTTCCGAAAAGAAAATGTAATGGTTACGTACTAACTGATGTTATCCCTTTTCTAGCTTTCCTAACACAGCCTGTAGAGACAATCCTACACAACAAAAAGAACCTGCACAGTTTATTTCAAAAGCGATTTTTTAAATCATAGGTATACGGGAGTTCATATTTTTAGGGATGCAAAAGAATTTTGCCCAAATTTGGTTTTGTATTTCCCAAGTAACATATAAAGAGCAAGTCTTAATGTTAAGACTAAAACGTACCGTTGTAAACAAATCAAGGTGTCGGCATGCCTAATTACCAATTACCTGGGTTCAAAGCCGTACGCCCTCAACTAGCAATCAATGTTCTGCATAGCCACATGTGAACAATGGTAATATTTACTGTGTTGAAAAACGTTAGCTAATTACAACAAACTCGCTCAAAAAATTGTTGTTCATGCCACCACGCGTGGAAGGTGTTCAGCAGCTTCATTTTCAAGTTTTTACGTATGTTCTAAACTTTTTCTTCCAACACGATCATCCTAATAGCTAAGATTTGTTCTTCTCTAGCATATATGTGTGCAGTTGTGTTAGCCACAATCGCATTCAATCTGGAAAAGGAGTAAAATATCAGGTTACGATCTAAAATATTACATTGCTGCAAGTAGGTCAAGTCTCAAGTAAGGCGAGGGAAAGGAGGCAATTTAATACATAGCATATAGCTTAGCCTTCCGCATCAGGCAATCTTAGCTGCAGTGTGTTGTACGTAAAATACTACAACTTATTTAAACGTTACAGCAGTGGTCACCAACGTGGTGCCCGCAAGGGCCAAGTAGGTCGACCGCGGGCATAGGCGTAGCTAAGGGGAGCATTTTCGTCAAATTTCTAGCATTTTTGTCGTTTTGTTCTTTGAAAGGTGTTGTCCCAAACAAAATAATGCAGCTCGCTGAAAGTCAAAATATTTGATCCCCCCAAAATTTTTGAGCTGGCTATTGTATATTATTCAAATTGGAATGAAGCTGTTTGAAGTTCACCAAAAGTGAATAAAGCTGTTTGAAGTTCCCCAAAAATGATTAAAGCTGTTCGAAGTTACCCAAAATTGAATGAAGATGTTCCACTTGGCCCAAATTTAAATGAAGCTATTGCCATTTGACCAGAGTTGATTTAGTCTGTTGGAATTTAGCCAATTTATGGAAACATCTCTAACTTCACCCAAATTTGAATAAAGTTGTCCCAATTTGCCAAAACTTCATTGAGATTGTTAAAATTTACCCAAATGATTCTAATTTTATCCAAATTTGAACAAAGATCTCATAGTTAACCCAGACATTTCTAAATGTACTAAAATTTCAAAGGAGCTATTCCATATAGCCCAGCTTTGAACAAGATGTTTGAAGTTGCCCACAATTGAATGAAGGTGTTGCAAATTTCCAAAGTTTGATTTGACTGATGGACTTTACGCAAATGTTTCCAATTTATCTAAATGTTTTTATTTTCACCCAAACTTGAATGAAGCTTTTCTCATTTGCCCAGATTTAAAGCTGTTGGACCGTACCCAAATGCTCCTAATTAACTCAAATGTTTCTAATTTTACCAAAAACTTGAATGAAATTTTTGGTTGGCCTAAATTTCATGAAGGCTGTTGGAATTACCACATGATTCCAGTTCACTCAAGGCCTCGAAGGGCAGTGTCTATTTTGCCATTAGGGTAAAAAAAGAATGGCAAGATAGTCCTAGATTATTTTGCCGTTTTGGCCACTATTTTGCCGTTGAGTTGGCCATTATTTTACCTTAGTTCGGAAAATAGACACTACCTAACTTATATGTGAATGTAACTGCACACTTTGCCCAAATGTTGAAAATTTTGCCCGAATAATGGCCAATTTTTCAGCGTTGGGGATGCGACCGCATCTCCAAACGCTGAAAAATTGGCCATTATTTGTTTATGATTTAAAGCTTATGCTTTAAATCATAAACATAGGATAGCTCGGGGGACTCGCCATCCCGCTACCAATTAAATGCTGGAATGTAGCAAACCACTTAAACAACGGGAAAGTTTCCTCAGACTTTTACGAAATGCTGTTGCTGTAACAGGTGCCTTACAAATTTATCCAGACTTCCGATTTTAACAGAAAAGTTCTAATGCAGGACCCTTGTTCAATCATCAGCACTGTTGTTTTTGTGACATAGACGACATTAACCTTTTACAACTTTTTCGGTAATAATTGTGTTATGTGCCTATATGCAAGATACATTTCGAAATTTTATGCTTGCTGGTTATTCACGTAGAGTTTCTCAAAAATCATGGTTTCAGTACTATGTATTACATATTACATTTATTGGTGAACGTGTGTCGTGAGAAAGATGGCATCTGTCAAAGCACATAATTTCTATTGGTTATTTTTGTCATCAACAGCGCAGAGGAAGAGTGTACATAAACAAATACTATAGGCAGGGTTTTTTAAAGGTGTTTTAGGGACCCGATTCGGGTCCCTAGAATTTCAAATCGGGTCCCTAGAATCAGAGAAAATTATCATCGGGTCCCTAAAATAAGAGAATATCGGGTCCCTAGACACAGAGAAATCGGGTCCCTACAGATCCATACCGGGTACCTAACATTTTCCTTAAAAAAAACCTGCTATAGGCTACACAACCGCAGTTCTTGAAGAAGATTAGACCCTAAAAACACTCATGGATCTACAGCAGTTTTTATCACAATAAAAAGTATGCAAATTATACCTAATGCAATCTTCCTTGTTTTTACAAAGGTGTTGCAAATTGCCTCGTACACTTTTGCACTTTATATCACAGCCTAAAACAAGAAAATGTCACTTGGCAGCACTCACGGGCGTATTCAGAAATTTCAATTGGCGGGAAAAACTGCACAACTTTTGATGATGACGAAACGAGGTTACATAATTTTCCAACTGGTGGGATGCAAATCATGAAAGTCGCCAAGGTTTTCCTATGCTTCGATACCGGTTTCCCCTCTGCTTACCATGTGCTTAATGACAAGGCAGATGTCTAGAAAATTCACTCTAAGCAAAATGAACGTAAGAATTTGAAAAGATAGAAAGAGTGCTGACCCAAGTTTTTGAACATCAACGTTTGCCCTTCTCACGTAAAAATACTGATTACGCCACTGGATGCCAATGCCACAGTGAACAGCGGAAAAATCTATAAATCCATCTCCTAGCATATCTGGTTCTGACGATTCGAGTCATCTCCTTGCATGTTTTCATATATTGATGTGCTCAAGTATATGAATCCAAACTTTGACCCATCCATGTAATGATTCTGGCGGCACAGCTGCTCACTCCACAAACATGGGCGTCGGAAGAGGGACAGAGATTTTGTCCCCCTGGATTTTGAAATTTTATATTTTCCTAATAACGTTTTAGTAGAAAAAATGTTTTTATTTTAGTTTCGAGTTGGTAAAATAAAATTTTACCAAATTTCATCACTGTTGGTCCCCTGGAGAAAATCTTTTTGACCACCCCTTGGATTAATCTACTTTTGGCTCCCCTGGAAAACATCCTTCCGACGCATGTGGCCATAAAAAAACGCCGTAAGCTGTCACACTGCTTTAGTGTTCTGTGTTGATAAGGAATGAAAAATAGAAACAACGGGAAATTGCTTCAAATGCAGCATTTAATAAAAGACCCATTACTTCTTGAGTTTCTGTGTTAAAGTAGGCGAAACCACGAAAAACGAGATAAAGTGTTCACTACGTTCACGGATGGTGTACATGGAAAATGTTTGACAGTACTCAGACGTGTCACAAGAAGCCAGTACCACTTTCATTCATTCAGTGTCTCCTACCTTCTGCCATTGCCAATGAACTGAAAATCTGTGGCACGTACTGATATATTCGTTGTTGATTTCAACAATTGTTTGCGCTTTTTAGGAAGTTTAGCTCCTAAGTTGGAGAACCTTTGAGAAAGATGCACCACCTATCACCCTTTCTTATACTTCACATTTGTAAGCAAGTGTCACCGCACTTAACTTCCACAGGCCTTTTTTCGGTTACTTTGAAAAATGACCTTTATGCCAACTGGCACACTTCGTGAGTTGAACAAAAGCAAATTGCAGCTATCGCAGTTCAGCCTTTGCGATTCGTGCAATACAATAACGCGTTTAAACTTGCTAAGTACAGAAGTAGCTATCGGTTTGCAAAAGATCTGACAACTAAAGTCTCAGACTCGATTCAGAATCGGCTTGTTTCATAAACACCTCTGCTTTTTGTTGAATGAAACGATCGACTCAAATGGGATAACTCTTTTTTAGAAAACTTGACTCAAATCTATAGATCCTTGTATTGAATCGTCGACTACAATTCCATTGGCTACGGCCTATATATGTGGTACTGGCAGGCCCGTAACCAGCTTGGGACACCAAGAGGGGCAAAGAGTTTTCTGAGAGCAGCCCAAATTTTTAAAACTATGTCCAATAATTTTAACTATGTCCTACACATTTTTCCAGGGGGGGAGAAAAAGTTTGCAGGGGGTTTCTCACCCCTTGCGCCTTCTGATTACGGGCCTGGGTACTGGGCTCTGGGGTTAGTTGTTGTCCTCTCCAACTTTGTTCATTTTTTAACTCCGCTTTACCGCAAAAAATGAAACGCCTAAATACACTTAGACATAGAATAAGATTTTGCCGTACGAAAAACCAGTAACTTAAAATGACACGGCAGCCAGTGAAGACTAAGCCCTATCATGACTCGCCACTGTTCAAGAACTCGACTCAACAAGATTGAAAGCTTGATAGAAATGAATTGGACTCGTAGTGACTTTCAGAAATAGAACTAGTGACTATGTTTGTCACGCCACGCCCTGCGTGTAATCGTATGATGAATTGTGGTTTGCTGATTCGTACCTTGACACCTCAAAGCGGTATAGTGCATCAATTTCCTGTTTCTTTGAAAGCATACAGCAGCAACAAGCTTTGCTGGTGAACGACCAATCAGCAGGAGACGCACAGCTTCAAAGAGTAACATGTTGCTGTAGGGCAGTCGGTGGACTACTACAAGTTTTTGCTTCATAAAAATGACTGACTTCACTGGTTTGCGTACAAGAAATCTTCAGCTTCTCACTGGAAGTAATAACTACGATAAGACTGCAGCATGCAAAGTGTCCAAGGCGTATCGTCTGTAAAAGTTTCGTGGAACTTAGCTTACAAAAGTAATACGGTAATTTAGCAAGCACTGCAGAGTGCAGGCCAATGGCGGATTAAGGGGAATGCTGACTGGACTACAGCCAGGGGCCCCAATCGCTAAGCCGGTAAAAAAGTGTAATATGTGAACAATACAAAATACGCTGGAAAAGATACCATCACCAATCGCAACTAATAAGCAGGCGCTTTGTGCTCACTCATTGAAATTGTTTCGTTGACATAAAAGTGGTTGATTCTTTGGCGTGTGGTCTGGCCCACACTCACTAGCAAGTTAGTACTCCAAGATCTAAAAAGTTAAGGTATTCCATCCTCTTGTCTTATTTTGGTTTCCAATGCGTATGCTGTATCCACGTCATTTGAACATCGGCCCTGCAGACAGCCACGAAGGAAGTTGTGAACTTGTTTAGTGGTGTCAAGTCTCTCAACAATGTTGAGAGTAATTACATTTTAACTTAGGATAATAAAGCACGGTGTTGTAAGGCAGGACTTCGACTGCCAGAGTTGGTACATACGCCACGTATATATCCTCGTGCACTTTCATGTATTTGTGTGTCCCTTGTTGATGCGATGCATGTTTGACTTTAGCGCGTTGCGTGTGGGAGTGAAAACATTACACAATCCACAATGTCAACAGGTAATTTAATACCAATTCTGGTACTATTTACTTCCAAGATGCAAGTTTGGACATTTTGGTGCATACTACTTTTGTGTGAATCGCCATTATTTGGTACAATTCATAACTGACTTGAAACGGAATAAACGCAATAATAAAAAAATGGCAGATATCGCCTTACTTAAAATGTTAACTGATAACAAGAATTAAACCGTATCCAGCACGTCTTAGTTCTGTTTACATTTCCTTCAAGTAACTCTAAGTTTGCTCACGCTAAACTCAATGACTCATTCGATTTACAACTTTAGTAAGTCTAAGATGTGCTTTTAGTTAAGAATTTTATTGAGTGCCATTTTATATTGTAAGGGCAGTAGAAAAATAATTAAGAATTTTATTGAGTGCCATTTTATATTGTAAGTGCAGTAGAAAAATAAAAGCAATTCAGTGATCTTACGTCTTATACACAAGGGTTGTAATGGGGCGGGAACACGTGGTAACGGTGCTCCCGCATCTTTTTAATGTTTTGCTGAAAAATGAATTGGAAGCTGTTTTAAATGGCTATTTGTTTGGATGCGTTCCCTTACCTTTTTTGTCAGCACTACATCCCTTCTTACGAATGAATGTAAAACCATACGTAAGAAGCAGTGGCGTAAGTTATGTGGGGGGCAGGGGCAAGTCGCCCCCTGGCAAGCTAAATGTAAAAACTGGACCACCCTCAGCTGACATTTCGATATTGGGCATTCGTTTTGTTTTCTGTAGGTTGTTTTTTTTGCGTTTTTCGGGGTATTTTCGTTTTTTAGCTAATATAGACATCCACGACATCCGGATTCGCTATCATTTCTTAACTTTTCTTCTGAGTGTTGGCTCGTGGCCCCTGTGGTGGCCAGTGGCCCCCCTTCAGCTAAGGTTTGCCCACCCTGGCTCAAACCTCTAGTTACGCCACTGGTTATAAGTGAAAGTGAGTTTCACAACAGTTATTGATAAGCGAGTGCATGCTCTT
>Ga0210059_1012158_pt1 | contig 13057 bp, 11 predicted proteins | sample Ectturendosymbi2_FD_188042 | JGI IMG/M metagenome (GOLD analysis project Ga0210059, IMG submission 188042) | Ecteinascidia turbinata endosymbiont from Florida, USA - Sample 2 (SPAdes) (version 2) | ecosystem: Host-associated > Tunicates > Ascidians > Unclassified | place: Key West, Florida...
TCACGCAAAGACAATTGTCTTAGTATTTCGTCAAACTATGAAGATTGCAGGACAGTGTATCGGCCATGGAAGAAACAGCACTCGAACACTCAGCCTCTGGACACGCAACATTGCGTATAAATGCATTACACCACCTACTTCTTTGCGGATATGTGATGGTCGGTCTAGTAGCCATGACATTCGCACTTGCCACAGCGGTAGTATTCGTGACCAGAGAGGAATGGGCTCCAGAAGCGAAAGTCAGAGACATTGATGGAAGAGATGAAGAGCTCTGCTGGATCTGAAGCTGAGAGAAACGATTTATGTACTTCATTAAAGGTGAGCCATTTTGCTTGGTTTGTTAACAATACGTTGAAAACACGTTTTCAAAGTACTATGACAGTGACACTTGATGAATTGCTTTGATGCATCACACCAACCTTTCCTTGTAGTTGTTTCGCAGCTGAGGCCGGAATGGTGAGTGTGTTCGCTGCTTGCTGCTGACCGACGCGACGTGCGAACGAGTTCACAACGATGTTGCTGCCTCCACCTGACAGTGGAATGGCAGTCAGTTGTCCACTAATTCCAGGTGTAGTAACTGCACAAGCAAGAGGAGCACCTAGCACGGCGTCACTGCGACAGAAACTACGTGCAACATCAAGCGCATAACCAGCCGAGATAACGACATCCACACAACACTTCAGACATGCCTTGCAATGTTTTTCCCAGCAGTTGACCGCTGTTTGGAACCACCAATGTGTTGGCGACTTGCTGCGGCACGGCCACTGCAGCTGAGGGCATGGCAGGAGTCAGATTGCCCTGAGTATGTTGGATAGTGGCAGCCTGCGTCGTCTGTTCCGTAGTTTTCTTCTGGTTGGCCAGCCGCTTGGCGCGAGCAGCTGCGACCTGTCGATAGGGAAGTGTTGTAGTCGTGTTCTTCCGCAAAGGAAACTACCGCTACCATCACTGCACTCGATACATTGCGTGAAGGTTCAAAGTGATACACACACGAGATTTTAAACAAACTATTCTTTACTCTTGGGTACTCTTGGGCTATGATCATTCGAGCAACGTTTTCGAAACATGAATATTCGTCTATGTTTGAGTCAGAATTTTGTATGCAGTCGGAAATAACTGGAAATATTCCGCAGAACAACAACATTCCGTTCTTGACATGTATTAAACAAAAGAATCAACCACGAGAAGCGAACGCACTTGCAACGGGTGCATCGGCTTATCGTAAGTGATCCCGTAGTCGTGAAGCATATTTGTGTGCTTGGGGTTTCGTTGGATTTGACCTCCGCTGCTTGAACTTTTCGATGGTGGGTTGCGCTTGTTACAGATGGTTTTACAAGAGTCAAACCTGCAAAAGAAAGAGGTTTGAAAAAGCACGAAGAATGACGGTTATCTACACACGTCGCCGCCTCCCACAGCGGTGAGGTAACTGCGTGGAGCAAGTTTCGGAGCTCATCAGTTGTAACACTAACAACACTGATTTGTTTTCGAATGATGCAAATGCACAACAACGATACCTGCCGGAGTAAACAGACGTAAATTGATTGTTGGAATCGCTTGCATACAGGACATTGGTCTTTTGTGTCTTTGTCACCCTTGTTTTAGGAGGAATCTTCAAGCCTGTAAAGAATTATAGCCAAGAAATCAAAAATCGTAATCACTTGGGACAAGTACATAAAATTACAGCTAAAAAGGTTGTTTGTTAGTATCCGTCGGCGCAAATCTAATTCCACCTTTTATCTTCTTTTTCGGAGTGAGTGGTTCAGCGATAACAGACTGTTTTCCGTCTTCGCGCTGGACAATGACGCTTTCGAAGCGTTGCTTGCACTGGGTCGGCGATCGGTAGCAACTAGCGATCACGTTGACTACGTCAGAAACAAGATTCCAATTCGGGGTGTGGGCTGGCATCATCGTTACCAGCGAAAGAGGCATGTCGAGAACTTGCTGAACAGCCTGCATCATTAAGAACTAATAATGCATCAGGAGTTACAACCTTTGCACATTGAGATCATCGGATACAAGGCTAGCCAGACGTTAAATCTCATAAGCAGAACTCTTCCAGTTGAAACTTTAGCCTTTCCAAAGCCAGAGAACGAGCCACCGATACGTCATGTGCACTGACCTGCAGTAGCGCCCAGTCCTCATTGATGATCCAATCAGGAGCTGAGGCAATCTCAACAGGTGTTCTACCATCAGGGGCAGGAACCTCGCTACTGGTCTCCTTGGGAGACGTTGAAGGAACTGACGCCCCTGAAAACACCTCGTTGTCACTGAGCGTACGACTTTTTTTGACACACCTTTGCGAAGTTCGTACCAATTGTTTTATAACATATCATTATCATTTCTGCCGTTTGGCGTTCTCGTTTTATTTCATTTTCGTTACTTGGTGGTTTGCGTCGCAAAATGCACGAATGAACGTACATGTTAACAGTCTTACAATAGCGACTGGCATCGAATACTAGAACAAAACACGGGAAGCATGGAAAGACGAAAAAAAGTTTACCTGTGACAGAGGCCTTGGTAGGAGTCGATGTGACGACATGCTTGGTCTTCAGCATTGGTCGGAACTTACTGGACTTCGCATCTTTTTTCTTCAGCATCAATGGTGGACGATGAAACAAAGATTTTGGGACATTCACCTCCCAACGACATTTCTTCTTCGGGCTTTGCTGACCTGCGCAAATGAGGAAAACTAAGATACCACAACTTACCAATTGTTGGTGCTTCAACTATCCACAACCAGCTGTTTATTAAATTAATTAGTATGCTGCCGTGCATTTATTGAGACAGTACGAATAGCACAGCACAAGACATGGCTACGGTGTTAACCCGAATATTTGCATAATAAAAGTTCTTACTAGGTTTTTCTGTGCTCGCGTGTTTAATGTACCCAAATGAACAAAAACCTTACTCTGGGGTGACTCGTGCTTGGCTCGCTTCCTCTCTTGTCTGACAGACACAGGCGGGAGTTGCTCTTCTGTCATAGGAATTGGAACGTACAGAAGAAACTGGCACTCATCAAAATAGCGATCTTCTTCGTCGTGCGGAGGTGTCGGCGGGAACCAGATCTAAATGAGATGTAATAAGGTGACTAACAGATGAACTTAATGGGCTGAGGCGTTTGACCATTCGCCACGTCTTGCTATAATAGTGCATTTATCGAGGCGGATAGTGAATTTAAGCGGAAATACATTAATACATCGGTGTGCTATGCCAGCAAAGGAGATTAGCCGACTCCTAGAGACAGTACACAATTTGGTACGAAATTCAGATATGTGCGAAAGCATTGTTAAATAACATGTCTAACATCCGCCAACATACCTCACAACTAAAATCCGCACGGTTGTCATGCTAAGCATATAACCAAGAACGTTCAACTGATCTATAGCGAAATAGCATCATAACATCAGGTGTTAAATGGACCACAGGTCCGCGTGGTGTTTCTTCCGTCAATTGCAGACCGACTGAGCTTCACATTTATAGGTGATGAGCTTACGTGTGGCTTGAAATTTCGTCTGAACAAGTCGACTTAGCAATACGTACAACTGTAGGGGTCTCCTTGGGTTTATAAAATTTCTTGCTTTTCACGCTATGGTTGTGTCCCGCATTTCCTGTCACGTTCCTTGGAATACGCGACAGTTAACGATTGTTTAACGCGCGCAGAAGTTGATGCACTCGCACTCATTTTGGCAGTAACTGTGAGGTCGATCATTCGAACTCCTGGGGTTACTTAACGTACTACTCTAGCAACGTGGTTGCAATGATTCACTTACCGGCATCGTTTCTCCAGTCACTTCGTCAACGTACATCTGTGAATGCAAGGCGTACAAAGTGAAAATAACTAAAAGAAGCAGAGCACTGGGTCAACTGTGTGGATCTGTGGGTGACCAAGCCAAGCCAGGCACCACCGTTTAAACGGCCTTACGCCCATCCCGCATTATGATGCTGCCATCGAACTGTTTGACAGGTACGTTGTTGCTGGCTAACAGACACGACGGTACTTCTGCTGCAATTAACAACTGATTGCGCAATCCGAGTCTCCGTTGGCGAATTAGCGCGACCTCGTGGTTGCGGACCCCGCTGACCACATCTCCGCAACTGCGTTGGCAACAAGAATGCATTTGGGATGGCATGTAGGTTGGGGCCGAAGCTAAACGAATGACAGAAAGATTTGGTCACGTAATTTTAGCCGAACAGCCATACCAAATGCATTCTGGTTACTACTGCCTCGGCCAAGCCAAAGGCTGGCTCATTCTTCGAGCGGTTCTATCTGCCATCCAAAATGCAATCCTCGCCACAGCACAGCTTGCCGACGTGACCAGCGCCACACAGTAAAAGGCAAACAGAACTATATTGCAAAATATCGGAACCAATAAACAGAAAATCAGGCACGATTGACCGTCACCTAGCGGAAAAATCGCAGCGACAACGAAAGCAACGCACGCGTGTGACGTCAAAACATTACCCGAGCAGTGTTGACGGTTAAATTCCTATTGTATAGTAAAATAGGCATCTTAACTAAGCACGAGGCAGGTGAAAATTTGCGAGCAATCGGTCATGGCTACAAACACTTTTGTATCACCGCAGTGGTGTGCACTCGCCGCCACTGCTGCCAAGTAAGCAGTGCTATAAGCGCAGCATACAGTACACAGAATAGAATTATTCGAGAATCACATTGAAAATACTTTAGGAATTTAGAAGCGACTCAAACGACTCAAAAACGTTTCTTTCTTCCTCGTTCTCCGGAGCTAATTCTTCCTGATCGTTTAGAGGCACCGGCTCCAGATTAAGCGTGATCAGATCGTCATCATCACTGCCAACGTTTAAATCGCATTTTAACTCCTCTTGCAAACTATCAAACAGACTACTGGCTGGTTTACTATCGTTGGTGAAATCAAGGACAGGAGTAGAGTCCTCTGCGACAGTGAAATCAAGATCAAAAATATTGTCCCTATGGGTTGCGTTCATCTTGACCGGCGCGGGCTTTCTGGACTTGGGCGAAGGTTTCTTGGACTGCTTCTGCGCCACGGCCTGACCGTTGTGATGCGTCGCCGGGGTCGACACCGCAGGAAGGAACGCCATTGGCTGAGTGACCGCGCCAGGTTGAAAAAACAAGGTCTGCTGCACCGGTATCTGCGGCCGCACGGTGTGGTGGCTGCCCAGCCTGATGACGTTCACAGACTGCGTCACCGGAGCGGGTTGAATCCTGCTCAGAACCGGCGGTCGCGTAAAGCGCGACGCCGAGTTCGCCTGGACGAAGGAGAACGGGAGGAGAACGGTGCTTCTGTTGCGCTGCGGCATGACGTTGACGTACCTCTGCTGTCTCGGGGCTTGGTTAGCGACACTGAACATGTTGAACGTCTGCAGTTTCGGTGGGTTGGCCGGCATGGCAGTCAGGGGCACACTGAGCACAGGCTGAGTGACCGGCTGCATGCTCGGTGCTGGGACAGTAACCTTCGTCCTGGCAGGTTGTCTGTGCTTCACGGGTGACGCGGGTGTTTCGACCACAATGTTGTAAATCGGCTGCTTGGCCGGTTTGGCGGCAAACGTCGTGGTCGAATCGGAAAAGCCGGATCCCGGCGAAAATATTTCGTACTCGTCCTGGCACAACCTCGTGTTTCGCTTGCGCGGCCGACCCGACTTGCTGAACGATAAGATCTCGCACGGCCCGTAATCGGTGGGATTCAAAAAACGTTGATCCCGTTGAAACGGACTTTCGGGCGCGATGCTGTTAACAAGCCGCTCGCTTTTTTCCGCCACTTTCCACAGCGGAGACTGGCGATAACCTGACGGCGTGTTTCTAGAAGCGGCATCAGCGGGTTGAGGTAGCAGATCGCTGTCGGAGCCGTCGCGATCGTCGTAGTCGCTGTACACGTACCATTGATCGCTGTCGCTGCTGTTGCCGCTCGACAAGTATCCGGCTGTCTCTTCGCCATACTCGGTCCACAGCGGGTCATCCCTTTGCACCGTGTCAGCGAAGCCAAAATCGTCCAGCCGCGCGCGTTTCTGCTCATTGTCCGCCCTCGTGACATTGGCCTTAGCCCCGCGTCCTCGGCCCCTCCCACGTCCACGACCACGCCCCCTGTTGGTTTCACGCGGGAGTTTATTTCTGGCCTGCTTCACAGGCCTTTTCTTTTCGGATTTAGCCACGACGGTGTCCTCCTCGTCCAAGACCGACTCCTCTCCCGCTTCCACCTGCTCCTCTTGCTCCGGCTCTTCCTCACCCTCCGACGAGGAGGTGGCCATGTCGAGGAAACAAATGTCGCGTTCCTTCTTTCGCTTCTTCCCTTTCCGGCTCACCTGGTTCTCAGCATCGTAGCGAGTGTAAAAGATCTCGTCCTCTTCATCCTCCATTCTTCTTTCCTCTTCCTCTTTCAAGGAAATGAGATGCTGGAGTTCCCAATCCTTCTTCGACTGCTCCACACCCGCCTAAAAGTACACGAAAGGTAACGAGTTGCACACACTGACGATTAATTTTAAACTTTCGATTATATTTCCGAGTGCACGAGACGTGGTGGTTTAAAATTCGCTTTTCGAACTTTAGGAGATCACCAGGTTGATTGTTCGTGTGGCCGAACAATCTACATGATAACCTCCTCGGTTCAGATGGTTGTTGCGTCGTTTGATTGGCTGAAGTTGGACGGCAATTCATAACTGATCTGCGCGCAGAACCTCAACTACGAGAAAAAAATCAATAAGCGACGTTTCCAGTCACACAAGGCACAGCTACAAATTTACTTTGGAGTATTTCATGACTAAGCCGCATACGCCTGAACTGGGAATTTAAATAAAACATAATAATGTGTACCCAGACACACAAAAAAGCTAAAATAACCCATAGCAACCGTCTGGTCGCGATATGGTGCTTCATTTTAAAAAAACACCCAAGTGCAAAGCAACGTCACCTCTGCTTCCTTCAATTCAAGAACATTCATTTCTTCGGCGGTGAGTTCGAGGAAACGCAGTGCGTATCGCTCAACTGGATTTAATTCGTCATAAATAGTTTTCAGTTCTTCTTCGTATTTCGAACCTTTGGGCAGATTGAACTTGGTTTCTGAAATATACAGAACTTACGATCTCACTTTCTGTTTTGTACATTAGTGGAAACAGTAAACTAAGCGGTGCTCAAGACGTTTTCGTAAAACGTCATTCTCATGACATCTTTTATAGCACTGATGCAACAGAAAAGCAAACCTCTAGTTTGTAACGAACTATTAGCGCATCAAGCACAACGGAGCCCAATGTACGGCCTTGTCCATGACAGGAGGTCTAGCAGCGCGCTTGAAACCGTATTAATCATAATCTATTTGAACGTCTTTGCCTTTTTGATGCAGATTATTTAAGTCTTTGCCACAACATATATAGTTCAAAAGTCCCTACACACACCCATAGGAAGTTCATCTTCATCGTTTGCAGTTCTTTCCTCGCTTTCGGTGAACTCTTCAAGAACAGCTTCCTGGAAAAAAATCAGCAGCATAACATGGACTTGGATAACCACCTTGCCGTTGAATAGCTCGAACACAAAATAGCCTCAGATATTAAACTTGCCACACTTTTATTTCAGACATATGCTTGTCAAAAATCATCATGGGCTTTTGCAATAACCACAGCAATACAAATTAGAAATCCATTTGTTTCACTGGCTCAACTGCCAAAAACCGCAACACAGACCTGTTCCCGACGAAGCAGCTTGGCAGCCGCAGCATCTTCTTTGTCCTCGCTTTCCAGCAAAGCTTCTTCCAAGTTGCCTTCTTCATTGGGAGCACGTGTTGTAGTCTGGTGATGACATCGTCAAGGTACAGAACTTTATTTGCCATACTCATGAAACCATTACGCAACCAGACGGGAATTAAAACCTTTGGGAAGAGTAGACATTACACGTCCTTGCCACCTGCCCGATCCCACTTCAGGATTCAAGTGTCTTTATAATCCACATGAATTCATTAAGACAAACTTTGTCATCATCAGTGGTTAGTACTGTTCCAATTAACTCGAAGATCATAGCTAATGTAGCCTTCGGCCGTCCCGCATTTTTGGAATTTTGGGGAAAAAGAAACAACCACGAACCTCAGGTTCAGCCTTGGCAGCTTCGATGGCTCTCTGCCGCGCTGTCAGCGGTCGCTGCTGCGTCTCCGCAAGCTCTTCCAGGCCGGAAGGATCGTCAAAGAGATCTTTGATGGCTTGCTGCACATGAACATTGGTTGAGCGTAAGAGAAAACACTTGCATTGGGACGAGATGGGACCTCTGACAACATTCCTAGCTTTTTGATTAATACACCAGCACAATCTACGGTCAGCTATTGACTTACATGCTTGAAAAACGCGGTAGTGAAGCTTCCGCCTTCGATTGCGATGTCTCCTAGCAATCGTTTCTGATTGGCTTTTTTCAAGATGTTTTCTTCGACAGTGCGCTCGCTAATCAGTCGATAGATGTGCACGTCTCGCGTCTGGCCAATCCGGTGACATCTTCGTGTAATGAAAACGCAATCATCGTTAACGGTGACGCTGCCAAGTGATGCACCCTAAATCGCTACCGTCACTCAAATTCAGCAGTTATCGCTAAGAGGGTTTCTTCATTGTGCCACTGCGACTGGTTGCGGTGCAAAGGCTGAGACGGAGAATAGACAGGCTAAAGAGAAGCGGAAAGCGTAATGAGACACGTAAAATACTCCGAATAAGTCATCATTTTCATGGATCATTTTGACTCTTGAGGATTCACCACAAATCAGACACTTTCGTTTGATAATATCACTGTGCCACAAGAAAATGAATTTGGAAGTTATACAAATTGTGAACTGCAATACCAACGAAGTAAACTGCGCGCAACGGTTAAGCGATGTAATTAACAGACTAAACCCATCAATTTTAAGATTTTAGAATTGTAAACCCGTGTGTTTCCATTTAATCATTGTACTAATTAAGGAGCCTTTACTGCCAGTTTCAGAGGTAAACCAACAACATGAAACAATCGCAGTGGAACAAATCCAACTCGGCTCTTTTCGTCATCATCATTTGAGTGAGGACTGCAGGTTAAAAAAAAACACCTAAACAAGCATTTCACAATTCATATCTGAATGATGCGAAAGGAATTTTTAGACTAAGCCAGAGACACGAACATGTTCTGAAACTTGCACATGTCCCTTGTTAAGATCGGTCGACGCAAATTAAAATTGCTCTCTATAGCACGCAGCAACAGATTTCCGATGACTTTCGGCCTTTTGCTGAAAGCAATCGTTTAAACAAACCTGTCTTGTGCTTGAGCGTCCATGGTGGGATTCCAGTCGCTATCGTAAAATACGACAGTATCAGCACCGGTCAAATTGACGCCGATGCCGCCACTGCGAGTTGACAAGATGAAGCAGAAGATCCTAGGATCGTTGTTGAACCGTTCCATGCGAGCCTGCACAAAACTACCAACATTACCAAACACAGTTCGCCAACAGAAAGGAGCACCGCACCGTCTTGTTTAAGTCGTCTCAGATTCGGGAAAATTGTTATCAGTTTAACAATCATATTGACTGGGACAAAATATCCTCATCGACCAAATACAGTAATAAATGGCAATGGACAGGCCACGAAATGCATTTCCTCACCATTCTCTGCTCGATCTGCGTTGAACCATCCAGTCTCAGGTATCGATAACCGTGGTAACTGAGAAAGGCTTCCAAGATGTCAAGGACCCGAGTCATTTGTGTGAAGATCAGGATCCGGTGCTTTTCCGACCAGAACCTCCGCAGTAGAACGTTCAGCACTTGAAGCTTGCCTATAGATTTCAAAATGTTAAAATTAAACGATCAGACAAGAAGCTTTGCGATTTTGCACTGATGCTAATGGTCGTTGGTTTCAGAAAAAAACGTCTGTCACTATGAATCAGATTGACTAGGGCTGATTTTCGTCATCACAAACCGATATTCATTTTTCTTAGTGACTGAATTTGTGAGACAGCAATTTGCAACATACCACAGTCGTATTCAATAAGACGGGCTTCAGGAAACTGCACTTGGGTCAGTTGCATTACACTGTGATAAGGAAGGAGTTGGTGAGATAGGTGGTCGCACAGCCGTTTCATCGAACGTTCAACAGCATGTTGCTTCCATGGAGTTGGGTGGGCGACGGATAGCTGAGGTGTGCACGATTCCACTTTCGGGACGACGAACACAAATCTGAAATGTCGATGCAAGGTCATCGCGAGCCGCAGTAAAGTGATGAACTTCGGGCGCCAACGATACTGTCTGATGCGAGTTTCTCAGTGAGCTAAAGACATGGGCAGCCTGGTCGTTCACACAAGTTATTCGGCTGCTTTAACGCTGTTGCGTCACCCACAAAATGCACTAACCGTGCTCGGTTCGCTTCTGTAAATGATGAAAGCGGCAAACGGTTGTGAAAATTGCAAGGAAATAATCACACCTTAAAAGAGACTCCCGCAGTTCTTCGAATCTGGCTCGTTCGGATTTCGTCAACGTCTTCAGAAGAGCATCGCCGAGGCCTTTGCTGTTCTGACGACGGGTGACGGGAGGAGACGCGGTCGGCAACCTGCGGAGCTATAGATTCACCCACTATATATTCGACAGTTTAAAATGCACCGAAATCAAAACATAAGTATTTGTTCTTGCACTACGAGGTCTGCGTTGAATGTTGATTTCAGGCAGATACGGTTTGCACAAATATACTTTTTCTGTTCTGATCAACACAAGATGACATTGACTGTGACACCCCATGCAAGTGTGAACAGGAACCGAGCATTTTCAAATAATCGATCTTTTTCCCGTATCAGTATTAGGGAGGAGTAGACCACAATCGAGCAAGAACATTGGCAATAGAACACTGTAAGCTTCACACTCTTTATCGATCTGGCCACGACAAGCTGTTGTTTACAAACATGAAGCGACACCTGAAGTTCAGATCCTAATACACTTAACAAGCAAGCACTGAGCTCACCACGACCGCGGCGTCGCTGACCGGAGGAAGTCGATAACGTTGGCGGGCAAGTACGACGGGTCCGCATCGCACCGACGTTCATTGATTCTGCAGATCCGTTGCAGCGTTTCCTGATGTCTGCTGTTTCGAAGACGAGCCAGCATTTTCTGCGAAAACATTAGCTGATGTCATCGAGGGTCACTATCTCTGGGTTTATTTTTTTTCGGTCATAGACAAATTTTTTTTGAAATAACCGGAAAAAAATTCAGTAAATTCGGTAATATTGTCCGATAGACTACTGAGTACTGTCACGGCAATCTTATACTGTGCTATAGCACAAATGACCGAAATATCTCAGCGAAAAAAACACAAGCAGTATCTCAGGCAAATACACCGGATTCAATCGATCTCATTCACTTCGGTCGATTCTATGAACGAAAAAAAGCAGCAGGATGTTCTTGCATTACGAGGTCTGCGTTGAACGTTGATTTCAGGCAGATACGGTTGACACAAGTTTACTTTTCCTGTTCTGATCAACACAAGATGACATTGACTGTGACACCTCATGCAAGTGTGAACAGGACGCACAATTACAACTGGACAAAGTTCGGTATCAATCGATAGCGGTTATGTATTGCAAGACAGGGTAAACATTGTAGCGTTGATGCTTACCGAATAAGACTCTTCAGGAAGACGTTTGCGTTTCTCAGTTTTCGTATCTGAATAAAAAAGCAAAACGGATCGAAAGTCAACAAAACGCATTATTACGTGTGATGTAAAGCTATTAGAATGTTGTGCGACTCTACAATGAGCTCAAAGCGACTGCACTAGGTTCTTGGAAGTACAACATATGCGTTTGAAAAAAAACGACACACAGGCATACCTTTTGGAACCGATCTTTCAGAGACGGATGAGCCTGCGACCAAGAACAGGGTTATTACATGGATTTAAAACCAGTGGACAGTCAAATCAACATAGTTACTAGAAAAATGAGGTGTATCAGATTCCACTAAGAAACACAGCACTGTCAGCTGCTTTCCAACGATGCCAGGAACTGACTTTATTTCGCACCGTTATTCGAACAAAGCGGCACAATTGTCACGCCGCCATGTAGATACCAGAACGTGCGTAAATGGCGGGAGAGCCCTCCCTGATGTTTAACAAGAGTCTTGAAGCCGTTTAACAAAAGTATTGAGTTGTGCGCCAATATGAGTTTCGCGGCATATATCCAATTATAATGAAATTAACAGGCAGCACAATGCTTACTAAAAGCTGCCACGCCAATGCAAGACGAAGCACAGTGTAAGAACAAACCTACCAGCGACAGAAGTTGGGTTGTTGGCAACTGGCGCACTGGGAGGAACCGGTGTTGAACTTCGTGACGGAACGCCGGCCGTCACGATCTGGACGACACCTCCTAATCAAACCAGACACGATCAGACGACATTATGGTCACGTTGTTACGTGAAAATCAGCGACGTATCCAATGCGTTTACTCAGAAAATGATATACTTGCATCAACGAGTTCAGATGAACTATGCCAATTTAAATCAATCATCACAGTGCATTTCCCAACTGTTTGTCCAGAATTTGTCAACTCTTTCGTTTAACGTACCTGGTAAATGCCTGATTTGACCGTTGGGAATGGTGGCGATTCTTGTGCCTTGCGCTGTTTGATACTGAAGCGTGATCGACTGCGTGACCGAGGTGCTTCGCACCTGAGCCGCAGAAGACTCTGCAAAACGATGTTGGACGAAGTGTTTAAAAAAAGGCACTTCATTGCATTTTAGTCTTGAAAAATGATACCTTCGACCTACGTGCGTGCACTACGCCACCATACACAACAAGTAATTCGCATCAAAACGCTGCACATGAAATGCATTCTCAATGACATCGGTACAGGACTAAGCAGCAGTTTTACCTGCGTCAGATCTCGTTTGCGTCAACGTCGCAGCCATCGGCACATCACTGGCGCTGCCGCTCACAGCCGTAGATGTCTGAATAGAGGAATTTGTTATTGAGGTGCGGAATATCAGAGTTAGTTACTGATTAATTTCAACGAAACTCACGCTCTGCGAGGGCAAGCTTGAGGATGAGATTGCTGAGCTGCTCGGGAGTTCCTGAAAAAACGTTTTTTTTTTATTCT
>Ga0210059_1012159_pt1 | contig 13056 bp, 7 predicted proteins | sample Ectturendosymbi2_FD_188042 | JGI IMG/M metagenome (GOLD analysis project Ga0210059, IMG submission 188042) | Ecteinascidia turbinata endosymbiont from Florida, USA - Sample 2 (SPAdes) (version 2) | ecosystem: Host-associated > Tunicates > Ascidians > Unclassified | place: Key West, Florida...
AGGGGCATAGGGGGCTTAGCCTCCCCTGAAAAAAAATTTGCCCCTCCCTGGAAAAATGTGTTGAACATAGTTTATATATATTGGGCCCCTCAGTAAACTCTTCGCCTCCCCTGATGTCCCAATCTGGTTTGGGCCTGCCAATTATGCTTGCCACAGGTCAACAATAATGTTGACTTCAAAAATAATAAAACAAACTATAGACAACTTGTTTCAACTCGATCTTGATAAATCATAAAATTACCTATGAAAAGACACCTTTGCACTCGTTTGAAAGGTCAGGTATTCAATGGCACTGCTCTCCGACGTCCCTGCTTGCCGCTATCCGCAGTCACAGCCTCGCCACTTACTTGCCAAGATGTCTGCGTTCAAGAGTCACGATATATCGTAACTTGAGGTGAACATTTGAAGATTTGTTGCCATATTATTACACGATAAAGACCAACAGTAAAACAATCCGCTCACAAGTTTGGCAACTTGCCCCTGCAGGCAGTAGTGTAGTCAGACCAAAAATTTGGTGCGGACCAAAAACACTGTTTTGTTTGCGATACCGCGTCTCAAAGCACAAATGACTGTGTTTTAAATATTTGTGGGGGGACATGGCCCACTAGCCCCCCCCTTTCTATGCCTGCAGACAAAGGATCGGACATGAGTGAACTGGTCTGCAAGCTCAGCACTGCATGACACCAAAACAGTGAACCTGGCTCTTGCGCAGTGTGAGTGTCGTACCGGCAAATAAACTGTTATTGCAAGAAATAAATCAATTAAATCGGAATTGAGCTGCTACCGTCAAATTTTCTAGAAAGTTTTAGTTCTTAGTCCCAATTTTCAGAGCGGGGCAAATGCCCGTTTTGACCCCGGGGCAGATCCAGCCAATAAGGTTAAGGGGGCGATTTCAGTAACATTTGTTAGTCAAGTCTCATTACGGGTTCACCACTTTAAGAAAGATAAAGTATACTTCACAACACTTCTGTGACAAAACAATGGGTTTAGGGGGGCGCGATCGCCATGATTTTAGGGGGAGCGATCGCTTCAATCGCCCCTTTTGGATTCCCCCTGTGGATGCCCATGGCTTTGACGTACCACGAGTTCAAAACTGTTTGCTTAAGTTCAGTATAAAAGCACATCCACAGCCATAACAGTCATTCTTTACGCATTTACATGTTTAGCAACAATGTTGACCACAAAACTAATTATAGAAAACCATCCTGAATTTTAGGTGTGCGCGAATAACTGCAATAAATTGGTTTCAAATTGATCTTGATAAATCATGAATTACTTATGATACCTGTATGTAAGGGCACCTGTGCCCCCGTTGCCCCCCCTTTCAAAGGTCAGGGGGCAGTACCCCCGTAATGCACCCCCGTTCCGGCGTCCCTGTAGACTCCTATACATAACAAAACATCGAAAGTTTTCTTGCGTTCTTTATGCGCATTCTCAATTCTTATGTAGTTGAGCAAGATTCGATCTTGCAAACCGGGGTGTGCGTCAGAACAAGGGCGTACGCAAGGGGGTAGTTGGGGTAACCCCCTTGAGCTTGATATTTTACGAAAACTTTATTATCTGCGCAAAAGAGATTAATTGTTTTCGCATACTTTTTGCTTGTTAATTTGTCGACTTAATGCAAATACCACGGAATGAATTTGCATACAAATTTCAAGCAACATTGTAAAGGGGCAAAAAGTAATAATTAGATTTTGGTGGAAATCTGGGCTATCGTCTGCATCCAGAAACCATCTCACCACTTTTTCCAGACTTTTCGTCTACTACGCATGTTTAAGATTGTGTTGCGCTATAGTTCGCTTTGTCGGAAACAATTGTGTTTATTTTGCCTGATATCGCTGATCAGCGCAAGTGCTGACCGCGTAGGCTACATTACCAACTTTAGCAACATGATAAAACTGTTGCAAGAGCTCAAAATCAGCAGTTGTTAAAATAGAAGCATTCAGGCATTTTATTATGTCTCTGCAGGGAAAAAGGAAAACAAAAAATTTGCTGGACTTCTATGCATAACGAAAATCGAAAGTTTACTTGCGTACTTTATGCGGATTCTCAATTCTTGTGTAGTTTAGCAAATTTCGATCTTGCAAACCGGGGTGTGCGTCAAACAGCCCAGCCGCACACGTTCTGTGCTCCACTGCTTGTATTCGACAAGACATCAGTGCAGCCTCAATTTGCAGTTGTAAATTGCTCTGACGTAGTGATGAGCGTGTTTTACTCCCCTGTTTTAACGCTCAGCCTGATAGTTTTGCAGTTATGAACTGCTGTGTCGTAGCGTTGTGTGTATTTTCCTCCGATACCCTAACCTGGAGCGCTGATAGTTTATATTCCGTTCAATGACACATAAATTATGGGGAGTGCGTCTAGACGAATATGCATATTATGTCAACAAATTTCGCCAAAACGTTGGTTTGGAAAACATGAATATGACGTCATCTTGTGACGTTGCAAACAGCGCACACCAAACGTAAATGACCACCATATGCCACTGAATGAACCCCCCCCATGAAAATTTTCTACGTGCGCCACTGCCCGTCATCGGCGCTTAATGCGAGAGAAGTTTTTCAAAAATGAAATAAGAGAAAACATTTCCCAGAAATTCCATGACCTGTGAAAGATGGGTAACACTCATATACTTTAAACTGAATGACCCAGCTGAAAAATAGCTTTAGATGATTTCGTTGATGAATTTGACGGTCGACATTGATATAAGAAGGATTAAGTTACATTGAGATGATGATATAAAATTCTAACGTAGACTGCAGGGATCTGTGTGAGGATTATATTGCCCATTGTCTATTCGTCTGAATCTTTTTTGGTTTGGAGGTGGTGCATGTTTCGCTTATGACAAGACAGTCATAAATCAACGCAGGGTTAAAAAGTCAGCTTTTGAGAATCAGTCAGAGGAAAACTCAGTGTGAATAATAAAATGAACGACTGTTGGGAATATTCTGCAAAATAACTTTTACGCCTACTATTACATCTTGCTATGTACACGCCGATGCACACCTATCTGTGGCGCTGCTATGTAACTTAGGTGCAACTGGTGCCGAAACCTCGCTGCTGTTAACTGTATACTGCATTGAATAGTTCTCACCCTATTTATCCACGCTGCACACTTGTAATAGTAGTTGCATGACACTGTTATGGTTGCACCACAATCACAAAATGTCCATAAGCTACCACAAAAACCGGTTATTCAGTAGTCACCTATCCGTTGGACGATGGTGTATATTTTATGTGCGTTGTAGTAAGAATATTTTGATGAAACTAGTTGGCTATCAACAGCCTATACTTGTCTCTGTGTCAAGATGGATTCGTGGTTAGAACCATTTCGCTTTCATGTGATATTTTCAATTTCTAAAGCTGCTTTCGTTCATGTCGGGCAGGCACAATTGTGTACTGAAAATGGTGTTTCGATTTGCATGTGCAGTGCTGTGGAAGTTGCATGGTTAGCACAGAGTATTCGACATACTAGTACACGTGTGTGATTGCATCTACAGTGGTGTTTAGGTGTCTAGCGAATACGCTAGTTCATATTTAACGATATTCACAAGCCTATGTTGGGTTTGATAGGATTAATCATAGCAAGTTAATCTTCAAAACAATGAAAATCCCCTTGCAAGATAGACATTTATGTTGGCCCCCTACTTTTTCCTTGGCCCCGCAGTGGCCCCCCCAATTTTTAAATTCTAGAATCACCACTGGTTCTGCTGGGTGACAGGTCCACTCCAAGACGGGATCAAGCAAGATAAGAAACGTAGCCACTCCATCTGGTACTTGGACGTCCTTGGGCCGCTTTCACGTTGGTGTAGCCAGCAGGACTTGCCTCGCCACTCTTTCCTGGGACATCGAGACACATGGTCGAACCAATGCAGTTGGGATCTCTTGATTCGGAGAAGAGACTCGACATTCAGGGATTTGCAAATCTCACAGCTATGCACTTTGCCGCAAAGTGTCACACCGTGAACTCTTCGTAAAAAAACATCTGCGCCGCTTGCACTTTGATGGTATTCTTTCAGCTATTACTCAAGATTCATGACCATAGGTGACGATCGGAACAAAGACCGATTTAAAAACTGACAGCTTTACGGTATTTGAAAGCTCCTGATTTGCCACCACAGAGCGATGAAGCTCACATAGGACAGCATTTGCTGTACCAATCCGTGTATTACTCTCCTTTTTCCGTTTTCCGTCACTCGTTAACACTGGTGTAGGAGGCGGGGGTGCAACCGCATCACCAAAAATTTTGATTTGGTGAAAATCCGGGCAAACCCCATAAAATCCGGGCAAAATCTCTGAGAACCTTCACAAACTCTCTGAAACTTTGAGGAAAAATGGCGCCCAACGTGCTTTGATTTGAAAAAGCATGGCGCCCGAATTGACCTGAAGAGCTTTTTTTGGAGGTCAATTATGTTTGATTTTATTTCGGGCAAGTTGGGAGAATTCGGACAAAATTCCTTCGCACCCCCAAAAATTTGCCTGCTCCTATACCTATACTCGTGAATACTGCCAAACGTTATTTGAACTTCTCGACCTGCTGCAGTCAGTCTTGCCAATGATATATACATTTTTAAAGTGCCCTTGCATATAAATTTTTGATTTGGTATATTTAGTATATTTTTGTCGGAGGGTTTTAAGACTTTAAACCAAATCGTTTGTTATATTGCAAAGCGTAAACATAGTGGTGGTAAAGCTAAATGAATATGAAAAATATTTAATGATTTTGCATAACATGGTACAGTAGAATTTGCCTAATTCGTCACCTCAAGGGAATAGAAAAAAGTGACGAATTAGGCGGTGACAAATTATGCAGTGAAAACTCTATCATAGAAGCTCGTATACTTTATCACAGTAACATGTATACATACATAGTGCTCTTATTTGCAGTAAAATACAAGTTTATGACGTTATGGTTGAATACAACGAGTAATTCCTCTGCTCTATCTGGACTCCTCCATTTAATCAAGCACCTTTCAAATCTTTAATAAACATTTCCGCATTCTCTCAATGGGGAGTCGGGTCATGCTTCGCACCTCGTGTATAAATTCGATAAACAAATTTGTAGGGGCAGCAATTCTCTGATAAAGATCCTTGATTTGTTTGAATTCCCACACGTACTAGCTGCTTAGACATCTAAAGCGAAACTCCAAATGACGAATTAGACGAACAAAACGCTTCTCAGGGATAGAAAGAGGTGAGGAATTGATGAATTAGACGATGGCGAATTAGGCGAACAGAAATGTACACAAGAGATAGGGATTCTGCCGGGACCGACGAAAAAGTGACGAATTAAGCGAATTGACGAATTAAACGATGACGAATTAGACGAGTTCTACTGTAGTAAGCATGCACTTTGAGTAAGCGAAGAACGAGACTGGAAGAGCCGAGAAGTTCTGAAAAAACTGAACTTAGCTCTATGTGTGCGCTTTAAGTCAGCCAATGCATCCAATGGTTGAAAAGTTGTGTGTGAGCAGGGCCGGCCCTAGCAGGTGCGGGGCCCTTCTGAGCCGTGGTTGTATGACGTCATCGTGTTCAGTCAAACGTGCTGTGACTTTTTTGAGAAAATGGCTGAAATGAATATCAAAAGACTGGGCAAATTATTGGAGTTGATCTGGATGCAGATGATATCACGAAGTATGCTTTTTATTTGGATGGGCGTGGGCATAGCTCATGTGTCCTCTAACTACGTCCATGTTTATAACTAATAGGCTGCTGTGGTGGACATTACACGGTGTTTTTAGAGAGGGGCCCAAATTTTTTAAACTATGTCCAATACTTTTAAAATATGTCCAGCACATTTTTCCAGGGGGGGAGAAAAATTTTCTAGATGGGCTTAGTCCCCCTGCACCCCCATACTTACGGGCCTGGCGGTATCCCATGCAAAATAGCGTCATTCGCCTACTGGCTACGCTACTGTGGAAGCAGGCACATTTTTGGGGGTGCGAAGGATATTTTGCCCGAATTTCCCCCAACGTGCCCAAAAACTTTTGTGCGGCAAACTCTCCCCTACAAATTCGCTGTAGCAGTTGGTTGCTAAATATCAACTCTGACGAATTGTAAAACATGAAGCTTTTTTGGAAGTCAAAAAAACGATTTTTTGTAAAGAAACATCAGTCAGACTTTGGTATTCTTTTGATCAGTCAGACTCATTGATTACTCCATAGGAAACAAACAATTTTCAGGAATTTCGCCCGAATTTTCGACAAATCGAAACTTTTGGGTGACATTAACATTGAAAAAAGCTTACACAAAAGCAAAAATCCAAATTTTCCAGCTGAGTACACTAGCCATTTCCGTTGCATCACCTCTCCATTGGATATAATTTACGTTGTAAACAACAATTTGAAAAAGTCCTGCTTGCTACATCTTTGGGAAATTCATAATTCAAATCTAACTTATCTGGGTCGTAGCGATTGGAAAATCTCGCTAAGCTGTTGAAAGACGTTTGAGTCAAGACACAGGATCCTCACAATTTTCGATAAAGCTGACATTAGGGCCATCACAAATGAAAAAGTTTGGGGGCACAGTGAAAATAAGTCCATAACCAAATCGTAGCTCACTAAACATTTATCCCAATGCGAAGACCCCAGCTTGCAATTTTTTTCAGAACAGCGACCAACAAACGTTTTGGCACAACTAGCGTTGCATCCAGGGGTGCGGAGTCGGAGGTCTTTGGGTGGAGTTGGAGACGGATTTTTGACAACACTGGGAGTCGGAGTCGGATTTTTTGTCTTACTCCGACTCCAGTTGTGCAGTTGGATCATTTTTACATCACACTCCTAAAATGGGAATTCCTGTTGAAATGGTACAATGTGTTTTGAAACTTTTGTTGAAACAGGTTTCATGCTGTGCACCACGATTTCCACCGATTTTAACAGCCAAATTTCATTCCCTTCATGTTAAGGAGTCGAAAATTTTGGAAAGCCGGAGTTGGAGCCGGAGTCGGATATTTTACCTCCGACTCCACAACCCTGCATGGTTGCATCTCCGCAACAGCTTTTGACTGACTGCCCAGACAGGCTGACACGGTCCAGTGTCCAGTACAGACCAAGCCGAAAAATGCAAATAGAACACTTTTTGCTGCTGTGTTTGAATGGTCAATTGTTGGAGTCTTCGGATTCGAATAGGTCAATAGGAGGTCTGCGTCTACGGTTCAACCTTTCATCTTTTGTGTCAGTGTTCGTTCTAACGAGAGCATTGTTTGCTAACAATGAGATTTATAAGCTGTTTCTACTGAATTCTCGAGCGCAAGGACTCTCTAAGTAACATGCATAACAACCAGGGTAGGCGCGAGCCATTCCAACGCCCTAGGCAAGATCCATTTTCAGCGCTACCACATAGGTTATGACCCCATGCGATCAACCGTAGCAGGAACTTTTGGCAAAATTGTCCACCGTCTGTTCTTGGTAATCGTAAACAGATGCATTCTTTTTGCACATCTTAAAATTACCGGTGGGACTTAGGCAAGGTCGATTCCAGCACCACTTCCACGGTAAAGACCTTTTTAAGGACTATTTTTTATCAAACTGATTTATTGGATGTATGCCGAGTTTATTTGAACACCAAATTCATCAAAATATTATCTAAATAAGCATCAGCCGTTCCAGCATTCACGTAAACAAAAATTTTAGCATAGGCCTCTGAAAATATCTTTACAGTCTGACGTCGTAACAATCGACGACATTCAGCATGCGCAAAAAACCTCTGACGTTCGCGAAGGTCACCGGATTGGTTATGGTGCGTGCCAGCTGGTGCATGTTTGTTACATAAATTACGGTGGAGGGGCCTATAATCAAATCTGACTGGTTAGCTCGGCCATGAGTCCGCAATGTGTGGGTTGCGGCCCTAAATTCGGGACGCGAGACCTTCCACTCTGGGCAGGGCCAAAATGTTTGATTTTAGGCGAGCAAAATTATTTTGTTTGGGTTACCGCCCATCAAAGCACAAAATGACTAGATACGCTAAAAATTTGGGGAGGGCATGGCGCCCTGGGACCCCTGTCTACGTCTGTGATTCTGGGTCGCTAAAATAATTTAAATTTACATTTTAAGTTTGCCATTCTCATTAGACGGAATAAATGCAATAATTTACTGTTTTATGTGCTAAATTTTCATAAACTTTTATTCAAGAAAATTGCTACTTTCGCTGGTAGTCTTAAAATTGACATTTAATTATAAAGTAGGCCTGTTTTCCACAAAATTATATGCTCACGAAAAGTTTGGGTCGCAAGAATTTAGAACTATTTTTTAGGCTCGCGCCAAAAAGTATTCGCGGACCCCTTAGCTTGGCTACTAACGCTTAAAATGCTGGTGTTTCCTAATCTGACTACACTGGATGGCTGAGACATGATTTAGTGAAGGCTTCGACATAAACTTACTCCGGTAGAAACGGCGCAGCTGGGGAAAATCATGAAATGAAACGAACAGAGATGATAACATTCAAATTTTTCATTCAGATTGATAAAGTATGGCCTGCAGGTCATTCTTTGCTGGCCCTGATAGCACGCCATTGATAGATTGTGAGCACCTTAGGCAAGATCCATTCCAGCGACCACCCCTCCTATACAAAGATCCCTAATCTACACAGACCCCTGGTCAGGTTGTAAGGTTTTGCGGGACAAAATACACTCTTAGGGGCACGATTTCTTTACTGTGTCTTTAAACCATTTTTTCTGGAAACAACAAAACTTGGGGGGCACAAAAAAACTGAGAGGCACTGTCCCCGAATTCCCTCCGTGGTTACATTACAAAAGTTTATTACCTGAATGATATTTATACCAAATTGCGACATGACTTACCAAGTATATGTGAAGTTGAGATTAAGAGGAAAAATATTAATTAACCCTTCTTGGAACAAACTTAAAATAGTGCTGTACCTCTATCTTCTCATAAACTACATGAACGTGAGTTTTATTCACTTTCATCATGTCCATTATCTTTTCTTGATGTACGTTCGTCACTTTTTGAATCACGTAGTTATATTTTTAGCCCTTTTTGGCGCCCGCTTTGGCCCAGCGCCCTAGGCAGCCGCCTAGTTCGCCTAATGGTAGCGCCGGCACTGATAGCAATAATGGCTTGTAACTTTCTGTCATTATCATGTTGGTGTGTGATATTTGCAATAAATCTAGCTGAGCAAAGGTATGTATGTGAGTGAGAAGAGATGGGGTGATGTTCATGTGTGCCCATGTGTATGATGCGACTCATTGTGGTAACACAGTAAGAAATGTGGTTCTTGGTCTCTGACTGGTTGGCCACCACCTTCTTGATATGTTTGCATTTCGCTTTGTCTCTTATATCACGATTATCTGACCTGTTTTGATGCAAACGCTTTTTTGCAGTTTTTGTGCAATATTCTTTTTCTTAAGACCAGTGTAACTATGTATACCATTAAAACACGTTCAATAGAAGTCGCGAAAGGATTAGAGAAATGATTCTCTTACATAACAGACCTGTTCGTAACAGACCCGTTCAAAACAGACTACGTTCTTGTTGTTTCGTATACACAGCACCAGGGCACACGTTGGTGATAACTTTGAGTTAACAAGATATTCTAAGAGTGCAGGATTGTTAACCTCGTAAATGTGACATGGAGTTCTAAATTTGGTACAGGCATGCAGGATGTGGCGTGCAGTCTACAGTTAAACAAATCTGAGCCGCACAGGCCCATATTTTTCAAATTGGCCGCAAGGTTACCAAACTGGTCCCCATCAGGGCCGTCGCCAGCGGGGGTCATTGGTGCCCGCCCCCCATTTGAAATTGGTGACCCCCCATTTCACATTTGGCCCCCCGGTTGCTACATATATCCAATACTGTATTTTAACAACGTGACCCCCCCGTCTGGTTTTTGGCCCCCCCTGCTGCTAAATCCTGGCGACGGGCCTGGTCCGCATGCGGTTGAGCTCAACCCAGGGGTTTCTGGGGAAATGCCCCTGCTGAACTCATGCTTCAGGCCGCAGCTTGGTGGTTGTGAAGCATGCGGTAATAAAGCGTTGGAGAGCTGGAGGGATTGATGCGATGGGTGGTTCCCCGTAGTTGACAACAATTCCACAAAGGACCGAAGTGGTTTTCGGGAGCGGAGACGTTTAGGAGAAGGTTTTAAATACAGAGTTTCGTGTAGGAGATGTTTCGCATTGAGGGCTTTGGTGTAAAGTTTCAAGCATGAAGCACTGCGCCTTGTCTCAGGTGGGGTGATGCCGGATAGAATGGGCAAGAAGGAGGTGGGTGTGCTTCGTAGGCAGCCCAGAGTTGTAAGTCCGGTCGGGCCGGGTTCAAGTTTGTCAAAATACTTGGGGCCTGCATACAAAATGTTTCCTCAACGACGGGCACGTTTGTCCGCAGTTTGCAGTTGAAGCAATCGAGATAATTAAATCTTCAATAAAAATAATTGTGAATCATTTAGTCATGTTTATTTTGCTACGCCACCAATAACCCGCAATTGTGCGTTTCTTGACTCACTCGGTAAATGTAATTTTCGGGCCTAAATCGGGATTCAAAAATAAATGTCTGGCTCGGGCCGGGCTTGGGCTTCAAAATGAGGCCCGTTTACAACTCTGAGGCAGCCAGTAAAAACACGCATCGACTCATCCTGCTCAGGAATCCTTCAAACGCTATACTTGTCGGGAAATGAGAGTGAAATGCAACCCTAAATTTGATCACTTTTTGCTGGGACATGTGACATCCGTTATTTTCAGACCAGTGGCGTAGCAAGGGGGCTGGGGGCCGCGGGCCTCGGGCGGCACTTCGCTGACCAAAAATTAATTTTTGAAAGGAATTTAAAAGTGCTAGTTTTTCGTTATTATTTAAAATACATTTTTAAATGTTCTACCGCTTTTCAATTTTCATGTTTAGAAGCTCTGGACTGGTAGGCTAGCCTAAAAGAACAAGACATGTGGCTTTGGATTGAGTGAATTGATGAAACGTTTGGGGGGCGAATAATTTTCTGAGAGGGGCCCAAATTTTTAAAACTATGTCCAATATCGTTTAATCATGCATTTTTGTGACTCAAATCACGAAATAACACGAAGCAGCAAGAGGAAATGCAATAACATCAAATATCACTAGTTGATTATATAGTGATGAAAAAATTTAAAAAATAAGAAATTTCACGTTTCGCAGCTTAGTAATCGTGTTCTAGCATGTTGAATCACAAACTGTTGGCGAAAGACCACCTTGGTCAAGTTCTCAGCCAGCCCTGCTGCTAGCACAAACCAAATTTTAATTGAAGACGTTTTACAAGAAATAATAAAGTAATAAAAAGCGTCAAATCAACGTCAGGTAAAATAATAGCTTTAAACTACGTCCAAAACATTTTTCCAAGGGGGCGAACAATTTTCCTGCTCCCCCTATTTACGAACATGCTTACTTGGGGAAAACTGCGCCCCAGTCCCTACACCTTCCTCGGCAGACAAAGCCATTTCAGCCACCTCAGCCAAACGTCCTTTGCACAAAGGAAAGAAATGACATTCGACAGCAGACTAAAAACAGTGGTAGAGTGTCCGCCTCTCAGTTGGAAGGTTGTGTGTCCAATTCACAGACACTGAGTGACTCGCCGTGGTGCTCCTTGGGCAAGTTCGTCAGCCTAAACTGCCCCGGTAAGAAGCATATTTCAGGGGTTGGCATGCCGCTAATTGCCGTCGCCAAAATTATAAAAAAACATTTCTTGGCAAATCTCGTGCTATGTTTTAATGTTCACTGGGATATTTTCAATAACTGCCATAAGCGGTAGCCCAGTCGTTAGGTGGGCCTATCAACATTAAGTTTTGGCTGTTGAAGTGAAGAACTTTGCAAAGAAAACTTTTCTCAGTTTCAGTACAACGGCTGTTTTTCTGCATGACGTAATGGTGCCGGAAAATGAGGTTCTTGAAGCTGGGTAGTGCAGTTGGTTCATTTTCGTGGGTAACTTTGAGTTCAGATTGTAGGTTTCAACTGCAAGTAGAATGAATAAGAGCCACCCGATAGACAACGTGGTTTTCGTGAAGTCGACTTTGTTCAACGGTGCACTTTAGACATTGGCAGTCATAGAAAAAGTTATTTCAACAAGAAAAGCTTAAAAAAGGTGTTGCTCTCATTTTGATGAATTTGAGGCAAGAACCTTAGCCTGAAAACCTAACTCAAGGGCAAACGATATGTTTAGATATGATTGTGGTCAATGCTTTTATTAAAAAGAGTGTTAATCGAAATGGTTGTACAGCTTGGCAATGGGTGTTCTGAATAAACTTGTTCATCGCAATAACCGTCGAACATAAGACGTTGTAATCACTGCTGAGCATCCAAAAGGCCTATGTCCCAGGTGGCGTGGTTTGGTAATACAGTTTTTGAAATAGACGTCTGTGGTAACCAGTTCCGTCGCCACGGGGGTTTTGGTGGGCTTAGCTCCCCAAAAAAGCTACAAGTCCCCCAAAATTGAAGTATAAAACACTATAAATCAGTGGATTTTTTGTCAAATTTTAGAATGTCAGTCCCTCCTGCACAAACGTAGTCTCCCAATTGAAAACCTTCTGGTGATGGATCTATTGGTAACGAACAAAGGCAAGGAATAACAATATGCACGTGTAATTGGAAGAGGTCCAACACAACAGCTAGACCAAGTGCGCAGGTCACGATGAAGACTGCAAGCAAGCGCTTCTCAACCATAGCCTGTTTTAAAACCTGGTTAAAATATTTTTGAAAATGGGTCCCTGCACTTATAGAGGGCTCCGCGCAAGTGCCCACAGAGTTAACACTTGAAGTCTTCTATATATTCTAAGTGGATTAAACCACTACTGAAACGTGAAGTGAACAATGAAACGTTCTTTACATCAGATCATATAATCAGATTGATTATATAGCCTGCTATACGCAGACTAACGCAGTACTATTTTTTTTTTAGTTGAACTATTTTTAGTTAAAGACGGGAACACTACACGAAATTTTAACATACGGGGTGACTCAAAAAGATGCGTACCCATATTTTGTTCGATAAAAAACCCATTTTTTAACGAATGTCTTTTCTGTTGCAGGACGTGATAGGTGAATCTATGGATGATCGTTTGCAGCTATAGTTGCCCCAAAAATGTCT
>Ga0210059_1012160_pt1 | contig 13055 bp, 8 predicted proteins | sample Ectturendosymbi2_FD_188042 | JGI IMG/M metagenome (GOLD analysis project Ga0210059, IMG submission 188042) | Ecteinascidia turbinata endosymbiont from Florida, USA - Sample 2 (SPAdes) (version 2) | ecosystem: Host-associated > Tunicates > Ascidians > Unclassified | place: Key West, Florida...
GTGCCCACTTTTCCTCTGGCGCGGGGACGGCAGTCATACGAGGACTCGAAATACCTCATCAGCAGCGATGTCGGATAGTTCTGCTGGATCCACACAAAAACAGGACCAAGCAAGGTCGGAGATGCAGTGACTCCATCAGGCCCTTGGACGACCTCTAAATTGTTTTGAGAGGTTATATTATGAAAATGTAGATTCACCTTTTAAATTTCATGACAGACCGTGAAAAAAAGAAGTTAGCTTTGATAAAATATGGAATAGAGCGCAGTGGTTCCCAAACTTTTTCTGATCGCGTACCATTTGTGGTTCCGTACTATCACCACTTACCACCTTGTTCTAGGAAAACCCATCCTACCAAATATCATTCGATCACAAAAGTTTGAAAAACCAGAATTGCTATCCTGCCTCGGACGCGAGCACAATGCGACATGAACAAAGTGACTGAGAATTTGTAATGGCCGTTTTTAAAAACCAACAAGGGAATTACACAAAAATTATGGAGTTATGAACAGAACCCGATAAGTAAAAACTATAGGTGTGAGTATATTTTTGTGAAGAAAAACAGAAAGGAGGCCTTACGAGCACTACCTTGAAGGCCTTTGCGTACCATTAGTGGTACATAGCTTGGGAACCACTGGAATAGAGACACAAGTTCACACTTTCACACTTCGTTTGGTTAGAACAATCCCACGTTTCGACAACGTTCAGAAAATGTAATACTCCACACCAGGGCTTTTCAAACTATGGGTCGCAAAATGAAATTTGGGATCGCGAAACAAATGGCTTGGCAAATCAGATATACAATTTTTGTAAATGTTGCAAGAAAACTAGAAGTAGCCTGCATTGAATTTATTTCTGCTGCATTGTTAGGGGCAATGCAGTGCTTCATACTGTCAGTTGTTTGCTAGGATGTCTGCCTGACCCATCAAATGATAATAATCAACCAAGCACAACAAGTTATGCGTTGTTACATCACGATGTTTTTAACGTACTGACCAACTAACCTTGTTGCGTTCATTCCGACACGAAGACATGCTTGTGTTTAGAACTCTAGGTCTAGCGTAGGCTAACTCCTTTCAGAACACACTAAGTAGTTTTAGAATTTAGACTAAAGTTAAAGCTTCGTACACAGTTTCAGAAGTACTTTGGACATTGATTTAGGAAAAGTTGGATCCGCAAACCACACACAATTCATATTTCAGGAGGTGACACACCTGCCATGCCAAGGATGAGTTTGCGAAGTTATTAAACGACAAAAGTTTGCAACTGGAATTTTCAAAACGAGGTTTATGTCATATTTGGATGAGAACAAGAAATGAATGCCCAGTCATTTCTGATCAAGCCATTCATAATAATCTCTTAGCCTTTTGCGCAACATTTTTGTGTGAAGCGGCATTCTCCAAATTGATAATCATCAAGTCCAAAAATCAGTCCTTTTTGAAAAATATTGAGAATATCCTGACAAAAGTGCCTCTTGAGATTTGTAATTGGACGCTTACACGTATCGTTAACATCTAGGCTATCCATCAAGTGGCCGCATAAATCAGGACAAAAAAGTTTGAGAAGCCCTGCTCAGCACAATCTACCTAACTATTTCATGGTGGTGATTTGCGTTTATGAGCGACCGAATTGTATTTACTGGGCGATTTGTTTGAACCAGTGGTTCTCAAAATGGTTGGTATCGACCCCCAGGAATCAATTGGACCATCCAAGGGGTCGATAAATAGTCAAGGGGTCGAATGGGAGTCACTGAATGGCCAAGGGGTCCATGAATAACTGCTGGGGTCCACTGGAGATATGAAGCCTCCAATTCAAAATTATTGTTAATCGGGCAAGGAATGCAAAGAGCGTTTTTCAACAAATCAAACAAAATTAAGAGGGCTGATCAAATCTCAGCTGCAGTAGTTTAAATGTACCTTCCAGAGGTGGCCAAACCTGCTCTATGTATGAGCCCCAAATCGCAAAAACCAAGTTACAAAGAGCCGCCACATCAAAATCGAAAAACACGAATTTATTCGCAATCTACGCTTCTGTGACATCATAATTTTTGTAACGACTTGCAAAAGTAATACTGTGCGGCACGCTAGTCACCACAGTCAGGGACGGATTTAGGGAGCGCGGAGCCCAAGGCCATCTTGGTTTTTGGGGTCCCACGTAGGTGTGAGTTATTTGGCCATTTATCTGAAAAGTGTGAAAGTATGCCTCTCTTATGTGTAAGACCCCTCAAAGATCTATCTTTTGTTGTGCCGACTTTGGTTCTACGACCGCCTTAGATCTTTAACAGAAATTGAAGCCTTTCCTACATTCTTCTCTGGAACAAATGGCAATGCGATCTTCTCTTGGCATTTGTGGCTCTTTCTTGTAGTTCAGAAGTTCTCTTCGTTAAATTTCCGATATTTCTAGCGTTTTTTGTAGGTTTATTTTTCGAATATATGCATTTTCATGGTGGACCGTGTTGCCGCCCTCAGATATCCTCTAGTTGTCAATCTGATGAGTTGTACGTAAACTCCTTTGTTATAGTAACCACATATTTTATGGAACAAACAAGCACAATCCATTCAGTGGACACAGGGTTGACGTATGCCTTTTCAAGTTGTCATTTTCCAAGTGATACAAAGTACAGCGTTTTAATCCTCTTAGACTGATGGTAAACAGCATGAAAACAAGTTTTGCACAGCAAAGTATGTCGCAACACCCTCAGCTAACCATATGAAGTAAGCCCAACTTAGACACGTTTTTCCAAATAAAACTCACGAGAAACTGTTTCAGCTGATTTACCTAACATAGGCGTATACAGTTTCAACAAGAAATCTCTGTTTGCGGGCAATCTAGTTGATAATAACCAAACGTAGCGTTCAAACTGACCATATTGCTTTTGATCGGAGTTCTGCAGCGCCTAGCTGTTTTGCGTTGTTGCGAGCTTTTTGTCTGGAAGATTGAACATTAAGAAGGTACTGTTCTTTCTTTTTCATTCTTTTCTTGTAACCATAGGTGTAGTCAAGGGAGCAACGGAACCATTCCCCCTAATTTTCTAACATATCCTGTCATTTTGTGCTTTGACAGGCAATGTCCAAATAAAATACCGTTGCTCGCTTTAAGTCATAGTATTTGGTCCTCCCAAAAAACTTTGGGGTTGGCAACGCTACTGTTCGTAACCGCTTTTATACAGACGGTCTGCATCTCTCTCACGTCCAGCCATGTTCCTCAGCATCGAACCTTTCACACATAACTTCCTTATTTGATGTTCAATCTTCCACTGACAAAAAGCTTGCAACAACGCAGGACCGCCAGACACTGCAAAACTCCGATGAAAAGCAATATTCCAATTCTTATATTGCGTAGCAAACAATATTATCGTGTTGTTACTGTACTGATAGTCTAGAATAGACGTTTGCATTTTCGCTCGTTTCAAAGTAAAGTGTGAAGCTATGACTCTCACAGTTTCGCAAATTTTACGTTAATGATGAGTCGTCATAGGAAGGAGTTGCGCGGGGCCCTAGGCTGTGGCCTATACGTAAATCAGTCACTGACCACAATACCACTTAACAATATTTCTACACTTTGCAATGCATAGAAATAAAAATACAATTTTACGGAAAGCTCAAAAATCCGCATGCTGCTCGCGAGCCGCGGTTTTGCAGCCCCTGGTACATCCGATTCGAATAGTTTTTTAATGAATCATCCATTGTGATGACATTATGAAAACTGTTCTGTTTGTTACGTCCTAAACAATATTGTAGTGCCTGTGTGGCAGTTCGGTAGTTGTTAGACTGGCAGTACAGCAGTAGGCTACGCAGAAGGACGGAGAACAATTGTTGTTTTATTTTATGCTTACATCTACAATTTTAAGCATATTTTTGGTTTGTGTATAATTTTTATCATGCATTTCAAGTAAAAAGTACTCAAAATTTTTTTGACACATACTATCTTTGTATTAGTAACTGTTGTGTTATGCCACGGGGTCTACAGAAAATTGTATACTTTGATTGGGGTCAACGTGCAGATAAGTTTGAGAACCACTGGTTTAAACGCTAAACAATAACAGCACATCACTAGTTCTTCATCTACCTGTTGTTTATGTCTATCCGACTTGGAGTTGTGCCAATTCGTACTATAAACAACGCAAAAACCCATATCACTGGTGTTTGCTTTGCTGCTTTTCATATTATTTCCATTTCTGATTTCAAACAATATACCTGATCTTTTACAAACCTAATAGGTATCACTCGTGTCACAATTATGGTTGTACGAAATTAAAGAACAAAGATGTCTTTCATTGCGGTGACCGCTTGACCCAAGTTCTTTATTTGGAATTAACTTGTCGTAGGTCGACCGCTTTTTCGATCGCTTTAAGCTCACCACTTGAACAACAACGCATACAACTGTAATCACAACACGCATTTGCTTGATCTCACTTTTGGTACACTACAGCAGCGTCATGATAGGAACACCTTAAAGCAACGGAAAGGCAAGGGGTGGGAAGTACAAACGTTATCATGTGGAACTGTCGCAAACCAAATCGATAAAACGAAGCAAGGTGCAATTTGCGAGTAATAGCCTTGGCATTTGCTGTTTCGGACGCGATTGCGGCTCTGCTGTCTATATACTGTCCCATTTGTAGTGATAGTGATGGTAAGGTCCTGTGGCTAGCTAAGAGGAATCTTCTTTTTGTGCTGATTAACACGTGAAGATTTTTCTTTTATTGAAACAGGAAGAGCAAAACTATTGTTATTATTGTTTTATTTATTTTTTTGCTTTTATTTTCTATTTTTGTCAAAATGCCTGCAACACTATATAGAAACTTGAAAATCGCCGTAACTCCGCTACAAAGGCTCTTGCAACGCACTTTAAACTATTGTGTATTTTTCACGTTAACTGATGTCTTGAATAGAAAGGGTGACGGAAATTTTACATCTTGCAGGACATTTTTAGTTCAGTTACGGCACGGTAACTTCTTGGCACATCCTGAATTGTTTTGTTCATGTAATTGAAGTTGACTCTGAGCAGAGCGGTTTTTCGAAGAGCCATCCTCGAAAAGGTATTTAAAAGGGACAAACGATAAATGGCATTCGCTATTGAAAACATTCTCGTAGTGGAAGTTTTCAATCAAAAACGAAAATAAAAGATTGCAGGAAGCAAATGTCTCCATCTTTGTGCTATCCGCGGCCTTATAATGAGCAAGACACGCTTAGGAAAGATGGGCACTCTTACTTTTTGCCTCGTGTAACATAAAATCCGTGTACCCGGATAGTTTTCGCAAAAACGTTCCTGGAACAAGAAGTACAACTTAGCAAGCGTTTCACTGCGTAGCTCGACGTAGTGTCGGTGTTACGGTAAGTTTGTAGAGTGGACGTTTGATGATAAGTGTGCTACAGAAGACGTTTGCCTACATTTCTGGTACATGAGAAATAAATGTTTGCTTAGGAGGATTCGAGACGTTTTTTGTTGACTAAAACACCGGCTTATCCCCTTTGATCTGCTTATCTGCAAAAATGCTTTGTGCTTGTTTGCCTGTAGTTGTGCTTTCGCGTAGTTTTAAGCTGCTTCCCAGCTTTTGACCTTGGACGAAAGTGTGCTTCTTCGTCTCCCACCGCTCCTTATTAAACTACACATTGCTTGCGTTGTGTGTCACTAACAGTAGATCTTTTGTTACGTTGTGTATTTACTCCTTGACAGATTGGGAAAGCAGATGAAAGACACTGGCAATCGATACCAAAATGCCAGCAAGCCCGACAGTCGGATGCTGGAATCGTTGAAAGTATGTGGCAGCAGTTCGCTTCTTGCACGTTGTGTGTGACAGCTGACCGATAACCCTGTGACGACGCGGTCGAAACGCTGATTATACCTTTTTCACCCCAATTTCCTTGAGATAGCATTACATGTTCTCGTCGTTTGGTTTATTTCTGGCTCAGTAAGCTTGTAAGAAAGCTTTGCCGTCAGTGATGGTCTTGAACTTGAATTTAAGCATCTTAAATCACTGGCCTGTGACCACACAGGACCAACTTGAAAATGCGCAGCATCGGTTGAGCGAGAAGGACGACGTGATCAAGTCATTGCAACGTCAGCTGAATATGTCGCGATCCGAGAGAGAAACACAGGTGAATACGAACTCCCCCTATTTTTAGCTACATCCTGTATGCATTTTGTGGATCAGTATGCAATGGGTTTGCGAAAAAGCAGGGTTGGTGATCTTTTATAAACAATGCGCCTGCCCTGGTTCGTGAATGAATGGAGCCGTTTTAGCAGCGTTGCCGCATTTCCCTTGGGTCGATTCGTTTGACTCGTTCACACTGAGGCTAGAGTCAAGCATGTTCTATACATAGAGTAGTATTCATTCATACACACTGTAGCGATGCCCATCCTGTAGCGCACAGGTGTCAAACTCTGCCTCGCAGGCCAAATTTGACCCACGAAACAATACCAAATGATTGCTAGAGCCGGCATTATATCGTGCATGTACCACTAAAACTTCAAATCAAGACAGTACCCAGTTGTGTTTGTGATGTCACAATGACCTTTATATGACAAGGTTCCTTATTATATCTGTTGGAAGATATTGGCAAACGATTTTGTCCAAATTTTAATTTTTGGCCGAGTATGTATTTGAGTTAGACACGACTGCAGTGTAACGCGACAAGGCAAGCAAACGTCATCTAACGTGTCCAACATAGAAAGTAAAGAAAGTTCTTCAATCGAAAACACACTGGCCAGAAAGTGCATCAACGAATAAAAACTTAATCGTTTTGCAAGTTGTTTGCGTTAGCTCAAAGACTGCTCAGTATTTGCGTCTGTGATGTTAGCTGCGATTTGGTGCAACGCACAATCTTTTCCTTTGTCAAAACTTTTTGTCTTCCTCAACTTAGCAACACGTTTCCGTGAGCAGAGAATTAGTTTTGAAAGTGTCCTATTTGCCCTTTTTCAAATACAATAGTCAAAAATAGTTGAATTGTTTGGTAGTGGCCGCAGAACAGTTAGTTCTGTTTGTTTTTCTCAAAATGTCGTGACGTTGTTTGGAGACCTGAGGCTGCTGGCCCCACAACCCTCCCGAGAGGAAAAGTGGGTTTGAAAATGAATGTATGTTTTTCTTTTACTAGTCACAAGTGACTGTCTTGTGTCTGGCAGCTGTCAAAAGTTTGTATTTCGAGGTTCACGCTGGCCTGGTAAAGCACGGTGTTTTGCTCTATGAGGAAATGAAAATTAAATTACATCGCGCGTTGGCGCACACATTTCGTTCCATTCTTGAGGAATGCTCAAAGCGTTTCATGCCAGCGGAAAGTGGGAATGAAATAAGTGCCTGAGCAAATATAGGTTCGGATTAAATAAGACTTCAGCTGTCCTTTGTCCACGCACTACCAGCAGAATTTAAACATTTTCCGCCGTTTGTAAACATTTGCGTTTGGGCCCAGTTCATATATGTTATTGAGCCCATCAGACAATCGTTGTGGCAATCCGTTTGCGTTAAATCCACTGTAATTGTTCTTCTGCACAGCGTTTTGGTCTGTGTGTAGGGGCCTATGAATACCACGCCCAAGCTTCTTAGGATTAACAGGAAAACTTGCTCCTTTTCTGCGAATTTTCATTAAAACAGTTTATTTCATAATTAGTTTCAAAACAGTTTCTTTTGCAAAATTTTTGTTAGAATTTTTTCTCAAAAAAAATTGCTTTGTTCAGCCAAGGCCTTTCACCAAAAATAATTGGTATGCGGCAGATTGCCGTGTCTATGCGCCCGTGCAAGAAATAGACCTATCCCGTTTACCAGGAAATTGCCTGAGTTTTGTCAAAATCCTACTGATATAACCATGGTCTTGACAACATTCATGATCCGTCCCGTTTATACTTAAAGTAAATGTGAAAATATACTGGATAACCTCAGTTTTTTATCATTCACGGGCTGACCAACAATGCAAACCTGTGCGATATAATCAAATACGCGATAAAATGCACTTTTCGGTGAGAAACACTGTCACAATGAGCGCTTGACACAGCTGGACCACAGCATGAGAAAATCTCTTTTCGCACTTTGATAGTCAAATGAAACATTTTTAAACCACCAAGCTTTTTTCAAATTGTTTTAATATTTCTATATTTAGAAGTACAGTAGTACTATCAAAAAGCCATTGCACGAAGAAGTTTGTCAAACATTTTTTAAAATTAAGAAAAAAATTTTTGTTGAAAAGGGTACTATGGTGACAAAATGTACAAAATTTTTCTTAAATGGTTTTTAAAAAGTAATGGAATAAAAATTTGCAATCAATGTGCAAATTTCATTTCAACTTTTATTCAATGCTGAGAAAACCGTGTGTGACTGGTATGGACCATCACAGTCATTGATAATTAATTGCATGGGAAGTATACTGCAGATTTCCCTGCCTATTTACTGTATTGAAGCTCGAAAAATGTATATACACCTACAACCCTTTCCTATGCTGACGAATTTGCTCTGCGTAACGAGTTGGAGTCCACTCTACGCAAGTTTCCTCAATTTCCATCTGTCCGTGTCGGGCAGTTGATGCGTTTTAGCACAAGTTCAAATTTGTAGACGGGATTCATCCAATCATAAGTGGATGCTAAATACGTATTGCTAATGGCTGCCGCTCACATCGAATCATCTCGTTTAAGTCGATCAATCGTTACACAATAATCAGATGCAACATCTTGAGCAACAATAAAACTGCACCTGGTCGTTGTCACATTTTTCATGACCTGCTACCCCAAGAAACTTTTTCCCTATTAAAACCCTGGATTACTTTCGTTCAATTTTTATCACGTTAAGCACAACGTCGGGTGTGCATGACCAGGTTTTCAAAAACAAAAAACTATACTTTCCTTCAACTACAGTTTATCACAAAAACTACACCGAAAATATAACTTTCACTGAGCAGTTTGAGCACTAACAACGTTACTTTGTACTCTAATATCATACAAGTTTTGATGAAAAGATAAGTAGACCCAATAGCGAAGATTTCGTATATGTCTGAACTGAATTACTCATAAAAAATTTTGGGCGTGAAAAACTTCTGTTCGATACTGCTAACAAGACCGTAGAAGCACGCGCTGAGTGAGTTTCAGCGGTCACTACACCTCATACAGTATTACGGTCAATACAGCGTAAGGTCACTGACACTAACCATAACGTCGGGTCAGCGGGACCCGAAATCACTATCCCCTACACTGCAAAATCGAAAAGAGCGAGAACGACTGCGCGTGCACCTATCAACAAGTCACACAAAAAAAATCAGCTGCTGAAGCCTGGAAAGCGCTCCGACGTGTGCTTTCGTAGGTTTCACGTGGTCACCCATTTGACTCGGGTCACCCAGACCCACGATAGCATTCCAGGGTTTTAACAAAACACTGTTTTCTTGCCGCATTGACCTAAACCAATTTCCTCTGCCCTTTGATCCGAGCTTTCAGACATCTTGTGCATGTGCACGATCTGACGCGCTGTTTGTAATGATCGTTCAATAGAGTGCTATTTCGAATCAGTGTTCGCTGCAGCGGTTGGGCAAAAACAACGTGCCGTGAGTTGCTTGTGGCTTTGGACTTTACCTTCTGCGTTTCTGTTCTTTTTTTGGGGGGAGGGGCAATCATGAGACAAAACTCTGCACAAACTTGTGACGCAGCTCTGTCCGGTGCATTAACTACTGCAGCTCATGCCCGCAGGTTGCCATAGTGAAGGAGACCGTGGAACAAGTCATACGCGAAAAAGAAGGTGAGATTCGCCGAATGCGCGCGATGTGGAATGAATCCGTCAACGCCAACATACCCCCAATCAGCGATGAAGACTTCTCCAACGATCTGATTTCTCGCGCCACAAAATATTTGACTGTTCAGGAATTAACTCCCGAAAACAAAAATGCGAGGTTCGGTATCTCAGCAGAGGACCGCATTTCGAAGACCACACCTGTGAGTACGATTCGAATTTATTTCGTAAAAGAGTTCAGAATAACCGCATCCCTTACAAGAAAACAAATCTCCAATCGACTATTTGCTTTAGCTTTTATCAGCTTAACGTAGATGAGGAATTTCACTGTAACCCGTCTCGCCATCTGTTTGCAAGCAGTGTGTAAGCGCTAACTTTGTTTGGTGATTTTCAATCTGACTTTGCAACATGAGCTCGGTTAGTTTTTCCAAACAATAAATCAGGTTTCCAGAATGTTCTTCATTTCTTTGCCGAATTTAGAAAAAGTTGCCAAACGGCATGGGACCGATGCTTCCGATTGTTAAATGTTGGGACGGTTCTTAAAGTGCGACCAGTTTTTGCACCCTATTGACCCCGCAGTAGAACTTTTTTTCGTAAATTTCTGTTTTTGAAAAAGAAGCAGTTTTGCCGGGAATCACCACACTGAAATCTTGAAAATAATCGTTCCGTTTCTTCAACACTTTTTTTCGTATCCTGAAACGAATGCATTAACTTCCCAAGATGCCGTTTTTAGTCATGTTAATTATGAGCCATTTTTTGCTTTCCCGCAGGTCGAAGTGGTACCGAAGTCTAAAGACGAAGTTCTTCAAATAAGAAAAGCCCTCAAGGCCAACGTTTTCTTAAAAGGCCTTGATGCCAAACAAGTGACCCAGCTAATAGACTGCATGACAAAAGAATCATTGAAGAAAGGGAAAAACGCCATTACGGAAGGAGAGCTGGGAGATAGACTTTTTGTGTTGGATTCTGGCAGGGTACGTTATTCCGTACCAAGATGTAGAAAAATATACCCCTGAGTAATGATAAAGTAAGTAACAGTGACGTACTGTATATGTTATGGACCATCGAGCAAATCGGAAGAAAACACTTCCAAGTTGTGGGACATGAGAAAATTTTCTTGAATAGTTAGTTCAAATGTGGCTGTAACATTAACATACTTCAATCTTTTTTAAATATGTTTAACTGTTTTAATATAAATTTTTCTTCTGTATGACTTTCTTTTCCTGGGGTCAACATGATCTGCTCTCTGTTAATTTGACAACGCAATTTCAAATCATGGAAAGCAACAGCAAAGAAATGTAGTGTGCATCCGAAACGTCAGTAAAAGCAATCTTATTGGCTGCAGGTCGAGGTGTTTCATTCACGTGGTATCAAACATATCCACGTCGCCGACTTGGAGCCTGGCACTGTCTTCGGAGAACTCGCTATTTTGTACAACTGCAAACGAACAGCTTCGGTCAAAGCGAAGACTGACGTCACCCTTTGGTCTCTGGACCGGAAGCACTTTCAGGTAAGAAAACTGCGGTCGTGCAAAAACTTTTTTTTTTGCTGAAAGTTGTACGCACTTGCCCAAAATCGAGCTTTTCGGATAGACGTCGGTGGCAATCGTTTTGCATTCACAGTTATAAATAGTTCTTTTTTGTGCGTGTGAAAAAAAAGGAAACAGAGGCGTAACCTGTATGTGAGGCTACTGTATGCCGAGTTGTCGGTGCACCACAGGCAATAGTGAAGCAAAGCGGGGAGGAGAAACGGGAGGGCTACGTGCGCCTCCTCAAGACCGTCGATAAGCTGAAGGCTTTGTCCGACAACAAGATCATGCGCATCGCCGACTGCGTGGAGGAGGCAAGCTTCAAGCGCGACGATTACATCATCAGGCAGGGTGAAGTCGGAGACAGCTTCTACGTGATCCAAGACGGCCAAGTAAAAGTAACCAAGAACAAAGTAAGCATTGCTTGTTGCTGGATTCGATTAAGTTTCGTACACGCGGCTGTTGTCACATTTACTTAATTGTGCGCTTGGTCTTTTTTCTTATTAGGAATCGAACAAACACGCCGACCGGGAAGAAGAACTTTTGTGCTACTTGAAAACCGGTGAGTAGTGTATCGGGCGAGACAAATATTTGCTGATATCAGCTTACCGTCTGGAGTCGTTTAACCTGTGTCGTGTATGCCTATAACTATACTTCACAGATTCTAACTTGAGGCAATGGAGGATCAGTTTTGCCCCCCTATAAAAAGCATCTGTGTTCGTGGGCCATACATTTTAAGTGCAACAACGCACAGTTAAACGTCAAAAACAACTTTTCGATCCACCGCGAAACACGAGAAATTCTTAACCCCGGTCAAGCCATCTCACAAACTACTCGTATAAACTGGCTAGAGTGTATCTTTAGAAAAGCCAATGGTATCATTGAAATAATCATGATTGAGACTGTCGTCGAGGGATGATAGACTGGCTTTTTTGTGGCGTCCTTGGGTGACGGTGCTTTATGTTGCCGGTTTTCGCAAAGGAAACTTTCGCTTGTGTACACAGGGGAGTACTTCGGTGAAAGGGCCCTGCTGACGGAGGACAATCGTGCTGCCAATGTCATAGCTGCTAGTGACATGGTCAACGTGCTGATGCTTGACCGTCTCGCGTTCAATTCTCTTCTTGGTTCTCTCTCTGAGGTCAGTCTTTTGAAATCGAAGTTTTACGCTTTCGATATCCTTGTTCGAGCTGGTTACGATTCACTTTCCTTTTTGGTGAAACGGTGTTTCGTCTTACTATTCAGGCTATCTTGAGTTTCTTGACCCGGAATGCAAGTACTAACAGTGGCTCTTAATACTTGGGGATTTATAACCCTTAATCTAATTCTCAATGTACACTGAAGCAACGAAGGATTAGAGTTCTTAGTATTATTCGTTGCCATGGAAATTTGTGCCTAGTACAATCCCTTACGTCGTGTACGATATTCTGCATTTTTTGCATCAACTAAACTCAGTAAAATTGGGCGTTTTTTCAGAAAAAGTAGTTCCTTTTTTTAATAACGTTTATTCCAATATTGTGCAGGCAGCATCGCTTTTCTCGAGAATTGCGTTCCTAACAACTACAATGTAAGCTGATCGCTTCACTGACCGTTTCTTGCTTGCCCAGGTGACAAGCACCCCCTCCCAGCACGCGATCCCCCTTACCGTTGCTTCTTCCGGCACTGAGGTCGACGCCCCGCAACCAGCGGACGCGACTGTTCTACCTGAGCAAGGTGATGAGCTTTTTTTCTTTATTACAATACTCTTGATTTATTTATAAGATTATTGACGGGCCATCACCGTCACCCGGCTGTGCTTGGGCGACATGCAATAAACATAACGATTTGCATGGCGAG
>Ga0210059_1012161_pt1 | contig 13055 bp, 7 predicted proteins | sample Ectturendosymbi2_FD_188042 | JGI IMG/M metagenome (GOLD analysis project Ga0210059, IMG submission 188042) | Ecteinascidia turbinata endosymbiont from Florida, USA - Sample 2 (SPAdes) (version 2) | ecosystem: Host-associated > Tunicates > Ascidians > Unclassified | place: Key West, Florida...
CAGGCCCCGCGCTTTTTGGGCCCCGCGGTCCTTTGTGTTAAATTTGTTCTGAATTGTATGCAAGGGTGGATATTAGAATTTAGGTGCCCGAGGCAACCTCTCGGAAAAGGGGCTCTCACAGCATCTTTGAAGGAGTGGAGACTCGTTCGCCTCCCCTTAATATATGTGCAGAATTTTTTCAGTCCAAGAAGTCACTATTTTGCTAAATTTTTATAAGCAATTAGGGAAGGTTTTCAACTGGATGCTTTTAACATTAGACTGCAGTGATTTGAAAATTAAAGTGTTTTACGTTATTTGCAACATTATGGGATCACTCAAGCAATGAGGATAAATTGCAGCAATTTTCCGGTATTGCTTGACTGTATTGTTATGAATGGCATTTTTATAAAATATCATTACATCACTGATCTGTTCTAAAAGTGGCGTTACCCTTTTGGTATTTTTAAATGAATTGTCCAATTAAGCTAAACGTCGGGTTTTGACACCAGTTCTGAGTTTTTCAATGCCTCTCTGGATTTCATGGTTTTTCTTCTGAATGTTTGGAGTTTTTAGGAATTTAACTGCGTACAGCGGTGATTTACGATAGGGCATGATTGACTGAGCTTTATTTCTAGTTTTATCTTGTTTTACCAAGGTATGGTAGTCTTCAGCATAACAGATGAACATGAAACTGATGCCGTATAAGCTGTAAATGTTAGCTAGGTGCAATGAGTTCAAGTGACAGAGATACTCTTTTGCTTTAGCAAAAGACCCGTCAGTTACGTCACTGCACCCGTCAGTTACGTCACTGCACACATCACTTTTAAGGTAGAATGGTTGAACGATCAAAATCTCAGAAGTTAGCTACACATGGACACTGGGAATGAGGATTTTAGTATTGCAAATTCTGCCAGACACCCATCAGAAATGCAGACAAGTCCATATTATTGCGGTATAATAATCCCGACAGGCACACAAGTTCATAAGCAAAGTTACAGTATGTATTCACTAGCACAGGGGGGGCAATTAATTTGTCTCGGGGGCCACTGTGAGAAGGCTGTACTTAGCAGAGGGCCGTACCTTCCATTCTAATGCAGTGTTTCTCAACCTTTTTCGGTTCGTGACCTCTTTGGTATTTTTACACACCCTGTGACCCCTTCCCACTCTTTTTTCAATACATATGATATTATAACCAGGGTTTTTTAAGGGTGTTTTTGGGACCCGATTCGGGTCCCTAGAATTGAAAGTCGGTGCCTTAGAATCAGAGAAAATCGGGTCCCTAGAATTAGAGAAATCGGGTCCCTACAGGTCCATACCGGGTACCTAACATTTTCTTTAAAAAAAACTGTTATAACCATTATGATTGCAACAAAATGCTGTTCTACAAAAATGCAACAAACTACCACATTTTAACCGGGGTTTTCCGGAAGTCAGCCCTGGACCGTCAATTGGAAAAAAGACAAATTGGGAAAATAAGACGTGAACCAAATAACCGCCAGGGCTATTATACGCCAGTTGCATATTGCCTGTGTCTGAACAACTACACATGTACACAAAACCCACACATTTGAAGTTGTTACGGTAATAATTAAAAAATGAAGAAGTTGTAATCCATATTTATTTCAAAATTTTAGTCAAGGTCATATAATTGTAAGCCATCATAAAGTCCACAAATAGTATTCCAACTCAGTACGGTATAACGTTGGACGTACCGTGTAAGTATAACGTTGGATGTATGCGGTATAACGTTGGACGTACCGTCTAATATTTCAACTCATATATTGGCATCATATAAACGCCCAGCTAAAATAAGCGTCCGTGGGCGGACTAAAGACTGGCGATTTTCCGGAAAACCCCGGTACCACAAAAATGCATTTCATAACATTTAACTTCAAACGGCAATTGAATTTCACAAACAAATTTTCAATGCGACGGTTGACTTTGCAACCGTATGGTCAACTTCGAAATTCGTGGTTGAGTGCTTGACAGTGCTAATCTTTTATCATACGCGACTATCCTTTGATTTCGTGCCTACGTTTTGATGTGACCTAGAACTGAAAAAACACTCTTGCAGGCATATATTATGGCAATAAAAGCAACATTTGGAAAGCCAGTTCAGACCAATGTGAACAAGATTCATGCACAGCTCACCAGCACCAGGAAAATAGCATTTCATGAAAAGTACCATGTGGGATGAATCATTGCCAAGACCGCAAAATTGGTCCTGTACTTCATCAAGAATATTGGCTATAGCCAGAGAGGTGGAGAACGAATTTCGTAAAAATGCATCTTCTCCTTGAGCTCAGCGAATTATCATTGGAGCTCAATTTCAAGAGATTGAAGGTGGTCTATTATAGATGTCTTCAAATTCTTAGCAAGTTCTTCAGTATTTTCAACAATTGACAATTTCTCAAACATAGCAACGTTCCTTGCATTACTTTACGAAGTCAGTTTTGCAACATCGAGTAAAATGCTTACAGATTCGTCGCGAAGCTGGATGATGTTTGTAACCTTTAGCTTCACACCTTCCAAAAATTTCAGCCAAATAAACAAGACTTTTCAACCAAAGGTTGTCACTAATGTAAGACAACAACTCGTTTGCTTTCATTTCTGTGAATAACTTTATTTCATCCTTCATCACAAAAACGCGGTTTAGAAAGTTTCCTTTCTAATAGCCAGCACACAGACGCGTGGAATAGAAAAAACTCGTGTGTCGAAATCAAATCTTTGCAGAATTCTTTAAACGGGCAAGAGTTTAGTTTCCAGATTGATGCAATTGATCATTTTTACCGTGGAAGCCAACACGTTTTACAGAGGAGTAACAACCATGAGAGTATTTCCACTGCGACTCTGCAGAATCAAAATATTTTTACTTCTCTCGAACATCTTGCACTTGTTGTAGTGTGCAGTTCCTCACAAAACAAGAACTTATAATGTCTCCCGAATGAATACGAGTCATGAAAACAAGCAACTGAGGATATGAAGCAACCTCAGCTGACTCATCCAGAAAAAGCATTGGAATTGATGTTTTCATTTCAGTTATCACCTGGTCTTTCACATCTTCCGGCAGATCTGAAGTGCGCCTCTGATCAATATCGCTGCAAAGAGATATTCGTCTCATGTTGGCCTTAATATAGTTTTCCAGGAAGTAGTTTCACTGTTTCCAACAAACAGGTTTCACAAGCGTTTTTTTCCAATGGTGTGAGTTTTTTGCTTGGCAATTTCAAGTGCGACTTCATATGATGCTTGTCTTCTTGGTAGAAACATGCGGCAAGGTAAGTAGCTGACGTTTCAAACTTGCTTCATGGCGTCGGAAGAATTCTATAACTTTTTGTGGCGTGATTGGAATGCTTTGTCTCTAAATGTCGTATCAATTTCGAACTCTTCATATACTTTCCACTGACAGGCTTTATGCCACTGCAATACGCTTCTTCCTGAATGTTGACTGCAACCTCATAACAGTCAACTGCTGGTAGGCTATCTTAGTCAACAACTCGTTTAAAACTAGAATAAATGATTTGTGACTTGCTGGAAGGCTTTGGCCCTAATTGCTGTATGAACTTCGAAGGTTTCACTAACCCAGCATCAGCACAGAGAACAACGTTGCACAAAACACACTGTGGCTTTTGGCTTCACTGTGTTTGTTCCAACTATGGAGGTAAAACCAAATTGCAAATACTCTTCAAAATACTTGCATTTCTTGTCCATGGCAACAATAGAAATGGATGAATCATAGTAGGCCTACTATTGGAAGTAGAATATGTTTCTTCCTGACTGCTGGCTGCAATTTCACAATAATAGTTGCTGGTATCAAATACTACAGCTGTTTTAGAACATGAACAACGAAATACATCAATTGACACAAGTAGTGGTTTACTTCACCTCGGATTTCAACGATGGAAGTGCAGAATTGTGGATGATAGAACTAACAGATTGGACTGTATAATGGTGGTCTGACGATGAAAAGACGTATCTGATCTTCAGCTACAACTTCGGATCATACATTGCCAATCATATTTCATATTTTGCAACATTTTGTGATATTTGAATTGGTAACTCCGATGCTAAAAATTGCACCCCTATTAAATTACGTTACACGCAAAAAACAAACAGCTCTGATAAGGATATAAATTCCGATGACCAGATTTTGCAATTTGAGCTTAAGTGTTAAGACAAACACGACAAATTAAACATATCGTTAGATTGAAATCTTTGCGGGCCCTAAACAAACTTCGCGATCTCAGGTTGAGAAATGCTGCTCTTGTAGAAATAGAAGCAAGTTTCGGTTCAAGTTAGCCTGAACCCTAACATTTACTGTGATAAGTTCGAGAAAATTTCAGACTTGATGATTGTTCCTGAATGCTTCCGCGGGCCACTGAAAACGCTGTGGCGGGCCACATTTGGCCCGCTAATTGCCCACCCCTGCACTAGCACGTTTTGTGTCTTACAGATGCCCAAATATGGTAGATAGTAGGAAGATTCACCTAATGTTGTGTCCACCTGGGATTTTCTGTTCAAATTTGCTTTTTTGGTAAACCTATATGGGGTTTTTCAAAAAATCTCATTCGCTGCAGCATGGATTTGACGTATATTCATTAGCCGCTTGGTAGTGTACTTGAAGTCTTCTTTCACAAATGTGGCAAATTATTTGCGCATTGATTTAACTTTCATGGTGACCAACTGCAGTAGAGAAGGGTAATTTTCTAAATTTAAGATTGTCGAATGAAGCACCATCAGACAAAACAAGCTATACAGCCTCATTAAAAAGACTAGTATAGAGCATGATGTATGAACGTCTATGTGAAATAGACACTACCAGTATAATAAACAAATTTGCTATGGCAAAATCTAGAAAATGCAATCTCAAGCAGTAGGTTTGCTGCTGTTGACAATCGACTTCGACACTTATTGAGACTACACTGAATTTTTTAATTTGTTGATGAGTCTGGAAGCATTAATTGCTGTCTGTACTGTACTTGAGTGCTTTTCGGTATAGTATCCCTTCTTGGTAAAATGATACGTATAAATGTTTTTAGAAAAAAAAAGATTATGTAGTCCATCATGTCCACCAGTTGCTATTTAGAACCAGCTTTTTTACTTGCGAAATTCAGTATAGCCTATGCGTAACCATATGGATGCCCACTGAATGTATTATTAATTTTAAGAGTTCACTTTTACAAATATGTTTTTACCTAAGGACCCAACGCTAGTTTTTGCTACAGGCCCCGCGCCACGTTAATCCGGCACTGAAGAAGATAGCAAAGTTACGATACATGCTAACAATCAGACGAAGCGTGGAGTACGCAAATACCATTGTTGATATCAAAAACAGTAATTACACAACCATGCTACGGTGCTATAGGCTACACGAGATAACTTGTCAACCGTCATTTATTCGTTTATGCTGCTCCAGGCGCTACGCGTAGAAATTGAAATAAAAAATCTAAATCGTCAAGTAACGTTACTAGTGAATAAAGGTGTGGGAACGCGTTCCCACCCCACTACACTCCTGGTCTAACGTTTACTGCAGTGTAGAGCAGTGATATATCCAGCCGTGGGATTTAAGGGGTAATCGAAAAAGGAGGAAAAAATTTCTTTAATAATGGCATAGTTAACCGCAAGCGAATGGAAGGGAAAGTTGGAGGCAAAGCTTCTCCTACCTCTGTGAAAATATGAAAAGCAAACAGCTCATGCAACTTCGGTGAACTTTCAGGGCAGTAAAAACGAGTTCAGGTTTTAATAGCGGTTGACATTGGCAGGGTAAAAAAAAACAGGGTAAGTAAGGTAGCGGAAGAATAAACCAATCCGGGCAAAACCACCTAAATGCCCATGATGACAGGAAAATTAAGATGGTAAAACGTTTTTAACATTTGGAGATTTTAAAGGGAAAATTTTGTTTTTCAAATTGTGTTTGTCATCTTTTTTTGTCGAAGACATGCGGAAATTTCGAAAATATCGTGTTGTCAAATTACTCCTTTCAAGCAAAATTTGAATCAAAGATTTTATCTTACATCAAAGCCCTGGGTTTTTATTTGAGCAAACGCTCTCCACCTTCCTTTTCAAACGCTTTCCCGTGTCCGTATGGCTGCAAGTGTATTCAAAGGTTTTAACAGCCTCAAAAACGTTGCCAAAAAGAGGAAGCAAGCTCTCTTCCCACAACAACTTTCGTTAGTGAGAGCTCCAATAACTCAAATTGCAACTCTTAGAAAACTTGGAAAAGCTGATTTAGCATCCATTTGGGGTGGTTTCCACTTCTGGTTGTGTTCACGCCCTTGCTTTGTGAATATGATATCGTACGCATGCCTTTAATTGCAGCGTCCTCTTGACTGGAGCATTGTAAACAATCTTTTTCTTCTTATTCATGAGCATTTAGTGCTCCCTTCAAAATCAAAAAGGTTCATTTGTCACTCTGTGGGCCAAAGTTACTTCTGTCAGGTCTGAACATTTCAAGAAATTGCTCAAATGACTGAGGAGACTAAACAAAAATACAAGATAGTTAGTATCTTAGGGGCAGCAGTCAGTATTTTTTTGTATAAGCGCTTTAAACTGCTAAGAAGCACTTGCAGTTTGCTTGGATGTGAAAGGCTCATAGTAACTCGGGCAGAGCTGCATTTAATCTAGATTTACATTTTCTCTGCCACGCCCATTTCCTTCCGGACATAAGCACATAATGATAGAAACTGTTTTCACAAACCAGTACCATGCACAGCTATGTGGATCATCCATCTATCAATTCAGTGCGTGTCTAACCCTCTCACATGTAACCTCACAACACTGTCTTAAATCAACTTAAACACTTCAATCCAATGAACAGAACTTTCTATTGTCCAGAAGCACGCTTTGGGAGAGTCTACGGCTTTATGGGTCATCTTGCGTTTGTGTGACAGCAATAATATTTAAGCTAATAAATTCAAGCTTTACTTCACGCATGTGTCTTTGTACTTAACACAAAAATTAAAAGAAAATACTAACCAAGGTATATTTTTAAACTTTATTGAGATGTAATTTTCTCCACTTTTACTAAAAGTGAATACTGCGCTTTTCCCTTCTACACATTTCAGTGTCGGCAATGAGAAACGCGAAAAAGCCTAAAACATACGCAAAACTGGAACAAAAGCATAGTGCTTTTAGCAACACACTCTAATTTCGTCTGTCTGAGATTTTCAAGTGCTTTCATGCGTGATGCGTTATACAGCAGATTGTTGTGTCAACTCAAAGAAGTGACTAAAAACACAAAAGTGCATTAAACCGCAGATGAAATTTTGAGAGAGCTTGGAATTTCCTGGCAAATTGAAACAGCGTGACTGTATTCACACTTTGCGCCAGAACTAAGAAGAAAAGCTGTAGACTAATATACGAAACATGCTTAAAACTTTCTTTTTATACGTTTTTTCTGAGTAGTTTACATTTCAAAACTTGCTTTGTTATGCCTTTGAACATCAAAAGAAACTAACTCTCACCGTCCATGTAGGACGACAAATCCGTTTGCTTCGCCCCAGATTTAACCTGAGATTTGCTTTTTGAATCACTTAAGCCTAAAGTAAAGCATGTAGCGTACATCAGACGCATTTAAAGACTGCATGCCATTTGGAAAGATCCAAAATCAGTCATCGTACTTCTACTTTCTTATAAGTTACTAGTCAATCTTCCTTCGAGGGTAAATTAACCTTAGCACCAATGTGCAGTTTGAAAGTCAACACAAAGACAAACATCTGCTACTCTTAACACCCTTGGTTTTCCTCCAAATTCTTTCATGTAAGTGTTTGAACTGCGCAATGATTACAAGCGAAGCACTTCGAACCCACTCTGGTAAGGACGACAGTTTTGCACGCTCTAGTGAGCACGGCGAAGCTACGGTAACACTAGTGGTAACACGATCTGCTTTCTTATGAGAAGGCTCACAGTGGTGTAGGAGTTGGGTTGAAATGGGTGCAAGCGCACCACCAAAAGTTTTGATTTGTCGAAAATACGGGTACAGAATCTTTCAAAAAATCAGTTGGAAGCTTTGGACCTTTATACGTTGTTTTAAAGTGAAAATTCCTGTGAAACTCTTTCCATTTGATTCTTTACTCAGTCACACTGCAAAACTTTAACAAAAAACTAAAATTACTGCAGTGAATCGGTAAAACTTAGCAATTTGTGTCACGTTGCCAGGCCAAGGCTTTGGAAAACTGAAGTAAAAAGCAAAATTTCTGCGCAAGAAATGAGTTGTGTGATCACAATCGCAAATCCTCTAAACACGACGGCACATGCACTTGAACATGCGTGTAGAGAGATGACATATAAGGCCGACAATTCTTGCGCGATCGATATGCCTGCATTTCGAAATAACGTGAAACTTTTATTCGGTATACGACGAATCAGCTTCTTGAATTTATTTATGTCCGAATTTTTCCATACGTCAGGCAACGTTTTATAAAACATAGCATTGGGTTATTGTTACACCAGACTTCCATTGTGGTGTGATGTAGAAATGTGTTGAGAATCGCCGCACAAGCAATCATTGTTTCTGTGTCTCTGTTGTACAATAGCACTCAAATATCGCATGTTTGTCAAAAGACCAACGATAAATAGCAGAAAACAATTCCCCCTTTTATGATGAATTTCGCCATATTTGCTCGCTTCGCCATATTTGCTCGCAAAACGGGTCTTTCCAAACAGTGAAACAAAGCTGTAGCTTGTGGAAACAGTCATTATAGGCTTTGGTACACAAAGGCCGATAGTCCTCAAGTACTGCTTTTAAAGAGAGTCTGCTCTACACCGTCTCCTCTTGCAAAGTCCTGTGATGGTACCATGTTGGAACCATCAGTTCAAAGACCCAATGAATTGATTGCCTTAACTCATTTTTCGAAAAGCAGCCGGAACGAAATTAAACTAAAACTTAGTTATTAGTTACATTTATTTACGTGCTTGTTTCAGACTCACCGTCCATATCACATGATTTAATAATAGTACCCAAGAAGTATAATACTTACAACATGTGATATGACATGCGTGATTGGTGCAATCAATACAATAATAAACAGAGAATGAGCACATGCTTGCGTTGTTCCGATTAAGCTTCAGTACTGTTTGAACTGTTATTATATGTACAGAGCTGTCGCCAGAAAGCATTCAGTATGGGTGCTTTACGTTTGTGCAGGGGGGTTTGACATTCTAAAACTTGACACAAACTCAACTTATTTATACTGTTTCATATTTCAGTTGGGGTGGATTGGAGATTCTTTTGGGGGGGCTAAGGCACCAAAGCCCCGCGTGGCGACGGGCCTGATTATGTGACTGAGCGGTAGTTTTCCATCGTTTCACGCTCGTGGGCAGGCAAAACAAAGCGACAGCTTTCACGGACGAGCAAAAGACAAAAATTCTTTACAGTAAATATTGCGAAACAATTTTCCGTATTGGAAAGGCAAGCGTGCGCATTTAACAAATTTTGCGATAATAGAAATTTCCATGAAATTTCCCGGTACGAGATGGCGATTTACTACCAAGCAATTAAAATATGGCGAATTTATTGACTCAGATTTCTTGCCGACCGGGAAAAAGCACGATGGACCGTAGTAGTCTGCAGCAGAATGACAGTTGGTACCACTGCTTTACAAATTTATTTTGCGAGGCCTAACGCCTGCAAACCCTGAACATTTAATTGTAGCCAGCTGTTATGCAATTTCATTTTCAGTCGAAAGTTATGGGTAAGGTATTTAGACGATCTTGTGTTACTGCTGACCACAGATATGTCTTAATAAGCCTAAACAGATATGTCTTAATAATCTAGGAAAACGTCGTTTACCCTGATGGCACAGCAACAGCAATAGTCAGCAATCTCTTTAAAACAAACCCTGAATTTGGATACAAAACCTACTCAGCTGTTTTCTAGAAAGAAAGCTTAAAATTTTGAAGAACGGGATAGCGATCTTTCCAAGAAAAACGTGCATTTTTCTGCTAACTTACATCAGTCAAAATGTAAAGTAACATTTACGACAAGCGCCTCAGTGTTTAGGGGCCCCAGGCCCAGTGTAGGATTAGCTTGCAGGGGCTAGGCACAAAAATAGTTTTCTACCCTCACTAATAAAAAACGAATTCTTTGGCTAACTCGCGTGCATCAAGTGGCCCGGCCTTCCGGAAAGGCACCAGTAGATTGGTAAACTGGAATGATTATGTCCATACACAGGAAAGGATAAAGGAGGGGTGCACTACCTTCAAGGGGAATTTCTCTCTTTATCTTTCCTGGAAGTGTATGCTACTTGCTAAATGCTTGATAAAGATGCTGCAAAATAACTGGACCTAAGCTGGAGGATACGCAGAGCGATTTTCGTCCTGACTGTAGCACTACAGATCGAATTTTCACTCTCCAACAAACTTTCGAGAAACCTTGAAAGTGTGCCAAAGATGTCAACGATTTTTGCCGTCCTCGTTCCTCGATAAGCCTTTGGGGAGTGTTGCAGGAATACCACGGTGTTGACGTTGACTGTTGTTGGCCATCATCAAGTCATTATACTCCATCTCAGAAATTTGTGTTCGTGTCGGCGAAGTAAAATCACAACCGTTCACTGTGGGTGTGTTGGACCCCGACAATGTGTGTTACTGTCACGACTCCTCTTCAACTTCTATATCAGGGATGCACAACATTTTCGCTATTGCCGACCGCATTACGTAAAGAGTTGTTTTTATCAATTACGTTTGTGACTAGAATTCATCCGATAACATCGCATGTACTCGTGCCTATAAGTACAATGACATGTCAAACATTCCAATGTATTTATTCAAGCACAATTCCACACGTGTGTTTGGCCGTCTTTCTACTAAGCATCCGTATGCAGTTGAGTCTTTTCCCGCATAGGTTGGAAATTTATTCTCGCTCCAGCCCCGCACCTAGGTCCAGACCTTGCACTGGGCCAACTATCGGCGGCCGCCTAGAACGTAGCCTTATGAGGGCGCAGAATCCGCTTTTATCTTGGTTTCCATGTCCCGAATGCTTTCCGTGACGTGTCACGGGAACTTGTAAATATTGAAGCTTGCCTGTGTAGTGGCTGAAGGATTCCTGAATCTGTAAGCCGCAGTGAGGCGACACTCACTTGGACATTGATTTTTCATAAGGTCAACGAAGTACAGAACAAGAAAACAGGCGTCTCGAAATCCAAACAGCAAGACGCTGGCTCACACATATACTAATTGATTCTCCGGCATCTATGAATGCTTTCTATACAAACGCGGCATGTCACTTGTCCACCGCGCGAAGTGCGTTCGATAAATGTGCGCGACACATCAATCTGACTGCGGGCCGATTCCCGGTCCGTTACATGAGTGCGGGCCCCCCAAGGAAAACGACGACGTGGAGTGGTTACGGAGACCCGACACGACAACCCAATACAAACGAAAGATGGAAGAACGGGAACACAAAACAAAACGCGGGACGACCGAGAGAAACGGAAACAAAGCTCCAAGAAATGGTAAACGAAGAAAACGGAAAAGGCCAGTGGCCAAAATCTACAACGCGATAAGCAAATGATACAGAGCGAGAGAGGCCAGTGGCCGAGCGCATGATGCAACAAAAAGAGTGAGGAAGGCCAGTGGCCGAGCTCATGACAAAACAGAATGAGTGACGAAGGCCAGTGGCCGACCTCATGACAAAACAGAATGAGTGACGAAGGCCAGTGGCCGACCTCATGACAAAACAGAATGAGCGACGAAGGCCGGTGGCCGAGCTTATGACAAAACAGAATGAGCGACGAAGGCCAGTGGCCGAGCTCATGACAAAACAGAATGAGCGACGAAGGCCAGTGGCCGAGCGCAAGATTCGATTCGGCGGCCCAAAGGAAAGTTCCTCCTACGCTGCGATAGCTACAAAAGCGATGCAAAGGCATAACGGGTGAAGTCGCCTAGACACAGCACACGAATCGCACGAAGGTTTAAGGCGGTAGCCTATGAACTTGCGTCGGGTCGCAACGACAGACGAGCGCGTTGAGGAAGCTCGGGGGGAATAGCCCGCGGAAGAGAAAACGCACTGAGGAAAAACCCAATGGTTAATCGCCCGCGATCGACGCCGGGAAAAGGCCTAGAATAATCAGGCTCTGACTCAAGTAGGCGAATTCAGCACTTCCGTAGCAGGAACTGAGGGGGGACGCGGTTGCGTGCAGCGCTGACATTTGAACGAGCAGAGCGCCTGGTGTCTCGGGGAGAACAGTCTGACATTAGACAGCAAGTGCGGGTAGGTAAGAGAAAGCGGCATCGTAGGCGACAAGTCGGGGCCACTAGACAACGAGGAAAGAAACACACAAAAGAAACAAACGGTAAAAAACGAAACTGGGAGCGGCATGACGCTGACGAACAACAGGTCCGGAGGTACGACCGCAACGGGAAATATGCGATGAAAACAAAACGATTAGAAAATCACAACAGAATCACAAATAGACGGGCCTGGTAAAAGCACGTATCAGGCCTGGTAAAAGTTAAGGGGTCGGCGAGAGCGACCGCTGAGGCGTCTAACAGGGCGAACGGGGAATGATCAGGACAGGGCGTGGTTGACGCGGAAACGGGTCAAACAGGGAAATCGGGCGAATCGTGGTTTGTAATGTCCCGGAAAGTATAAGCCGGCTGTAAGCGTTCCACACTGACACTGTATGGTGTTCCGTGCCAGTCCATAACGAAAGTTTTGTTCCCACGTTGAAGAACCTGCCAAGGGCCCGTCCATGGAACGTCCAAAGATTGCCGTGTGTGTTCATCGGACATCATGACGTGCGCATGAATTATTTAATTTCGTTTATAAGCAGACACGAAGTCCATAGTATGAACACACACACACTCAGCAGAACGCAGGTTGATAAAAACAGACAATACAGACCGTAGTACAACTACAAGGCATTGAAGCCTGCGGAATCACAGGGTTACAGACACTTTTTGCAACTGCATTGAAGACAGAACCATAGGGTTACAGACACATTCGCTAATTCCTAGTAGGGCGCTAATTCCTAACTTGGTCTAGTCTAGGTAAAATGCGAAAGCGTTGTGGCTTGACACGTCATCGATCAAACGGACACTGCAAAGTTCGATCACTCAATCACAGAGTAAAATGCGATTAT
>Ga0210059_1012162_pt1 | contig 13054 bp, 11 predicted proteins | sample Ectturendosymbi2_FD_188042 | JGI IMG/M metagenome (GOLD analysis project Ga0210059, IMG submission 188042) | Ecteinascidia turbinata endosymbiont from Florida, USA - Sample 2 (SPAdes) (version 2) | ecosystem: Host-associated > Tunicates > Ascidians > Unclassified | place: Key West, Florida...
GAGTCTTGTATGCTGAAAACAGAAACAGAAAAGATGTGAATTACATTGGAATACAATATTCATTAGAAAAGACTCCTATTAGAAAGGTTTATAATATTATGGAAACAAGTGGTAAGTTTATGAATTCCTATTTTGTTTTTTTTTTAGAGATTTTTAGGTATATAAATTAACAAATAATGGTCAGAATGTCGGCAAATGTACATAAAGAGTGTTCTAAAGTTCTCCGTAGCTTGCGTTTTGCCTGGGTTCAAGACCCAGAAGTAGTCCTGAATGAAAAATTAAAAACTGTTGGTTTGGAATCTGTATATTTGGAGACAGATTTGGAATTATTTAAAGTCTTTCATAAAAAGCTATAAAAAGAAAATATTGCCCACTTCTAGACCTTGTGTTACCAGCCCACTTTAGGTGGCAAACGACTGTCCTGTGGCTTTTGATAAAACGCAGATCGACCAATGGTTCTACTTATGACTACGCTCAAAGAGCAATATCAATTCCTTCGATAAACAAGGATGAGTAATCTAGTCCGATAGAAAAATTCAAAAACCGTGAGGAAATTGGTAGATCACTATTTGCTATAAAATAAATATTTTTGTGTAGAAAACGTTAATAAAATACAATAAAAATGTCAGCAAAAGCCACTAAAAATTGTGTAGAGAATTTGATTGCTAAAGGCATTCAGAGCTCCAATATCGCTGTACTGATCCCAACTGTTGTTCTGGATACGGCTCATTTGCAAAGTATTAAAAAAGATGGTGCTTGTCAAGCTGATGCATCGAGTTCAAGTTCTGAGAACTGGTTTGAGAGTTTTATGGCATACATGGATATGACGGAAACCGAACTGGATGCAATACTGACTGAGTCAGAAGATGACAGTTTTTTGTTCGACTCGATAGTTTGTGTACAAGCAATCAAATCTGTACGTTTTAACTGGCCGCAATGTCCTATACAGATGTTGCAGATTTATTTACAAGCTAAAGGTTTAGGGTTGGATATTTTAGAAAACAATTCTATACTGTTTACAGCGTTCAAACAGAAACTGTATAAAGAATTCCAGTGTTCATTTCCGGGATATAGCCCACTTCTTCAGTATGTAAACATTAAACATTTTCCCTGGCAAGTGATGTATCTTTGGGAATTTCTTGTAAGCACGCAAATGGGTGAGAAAATGTACGAATGGTTGAAAACATTAATCGGCTCATAAATAAGAGGCGAATAGTGATTATTAAGAGGATTCAGCCCATCAAAATAGAGAAGCCGCTTTCGATGATTCAAGTTTGAAGATTTCGTTTTTGAACTATTTGCAAGACATTGGTTGTGCTGAAACTGAAGCTAAGACAGTGGTGTTAGGCCTTGAAGCCAAAATTCAGATTGATTGTTACAAATGTGAGTTTTGAAGGGAGCCATTGCTTGGTTATTTGGCTGCAAGACTATTAGCAAAGAAACAGTTGAGGGTTAGACATTTTATAGGACAGCCCAGTGTTATTTTTAGGTAAATCTTGAGACTCTTCTCATTTATATTAACTACTTCTTGAATTTGGTCGTATGACTTGGAATGGTTATTTAAAGGTATACATATATATGAATTAGTGCTCTCACTATTTGGCAAAGATTTTGAAGATGTAATGTTTGCCACAATAAACATCAAAGTCCTAAAATTTTTTGAACACCACGACTATGATGGTATATGTATTGAATGATCAGAAAAGGGGTGTGCTGTTAAAAGTAGTTCGGCGTTTATTTTTATTTTTGTTTCATTGTGAGACCGATGTTTTCATGCTTTCAATTCACATATCGAAGCCGAAGTTTAAGGATTTCTCAAGATTACCGTAGAAGTGACAATGATGTAAAAATATGTGACGGACACATATTAACTTATAACCTGTAAATATGTTATATTAGGATATCTAGATGTTTCAGTCATTTATTTATTTGAGTAAACGTGTTTTTAATTTTTGAGTAAACACTTATTTCATGAGTCAGTTTTTTTTGTCACCACTAGTATTCTTGACGTCAGTCAGTTTGTTAAGATGTTATGATTTATGAGCTTGTATTACGAAATTTTGATTGTAGTCTTGAGTTTGTTTTTTCTCTGCTGTTACTTTAGCCTTTCAACTTTTTACCTGTAAGCTTTGCTTGCAATTTTCAGGACTGAGGATGCGTAATTTTATGTGAAATCGATTTCCTATTAAAAATTTGATGATCGATTCCTTGCTTCCACCCATCGTGGAAAGTACATGCTTGAATAGGATATCTCCCTGTGAACTTAGTATAGGATTTGAACTAGAACTCGAACTAAAAATGGCTACACACTTCTCTGATGAAGAACTAGAGCAAAAGTATAGTGGAATGACGGTATCGGCAACCAGCCATCGAATTCTGAATCTGATCGCAGCTGTCAAAGAAGCTTTGGCGACTTATCGACTTAATTATATGCAAGAACCACCTAGAAACACTTCTTTTCGAATTATTTGGTTTCCTCAGAGGAATAGAATAACACCATCCCGAACTTTTGTAGTATTTAACCGATCAGCACCACCTGAATTTAAATATGCCCACCATTGGAATTGCAGCTTCCTGGAAGACATGTTTGACGGTGCTCAAGGCAATTACCTTGAGACCAAAGACTCTTTAAATATTGCTATGTTTTGAGGCTCTTCTTGCTAGAGATGTCAATTTTTGCAAAAATTTCGTAATGTGACAACCAGAAAAGTGCTTTTCGTTTTCAATTGTCCATTCTATTCCTGCTATTGGCAATGCTCTTTTGCATTTAACAAAACCCATGATGTACATTTCGTGCATTTTTGGAGATGAAAATTGTGTTTTATGGTTACCTTGAATAATATTATTTTAATCACTTTGGATAAGGACAAGAGAATTGTTGAAAATTTAACGCAATGATTAATATTTAATTTGTGAATAATGAAGGCCGTATCCTGAATTTACTTTAGTATCTTGTGTTTCAGGTAAAATTTTAAGATAACTCAAAAGTGAAAACGGCTGCTTTTAATTTGGATGATACAATGGAAAAATATTCAGATAAAGCGGTGCTTGCCATCAGTTCTCGCATTATAAATCAAGTCACAGCTGAGAAATTGGCTCGTGAGGAGATGTTCAAAGTAGGGGCAAGACCACCCCCAGCTAATGCGAAATACCAAGTTGTATGGTTTCCCAAGAAGTCACAACGTCATCCGATAAGAACATACGTGGTGTATGATTACTCGGCACCAATAGAAATTGAGGGTCAACACCTATGGAACGCCTCGGAATTAGAGGATTCCATCAACATATCCCATGGAAAATTTACCAGGCATTCAAATCGTTAAAAAGGGGGATAGCCTAATAAACAGTATCAGCACGGCTTGATTCTCGCTTGACCTAGTCGAGAGCTCTTTTTAGAGCTGCGTATGAGAATTCAAGTTTAAAGCTGTTTTAAAATAATCTAGCAACCTTCAACTGTCAAGCTTCCACTTATGGAAAGTCTTCCAGTTGATAAGGTGAACACAATAATCTCAAAGACGCTGGTCTCTTCTTCAAGACTGAGTCTGCGAGTTCTTCTATTTCATTGTTTCTTCGTTCCATTTCAAATTTCATTAGATTTCTGTAAATAATAACTATTAATTCTTTTCTTCTTTTCTTTCCTTTCACAGGAAAGAAAAGTACAGGAATTTAGGTCATGTTGTAAAATAAATAGAATTTTGAAAAGTGCTTAATAAAGTGTATAAAGAAAAGGTCAACATAAACTTGGGAAGCCAGTACATTTTCATGAGAACTTTGAACCAACGCTCATTTGACATGACTACAAGAAAAGTGGAACTATTTTATTATCCAGTATTCAAGGGTTCCAAAATACCTACAAACGAAGAACTTCAACAAAAGATTGTTATCTACTTTGCACATCATCCAGACCTCAAACCTCAGAAGGGTAAACCTTGGTACCGTTCTAAAGTTTCACGTGGTTTCAACCACGAAGATGTGGATTGTTACATAATTGTATCACCAAACCCTTGAAAGAAACTGACTGTTCAGATGGTACAGTTCGCTACTCAAGCATTGAATTGTACAATTTTCTAAAGAAAGATACTCTTATCATGGAAACTGCTGTAAATCTACCCAAACAACTTAAGTTGGTGTGAAGAGACTGACGGTATCACACCATCTAGATTTCAAGTTATTTATTCATCTCCAGCATTATGGAAGGATATTTATTTACTTCTTTCCCCATCCGTTTGATACGAACCGGATTTCGTTCATCGTGGGTGTATTATGAAACTGTTTATATAACTAATGATTCGACCTTTGGAAAACTTTATCTTATATTACTAATGAGCTTATTGTGCAAGAATGTATGAAATAATTGTGATCAAAATTATACACGCTGTTGGCAGAGGACTTGTTGACAAATATCGTGAGCTTCATTTCTGCTTGTTCCTGATATGTCGTATGTGACTTTACTGTGATATCAAATGCATGGAAATTATACTCGTGTACAAAACAAAAATGAAACCTTGTGGTTTTGATTCTGTCCACTCAGACAGACAGCCATAGGCTGAATAACAATAGCATGGTGAACATGTACACTTGAGTTATCACCAGTTGAACTCGTATAATATCAACAGTTTTCAGAGGGATTCGATGTCAAAAACTTTCAAGATTTCAGAAATCTTTTTGTTGAAGAGTTTATAGCCTGAAAAATGAGGTTCAATAAGATTGTCGACTGGTCATTTTTGATTTAACCATAACATGAGACTGATTCCAAATATCTGTAGGAGTGCGAGCTAGTCTTCTACAAAAAGTTCGTCAGCACAAAAATTTGCTTTTCAAAATTCCGGTAAGTTTTTATAAGAGAAACAAAGTTTATCCTGTTTTGAGAAAAAGGGTCATCCATTTTGGATTTGCATCTTATCAAATTAAATCTTAACTGCACAAAACCTTTGTCATTTTAAGGTTAAAAGAAACTATTTTTGTCATTTTACTCTTAAATTAAGATTCTCAGTTAGATCAAAAACTCTTAGATGTATAAGGAGAAAAATAAAGCTTATATGTTGTACTTTCAAGGATAAATGTGTAAACATTTATGCTAGGACTATTTAGCAATGCTCAAATTATTGGGCGTATATTTAATTTTACATCTACGATTAGCAAAATCTGATAGTTCACATCAACAAAGAAATTGTAGTAACGACTTGGAACCTTTGCTTAATCTTGTTTTTGATCAAGGAAAGAAAGCTGTGTTAATACCTAACGAAGAGCAGATATCCTTGGAACATGAAACCCCTCACTTTGATGTAGAACCGTGTGATCTATATAAATACAGAGAAAATTTAGACGAACAAAACCACCATCATGGAAGAGTATTTGCAAAACATTCACAAGTAATACCCTTCCATATTGATCCAGCATGTGGCTGTAACTTTGTAAAAAAAACAAGAATGGCATCCTGATAATTGGACGACGCTAGTCGAACAAAATCAACAACAAAGTATTCAAGGCTATGAAATGATATATTTATTTTGACCACGTAACCAAGCATTTCATGTTTCACACATAAGTCCATCTCGACAAGATACTCACGTCGTAGACTCTCATCATTCTATAGACATGATCATGTTATTTCCCTATATTTTAACCTCCTTCTTTGAGAAATACCAATGGATTTCATGGCAAATTTTCTTTGATGATAGATCTTACCCTAGACAAGAGACTGATCCCTGTTACATATTACTAAAGGATATGCCAACTATCCCATCCACAGAAGTCAATCATAACATTGGTAGTGATGTAAATAGATCTACTTTAGAAGAATGTAACTTTGGAAAGAAAGTACAAATCATCACTTTATCAGATTCAGAAGTCCTAATTCGAATCCCAGCTGGACCAGTTCAAGACATTAGGCCAGACATACGGAATGAAAATCATCATCATGATCGCTCATATTTTCAATGGTATTGGAGTACACCAGATAGACCACACAACTGGATAGTGATACACCTTAGACATGGTCAGTTAAGAAAACGAGAGACTACTGTTTGGTGGATACTTGACAAACCAATGACCATTATAACTTATCATAAATACAGCTTTATGCCACCATCCTTGCAACCGAAAAATTCCATATTTTCATATTGGCATTCACATACACATTGTGAAAATAATCAATGGATATTAAGAGAATCAGGAGGACGTGATTTGGAAAGCACTGTTACTTTAGAACCAAGAACTTCCACTCAATGTTGGCCTTACTATTTTGGTCCAGAACAATGTTCAGATGAGAAAACCTTACTTACTGTACACCCACTTTGAGCAGATTAGAAAAAACGTCATTACAATCATCTACGAACTTTACGAATTGGGAAGAACGTTTACAATATGAACCATTTTGTAAGGCATATTTTCAAGAGTTAGAGCCCAGACATGATATTTTTCGATATTATCAGAAACTTATTCAGGCAAGTCAATTCTTTGACCTTTTCAATATTAAATGGTTCTCTCTGCATTCTATACATTCAACTAATTGGAATACTACCCACACGTTGACACAGATCAATCTATCCAACTTTGAAAATCAAATGCAGCAGATGTTGACGCAGTTTGACCAGCAGTATAATGTCACTATGGAGATGGTCAGGAACTATGAATATTATCAAATGGAAGTGCGACATTCCGATTTATTACTTTCACGATTAATGGACCAATTAGAATTAATTACCGATGAAAATGATCGCATACGTTTATCTCAAACAATTCAAACAATGATGATAGTAAGTGATAAAGCTAGCACAGCTGAAAAGGAGTCAGTTATTGATAAGAACCACTATCAAACGCCACGTTCAGACATTGAGAAGTAACCTGGAACGTTACTATGTTTTAAGAACTGTTCAACAATCCCTTTTGGCTTTGGATAAAATTGCCGATTTACATCAAGATAAAATTTATCAACATCAGTTTCGCAATGGAAAAATCATCAGTTTTCCTGAATATCGAATTGTTGATCCCATGACAACCACAGAAGAGTTATTAACTATAATGCCTTCAAGTACGTTTGCGGAAATAACCACCCGTAGTACTCCGGCAGTGACTTCCCTTCAATTCACAACACAAACCACTTCCACTACCATAAAAGAACAAACTGTGGCCACTAGCTCAGAAGAAACAACAGAAGTTATGACAACTACGATTTCTATCACCACTCTACCTGTCATTGATTGGGAAAAAGTAAATGAACTAGATGAACAGGAAGCTGAAAAGAATACAGGATTTTCTTTACCTATACTTTCAAATATCGTTGATACCTTGATTGCCATTGGCCCAACTATAATCTATGGAGTTTATCAGCTATGTATATCTTCTAATAATACTATAACCAGTAATGTCACTTCTGTAATTTCCTAAGTAACATTTTGTGTTTTCGCTTATTTAGTAGACGCCTCTTTACTTATTTTTGTGATGTTTCAAGCTATGTTCGAACTTAAAGTAAAGGTTGGGACCTAAGGACTCAATCTTACAGCCAAGAACTTTTCAGTTTTGTAGATTTTCACAAGAAATTTCATGATCATGATTACATCTTGAATACAAAATGTTCCATATGAAGTCCTTACGTATATATTCGCTTTTCAATTTCTAATAAGTGACTTTCTTCAGAAAAAGTTGATGTAACTTCTCTTTTGCAAAAAGTATAACCCTTGCTTGATTTCTCTAAACGATGATAGTAATTTCGATAATATATTTCTTCTTACTTTCACGTTTTGTTATGCATTCTGTTCTTTTGCATTATAGGGAGAGTGAGAAATGTATTCACATTTCACAATTACTAAAACTAATGATTGGTAAAAGAAACGCTACAATGTTAAGAAGTTTTAAACGAAAGAAACATGTTTGTTATTTTCTTAGGATTTCTATAGTTCAAAGTTTGCGATATTAAAGGTTACATTGAAATACCGAAAGTAGAATTGTTAATTTAGAACTATATTGTTTGTATGAAAGTTTTATCATCTTTTCTTTACAGATATTCATATAGACTTTGTAGAGTAAAACTTAGCAACAATGAACAAACATAAACGAAACAAACTGTTAACCATGATTAAAAGCTGGAGACGCAAAGCATAAAGAGTTTCCTTCAATTACAAGAAGATACAAGAACGAATCCCGTATGAAATAACTAACTAACGAAGGACTAATTTGTCAATCAATTCTCTAAACCCAGTCGAAATTGCTAGTGAACATCTAGAAGAACAAATTGACAAAACTCCACTAATTTATAGTTTTCATATTTCAATTTGGGAGGCCTGATGCATTGTTTGGGTGGGCTTAGCCCACCAAATCCCCCCTGTGGCGACTGTACTGGCGGTATGTGAGACATGAAAGTCAACAGCAGTGCCGCGATCAATCTGATTGCCCAACAATCGTCGTAAAGCATTTACCCATTTTGGGCAAGGTTGATTAATGTGGCTGAAAATTTTAATGAAAATAGAAAAATTTCAAGTCTCAACCTAAATTACTTTTATTGCAGATAGAACCACATGCTTGAAATGAAGTTCTGTTTAAACCTTAAACCGACTACCAATGACGTCTAATGGCGGAATTTTTTTATTTTTCTTTACATTTTTGTTCATTTGTTAAGAGCACTTCCCACAATTTTGTTTGGAAAATTGCTTTGGTTCTTGATCATATAAAAAATTTTCCAAAATCAACACGATGTTTTTTTCTGATCGGATGAGCTGGAAGTTGTACAAAAACCCGCGCGCTCGTCTAAACCTGTCAGTTAGTCCAGTAGAAGCAAATAAACAAAATCTGCCCATGTTGGTCAAGGACAACAACGGTGTTTGTGTTTAGAGGTTACCTGAGCAGGGTTAATCTAACTGAGCAAAGGTACGTGTTTGAGTGAGGGAGAAATGAGGTGTTGTTCATGTGTGGCTCTTTGCGGTAACACAATAAGAAATGTGGCTGTTGGTCTCTGACTGGTTGGCCACCTCTGGCATAGAAGATTAAAACACGATATTTTGTATTGCATGGAAAATGACAACTTAAAAACGGCATGAATAAACACTGTGTCCACTGACTGAATTGTGCTTGTTCCATAAAATGTGCACTGATGGTTGCTACAACAAAGGGGTTTACGTACAGCTAATCAGATCGACAATTAGACGAATTTTCGAGGGCGGCAACATGGTCCCACATGAAAATGTAGATATCCAAAAAATAAACCTGCAAAAGAGCGCTACAATTCACGTATCTTTAACGAAGAGGTCTTCTGAACAACACTAAAGCGGTATAAATTCAATGAAAAGAACGCATTGTCATAGTCTTTAATTTATGTTGAGATCTAAGGCAATTGTAGAACCAAAGTCGGAACCACAAAACATAGATTTTTGAGGGCGCACTACACATAAGAGGGGCATACTTTCACGCTTTCCAGACAAATGGTCAAATAGGTCACACTGCGTGGGGCCCCAGAAACTAAGATGGCCTAGAGCCCCGCACTCCCTAAATCGGTCCCTGACACCAAGTCTGAAGATCCAATATTGATTGCTGGATGTCGGCATTTTCAGTTCAAGATCAACTATCACAGCAATGTTTGTTTTATTTTTAAATCTTCTGTTTTGAAAAAAAAACGTTTGTGAAAGGCTGACAAATAATGTCTCAATAAAGTTTCTTTTCGTTATTTATGTGTCTTTTGCTCTTCCATTCCATAGTTTTTGTGATTTCTATTATCATGATTTCTACCGCTCTAACGTGCTGTGGGAAGTTGCTCCGAGATTGAGGAAAGTGTTGTGGTTGGTACAGAAAGTCTGCAAGAGTGACGAACGCAACAGACGATTGAGCAAGAAGAAATAGGTTCTGCAGAGGAACTTAGCTCTGTTGATCGCATGAAGATTAAAGATGACACAATTTTTGCCGCCTAACTTACTTGCACTTTTTGCTCCAAGAGATCCAATCCCATACAAAACACCGACCCAGCCGGTACGTACTACTATACGTTGAAACTTGAATGAATATGACACATGTTACTGACATGTGGTGATGTAGCTAATGATACCGTCACTTTGGTTAGACACATGGCGAACGCCAACGTTAACACTTCAGATACTAACATTTTAGAACATTGTTCTTGCCCTTACTTTTGTCTAAAATGTGCTTCGTTTACTGCATGATTGCTCTCTCTGCCCCATAACCCTTGCATTGTGTATATCATGTTGTTGCTTACTTCTTCTCTCAACTATGTGCATGATTCACCTGCTCACCTCATCTGACTCAGTGACTGTACATGCCTTAAATTAAGGCATTAAATTAAGCTCAACTCTTCACCTATAGTATTGTTTGCCGACCCCATCCGTCTTTCTGTGTGTTGTGCAAATTATTGTTAGGTCTACAGGTATGTGTACGATTTAACATTTACGTTTCTGTAATATAAGTTGTTCAGTTCAAATGTCATGGCATTTTTGTGCATGTTTATCATGGTCCACTTCATTTACTAGTTTTGACTTTAGTGTATATTCTTTGCTATTCCAATTTTTTGTTTGCATCTGATGTTTTGCATAATAATGTTTCCCATTTAATTTTCATGTGTTTTTTTTTAATGTTATGTATGTTTTCTGCCATGGGTAACTGATTAGTGCCACTGACTTTTTTTCCTTGTTTTTGCATTAGATATATAAAATACTTAGATTGTATGGCAACACTGCTTTGATTGTATGACATCCTTCCTATTGGCTTTAGATGCTGGTGGGTGATTTTTCAGGAAAGGTTCCGATACTGGGCCATTTTTTAGGTCACCTAAAACACTATGAAGCGCAAACTTCAAAAACGAAGCAAACTTTTTGGTAAAACACAACTTTTCCTGATCTATTTCATTGCGTGCAACATTCCAAAACATAGCTGCAACGGTCTGTAGCAATCTGGTGAGCTTAACATGGCCATGTTGAAAAATAATGCTGCTTTTAAATAATCACTCAATTTTTTTTCAAGCAACAAGACTATTTCAAACGAATTTAAAAGAGTATAAAATGGCATTAGATGCATGAATTTTATTATGCAATAATTTATGAGGTACAGAAACAACTTTTCCTATTTTACAAAATGCCAAAATCTTGTTAGAATTAGTAGTACTGGCATGAACTTTGCACACTAGCATGGCATGTTGGAAAAGAAAGATTTCCAAGCAATCTCTTAATAGGAAACCAGGATCTCTTAACACTTTGAGAGCCAGTGTACAATATATTCGTACTTTGATTTCGGCCTAAAAAACAGCAGTTTTCGGTTGCCTTACCAACGCCCTAGCTCCTCTGCCGATTGCGCTACAGAACTGTTCAAGGGCTCAAACGGATCGGTCAGTCTAGTAGATTGCACTCGGAAAAAAATTTTTTGGTTGGGGGATGCAGATTTTTTTTGTGTGACATCATAAGTGAAGTAGTTTTGGGGTCATTTTGGCTCATGTTGTCTGGCCTAGGGCCCAACCGCTAGGCCAACGTGTTTCGCTAAAATTTTCATTGGAAACTAGGCTCTAGAAACTAGTATCAAAAGACTCGGATTATAGCTTAGTTTCCAGTAAAAACTTCAGCAAAATACTACCACCTAACGGTTGGCACCAGGGCTAGCCAAAGTGGGCCAAGGTGGCCTAAAAGTCTTCCACTTATGACGTCACTGACAAAAAACCCGCACTCCCCAAGCAAAAAATTTTTTTCGAGTGCAGACTAAGAAACTTGCCGTGTCTTTTGACACTTCCACTAGGTGCGTAACCCGTACAAGAGTGGGGAAATTCTCGTGCAAAGCCATGTGCGTTTCAGCATTTTTTTTTTAATCCTCAAAAGCAGCTGGACGCCAAAGTGTTAATTTTCACTCTGAAATTTCCATTAGGGTATATTTTTGGGGATGCCTTATTTTGATAAATCAAAAAATGAAGTTACAAAGTAAAAATTAAGAGATTTCTAAATAAACAGAAATTACAAAAACTATCTACATTTACTTGTCATTGACATGTTTTTTATTCAGAAACTCATTAACACTTTGAGAGCTGGTCTACGAATATATTGTACCTAGATTTTGGCCCAAAACCAGCAGCTTTCGGTTGCCTTACCAACGCCATAGCTCCTTCACCGATTGCGCTAGAGAGCTATTCAAACCCTCAAAAGATTTGAAAGATTTGGCAAGTCTTCTAGTCTGCATTGAAAAAAATTTTTTGGTTGGGAGTTGCGGACTTTTTGTCAGTGACCACATAAGTGCAGTACTTATTGGGCCATTTTGGCTCATGTTACCTGGCCTAGGACCTAACCGCTAAGGGTCATTCTATGTCAAATGAACCAAAAAAATTAAAAAAGTCAACCCACCATCTCAGATTTTCCTCAAATTTGATAAGCAGATACAACTTTTCATGCTGATGCCAAAAAACTAAATTTTATTTAAATTGGTTAAGGTTTCGTAAAGTTGTGGACCAAACAACATCACTACTTTTAGCGGTCAATGAAGCGTAACGACTGGCAAGAAAATCATCAACTAACTTTAAAACGAAATCATTCTCACTGTAATCATTTAATTGTTGTAAAAACTTGACAGGAGGTTGTCTCATATCTTATCTTCACTTATAAAGAAAATTTTCAAAAAATCCATGCGCTTACCCCAAATTTGGGGCAAAAAATGGGTAGTCATCAAAATCACTCACGCAATCCGCCGATTGCGCTAGAAAGCTGTTCAAGAGCTTAAACGGATCGGCCAGTCGAGTAGATTGCACTCGAAAAAAAATTTTTGGTTTGGGGATGCAGATTTTTTATGACTAACATCATAAGTGAAGTAGTTTTAGGGTCATTTTGGCTCATGTTGCCTGGCCTAGGGCCCAACTGCTAGGCCAAAGTGTTCCGCTGAAGTTTTCATTTTAACTAGGTTCGAGTCCGAGTCTTTTGAGCCTTTGATCGACTTTCTAGCATTTCTGGAAAAAGTTATGATCTAAAATGAACAAATTAATTAATTAGCTAATTAGTCAAATATTTTTACTAGATTAGTTCATAACTTTTGAACCCGAAACCTCAGCAGGTCATCCAAAGTATCAAAAGACTCGGATTGTAGC
>Ga0210059_1012163_pt1 | contig 13054 bp, 8 predicted proteins | sample Ectturendosymbi2_FD_188042 | JGI IMG/M metagenome (GOLD analysis project Ga0210059, IMG submission 188042) | Ecteinascidia turbinata endosymbiont from Florida, USA - Sample 2 (SPAdes) (version 2) | ecosystem: Host-associated > Tunicates > Ascidians > Unclassified | place: Key West, Florida...
TCGGGTTAAATTGCCGTGTTGGCGCTGTGGAATACATTAGTGAGTTTAGGGTTGCCGTTTGGGCACTCGGTCTGCACAAAGGTTCACCATCACTGGACTATAGTGTCCAATATAGACATGAACCAAAAATTGGCTCGTCAGGTTGGTGCCCAGCACCGATGACGTCATCCAAAAAACGCGAACACTATCCGATTATGACGTCACCCACAAAAACAAAGACCCCCATTTCTGCTTAATCTATACTAGAAGGCTTTCCGAGCCTCTCTCATCTCTCTTGTTCAATCGGCTGGCGAGTTGAGGTGCAAAATGGCGCAAGTTTCTGCGAGAATAGTGGCTCATGCAGGGCTCAAAGGTTCTCAGTTTTGTTCACGCCGCTCTCTCAAGTGCAGCCCAGAGAGTTTTGAGTGAAAAATTATTTACAATACCTTTTGTAAATAACTGCAGCAACCAACAAAGTCACTACCGCAATTCCACCCGCAGCGCCACTGATCGTTGCAGCAAGTGATTGAGATCCTGTAAAATCGAAAAAGTGCCGAACGAGGTCAACTCAATAAAGTGCAGAAAACGCTTAGCGCAGAAGTGAATCGTCATTTTAAAAAGAATCTTTGCCGCTGCGAAAATTCACCTGAATGTGATGTGCAAATTCCTTCCACATTTTGCGGCATACTTTCGACATCACAGTTGATCGAGTGGATCTAAATGTCAGAAAATATGCCAGTGTTAATCACAGAAGGATAATGCATTGCTGAGTTCACTAACAACGTCTTTATTAACGCACCTTATTAACGTTTTAAGAAAAAATGGAAATTTCTCACCGTAAAATCTATTTTTTCGTTGGAACCGTGGCCATCTGTAGGTACAACAAAATCTGGACCTTCCGAAGTTTTGAACTTGTGCTTCAAACTCACGGTGGAACTAATGGAAGTGATCTGTTAAAATTACGTAATTTGGAAGCTTATGTTGTTTGAGACATTCATTATTGTAAAAGGCACAAAAACGTTTTACACTTCACAAAGTGTCTTTGTAATGTTGAAATTATATTTTTGTAAGAAAGGTTTGAAATTCAATAGTTTTTCCACCGGTGTGAAGAGAAGATGCTTTTTGATGGCTTCACTTGAATCTCTGCTATTGGTAGCACGCTGCGATATTTAGTTGGAAAAAAGATGAAAACGGTGTTGCATGGATGCAATCTGTCGCTGGGTATTGTACAGTAGATAGCAGGGGCGATTCTAACGTGACTGTTTGCTAATTAGCTCCAGGGCTTTTTGTGGTGGAGAACACCTGTCTCCTTTTATTGACAAAACGTTCTTATAGAACAATATCTCAAATAATATTGCTGTTATGAAAATCTACACATTAAAAAAAACTGATAAATTGTGACAAACGTATTCCAAGAAAAATCTGTAAATAAAAAAGGCAGTTTAATCGAAATAACATACTGCATGCCCTTTCTCCCAAAAGCAATTTCTTCCTAAGGGAACTCTACAAACCAAACACTCGTAAATCCTTCGCAGCTTCGCGAACAATTTTCTCCCAAAAAAGGTACAGCCCGTCAAAATCTATTGTTGCTTCTCGCTTGCGTCCACTTTACACAGTTACCAGTATTTGTTTATGCTTCTATTTGTTATTGTCCGATGTGAAGAAGCAGTGAACTAACACTTCAGAATGCTCAGACGTAGTGAGACTTACCACATACACTTGGTTCAAAGAATCAGCTAAAGTCCTTATTATACAACCTCTCGACCCCTGGACTGCCCTTGCTCCGAGCACTGGGTAAGGCATTTGAAATGTGAAGTTGGTTGTGGCACTGACTGTAAAAGCATTGCATCCATCGAAAAATGCAGTGACCTGTGAAAGAAGCAAGTAGTGCTTTGCAACCATACATCATGCATTAAGACAGTCATTTTGCACTAAAATTAATGTTTTGTTCTTAGGGAAGAACAGATCCGCTTTATTGGTTTTATTCCAGATCATTTTTTGGTATAGAATCGCATAATAAACTGCTGAAATTTACGAGTTGTGTTTGCGTTTCCAGGACAGAAACGAAGATTTTAAGGTCAGCACCGTCACTGTGTCACATATGAGTCAGGGATGAAATAGACTATAAACAACATAATATCGTGTATATTTTTAGGACAATCCATTAAGGACCTTTTTTTGTAGCTCTATACTACGAGTTTTCGAAGAATCTGCCTCCCATGCTCTACTTTCACAACTTTGCAATGATTCGGACCTAGTTGCACATATTCACGTTTCAGCGCAACTCTCCACAAAATTGTCGGAGTTGAATGACAAGCTGTGTGTACAGGAAATCAATTTCACGTAATTACGATCAACTTCAGCAATCAACATTGCAAGCAAAATCTAAGAGGTAAAATGTTGAATGTTTATACAAGATTAAGGAAAGCACGTGAACTATAATCTCACAAATAAATTTGTGTTTGAAACTACAGTACGTATGATGTCCCTAATCTTGTTTTAGGTATCCATCAAATCGCTCGTATGCCTTTGCTTGCAAGTGTCAGAAATGAAGGTGGGTGAAACGTTATGAGATCGATTTGTTGCAATATATAACTTGTTGGTTGATTCATCTACACCTATATGGGAACATGTTTTGTAGGTCCAGGAAATTTTGCCAACATTTTTGGTAGTACAGCGGATTTCAAAATATTTCAACAAGCCGCACATCCCATTGAAAAATCTCGTAAAACTATAACAGACCCAGATTTTTGAAATATCCAGCAAAAACACTTTGATTAATAAATGTTGATAAACTCTAGATTGCTAGTAGCATCAGCTGCTTTTAGTAATGCTATGAGTAGAATGTAATCAATAGCTTTGGTATTTTTTAAGTAATTGACTGACGTTTTTGATGAAGTGCGGAATTGCATTATGAAAAAAGGGATGAATTTTATGTGGCCCTAAAAAGGATGCATGCTTCTTGATAAAAAACGTTGCAAAAAATACTTACGTTTACAAGATATTGAACTCTTGACACTAAGCCAGAAAATGCTGCAACTGCTGTTTCATAGGGAACTTCTTTCATTTCTTGCGTGTTGTTAATCATCAAGTACACCTTGAGGATAAAAAGTTTATTAAGTTGGCCAATTTCAAATAGAATGCTATAAATAACGTAGTACTGGTGATCTACAGAATTTGTCATTTCATGTGATCTGTAGAAATTTGATCATTGCCACACTACAATCCTAATTACCTTGACAAATATCCTGTGACCACTTTTCTGGATGAATTTTAGGAGATTTGTGGACCAAACAACAGATATATTTGACGAATTGCAAGATGGCATTTTGATGCTCACTGCAACTAAAACACATTTGACTGTGTAGAAAAGTCGGCCCAGGCACGTAATTAATAGTGATTTACTCCAATTTCTCGCTTACGTTTTGATTGGCAGGCATAGAAGGTTTCCTGCTTGTCACAGTCTTTGTCCACAAATGACCACTTATCACCGAAATACAGTGCTTTTTGTTTGCAAGTTTGTCCAGTGTTTGGTCCGAAATCAGCTTCAGTTCCATCACTCCAAAACCATTTAGAGCTTCCAGATTCCGATCGAGCACCGATATAAACGCTAGTATCTTAAAACGAATTCACTATTTCATAGCAAACCAGTTAGTGAAATTTTTCAAAGCTTTATATATACAGTATAAGCTTAAAAAATATATCAAGGTATAGTGAGTTATTGCATGAACTCTATTCTTGTGTCTTTCCACAGCTTTGTGGATTCTGAAATCTGCAAGTTTGCGATGAAATTAGTAAATAAAGTTTATGAAAAGAACAAAACAGAATTTTTTTCTTTCGGTAAAACTTATAAAATCTATAAAAATGTCCCTAAAAGCAATTTCAACAACAACGTGGTTTTCTTCAATCGTTACAATCAATTTTACACATCTGCCACATCCTAAAAGGAAACATTACTACTTGATCTTCTACAGCGGTTTATCATTGTTTGTTATAACAAAGAAAAATCGTATGAACGGCCTGTTTTGAGCAAACCTTTTGTCCTTGGCCGTCATAACGCAAACACTCTTCTGATAAAAAATAGAAAGGAATTAGCAAATTGCAACTGAAACAAAATTTTATCTTAAAAATACCTCTCAAGTAGGTGCTTTCTACTCCATATTTTACTGCATCACTGATGTGCTCGTCACTGGTTTTAACGAGATGTCCTCCAATTTCGAAACATTTTTCTTCTGCTGTCTTTGCAAGAGCGAAAATGTCCGATAGAGTTATCACAGAATCTTGTACAGCTGTCGTGGCCACTTTGCACAAATCTTTTAGGATCAAAAATGCGTATTAGGTTTAGTCTAATACCGCATTTGTCTTACAACTTGCATTTAGCATCGTTGTGGCTAACCTCACTTCTTGTACCACATACGTTGAGGTATTCGTTAGACCTTACCCTTAAAACGTCTATGTGGGTCGCTAGCGGCCCGAGCGGAATCTTACAAGTGCGTATTAACCATTATGAATAGTTCACTACGTTGACACTCCATTTATTCCTCAAGTTACTCGTTGGCATTGCTTTCATAAACACCAAGTTTTTCCGTTTCTGAATTTACAGAAAAAAATTCCCGAAAAAATGTATAGGGTCGCTAGCGACCCATGTCAGGTACAGTAATAATGCAACAATTTTTCTAAGCGCATATCATACGAGCCAGCGAGGTCAAACATTCGGCGCGAGAGCCACATGCACCCCACGAGGTGTTTTCGTGCGACCAGCGATCTGATTCTCTGGGCAGAGTCCAACAGTTGTGACGTCACCAACGAATTTGTGACGTCGTGTATTCGGAAGGTGCAATCTTGCCATGTCCAACTTTTCGCCCACAAAATCAAACACGTTGGACATGCTTGATGTAAAGACTGACAAGCTGCGGGCACCACAAGCGTAAAGAGTTTTTCTGTAAATATGTATGAAATGATTCATCGTCTGTCCTTCTCAAGATTCCACTTTTCGAGCCAGCATATTTCACTTTTCTTGCGTAACTTAGCAACTCCGTAACTCGCCAGACGATTGAGCTAGACACCTGTTCAAACACTTGAAAGATGCGGCGATCTTGCAGTTTGAAACATTTTAAAAAATTTTTGAAGGGTTTGGGTTTCGTTTTTTTGTGGATGACATCATACGTGGGGTAGGTTTAGGCGTTTTTGGCTGAGGTCGTCGGGCCCTGGGTCCCAACCGCAAGGGCCAAATTTTTGAATCAAGTTTTTAGTAGAAGCTAGGCTACATTCCAAGTCTTTTGAGCCTTTGATCGGCTTTCTAGAATTTCTGGTTCAAACGGTATGACCAAAAAGCCATAAATTTGGTAAAAAATCAAACTTTTAGTGTTTTACCAAAATACCTATCAGTTTTTTTTAACCAAAACTGTGGGGAACCATGTTGCAACGAACATAAAATTTCCACAGTACTTTTTTCGTACTGCACAGAGTAACCGAACACCTTGTTACTGACTTTGCATGCCGTTCTTACCAAGATGGAGAGTTTTCATGTTTTCGTTTTTGAACTTTCGTTCGTAAAACTCGTAGTTACATTCAGGAATTCGTGAAATTTATTAAATTTATCTCGTTTCTGAGCTTTCGTTTATCACGATTTTAGGTGATATTCATGATATTGCAAAAAAACTTCCAGTCTTCTGATGTCCTTCCACTTGCATGCCAGTATATACGACACGGGTCGCTAGCGACCCATGTTAGGTAATATTGATTGGCAAAGCACCCAGGCTTTCAAAAGGGTTAATCAGACGAACTACCAGTTTATTTTGCGAATGAAATTATCAGTCGAATTGAAAATAATATTGGCGTTTACTGATAATGAGGAAACTGATGATTTTGTAAATTGCATGAAAAACTTCAATGAGATTTTTCCTAGAAATTCCTGCAGTTTGTAATTGGTTTTACATAGAAAGGCACACTGTCTTTTTTGTGCTGGTGGGAACTTTCACGTGTTTTTTTTTTTTAACTACTAAATGATTTCCTTTATTCACTGAGTGTTATTGCAGTGTAAAACATCTTAACGATTTGACAGCCATTAATACATTTCCCATAGTTATATAGGTGAATAGTGAAACAACGCTGTCTTTGACAAAGATGGTTCGTTGCCTTCTGCTTCAGAATATGATCTCGATGCAATTCAACTTCCAGGGGAATCACAAACCATAGTTACGAAAAGGTTAGAAACTTTGCAATAGACAGAAAAAATACAAGAAAGAAAACATTTGGTTTCAAAAGTTAAAAAATTAGAAAGCAGAAGCAGGTTTGACAGGCTGAATTCATGACCTTTTCAAAAAGTACATGCAATCATGGTTATAAATTTTTTTTCAGAATGTTTGTGTGGTGTAACTTTTGTTGCGGCACTCTTATGGATGGCACGAACCCACAACCACATGAATAACAAGAGTTGTGAGTGTTGCAGCAACGGGTATCAGAAACTCTGCGCTCGACCAGGTTCACTCTACCGTTGCAACGATGCTGTTATGCTATTTACAGTGGTGTAGGAGGCGAGGGTGCACGGGATTCAAGCGCTCCCCCAAAAATTTTGATTTTCCAAAAATCCGGGCAAAATCCCTGAAAATCCCACAAAATTCCGTAAAAATCCTGGCAAAAAACAGAACATCTGAGCAAACTGTCTGAAAATATGGGAAAAAATGGGGGCCCATGTTGTTTGATTTTGAAAAATTGGCGCCCAACGTGTGGTTAATCACATGAAGGCCTCTTTTTGGAGGTGATCCCAAAGGAAGGTTTTCATGATCTGCGTGGTGGGAGGAAATATTCGAACAAAGAATTGCCCGAAAGCTTTTCGGGAAAGTTCGGGGAAATTCGGGCAAAAATCTTTCGCACCCCCAAAAATTTGCTTGCTCCTACACATATGCCTATTTTTAGGTCATTTTCTGTGCTGCCTCGCAAATACGTCAGAACAATGTGTCCTCTGTCACACCTTGTCCTTCGAAAATGAAACAAAATTTCGATACAGAAATATGCATTTGAAGAAGTAAATGCCCCATTGAATTCACACTTCTTGCAATGTTTTTCAAGTGTGAAGGTTGTTCTCAGCTTCGACAGCAATTTGTATCACTGTATTAAACAAGTAAGACCGATAAATGTACATCTTTGTTCAGCTGTGGTTTCACTGATTCTTGTGATATCAATCGCTGCATCTACATTTTGCCTGTTTATGAAGAATAAGACTTCCTTGGGTCATCAATGCATAGGGTTATGAAAACCCACAATCTTAAGTAATTTGACAAAACAGAAGCCCGATTACTGTACTTATCATTGGAGATTAAGTCGTTGTTGAGAAACGTTGATATCTCAAAACGTTGAAATAACATATAGTGAAAATTCACGGGCAAAATGTATAAAACCTAGGAAACCACGTCAATTTATATTTGTATAAACGTGTTTGATATTGCTTAAATTTTACTAATGTTTCTACTGAACACATATCCAAGCACATCATAATCCCTGCTTTTTCAGGCATTGGATCTGAAATATTTGGCATATTTACATAAAACTAGGCTACGTTGAGGCAGACGATTTGCATTGTGAAAATGTTGAGACACTAAATCAAACAAGTAGGGTGTACTTGTATCGACACATGAGGGAAGTCCACATAAGAATTGGAAAACAGTGATTTTGTTGCGATCGGCTATTTTTGAAACAATTGAAGTGAAGGCAGTAGTGTTTTCATATGGAGATTGTTGTTAGAATTAATGTCTCCACATTTTCACAATACAAGCAAACAAGGTCAAAGATTTAGCGTTATTTTGCAGGTGCATTACGAAAACACTTTTTAAAACTTTCCACCTACCTGCCGAAATGCAGAATCCTTTCACTGGAATTGGGGAAGATGAACAATTTCCTGATATTGACGTTATCTTTGAAAATATCTTCTTTTAATCGCTTACCAAAACTTTTCTTAATCTATATTACTCATATTTACCGTCAAGTTGATCGTTTGCTTATAGCCATGGTGATTTGTGGAAATGCTAAACCTTTTTGTTGTGTTGTCATGCTGAAATTTTGCCGGATATGAAGATGTTGTTTCATTGTTCAAGCTTCGTGCTGTGATCTGCAAACATTTTCTAATACTTGTTTTTGCCAAACTGTTTTCAAAAGTTCATGTTGAAGCAATTGCCACTTCGATCAGTCAGTCAACTTTGAACTACAATAGATGGTTTGTCATTAACAACACTTCGACATTAAAATTTGGTTCTTTTGATAGAAACTCTAGTAAAAAACAATGCAACAAAATTAAAGATTTAAATTAAACTATTGTTTGTTGCGGTAATGTTCCTTATTCAACCTCGCAAGACCTCCATGCACCCCCTTGCTCCACATTCCATTACAGTTTCTTAACATTTAATGTTCTAAAGTACAAATGCGGAACATGCAGATTATCAGCTTTGACATCTCAAGTTGAACACGGAAACTGTTTCATGTTAGCACAGGCTGGTAATTTTACTTAAAGCGTGTTGCTCGTCGCACTAAATTGCAATGGAAAGTATGTGTTGTTTAATAATAGTTTTATGGGAACAACACGATATCAGACAAAGCTAAGGGATTGTTAAGAAAACAAGTAACTTCATGTGCAAGAGTACCTATTTTTATTTTGACAGTCATACTCTGCACCAGCTCTGAAGATAAACGCACTGAAATGCTGAAGTGGTGCACTTGAAATTTGGTTCATTTTGCTGAAACAATCGATATTATTTAATGCTAGTGTCGCATGAATTTACTTGAAGTTGTCTTCGTTTCTCAAAGTATTTCAGTAATAATGAAATAATTTCAAGAATAAATTTAACGGAATAAGTTTCATCTTATGCCTATTCTCTGTAGCATTAATTCACCTGAGAAATGGAGAGTTTAGAATTGATCATTTGCACAAAGTCACAATTTCTTAACAAAAGTTCAATGTACGTCTTGTTTGGTTCGTTCTTCATTGCGAAGTGATGAGAAGCAAAATTTTTCTCAAGGTTAAGGAAAACAGGAGATTGTGTTGAAGACCGCAATGCAGGCAGATCATATTGTTTTAATTTTCGAAACTATCAAATCCAAAATTGAAACATCTTTCTTTTGCTTTTGATTGCAAATAACCAGCGCGATTCAATTGATTGAAACTCGACCGAAGTTTGGCATATATGCATGGAATGACTCACATAACCATTTAGATACAAAAAACTGATTAACCTGCATATTTTTGTGAAACAGCTTTTTCATTTGCCAGACAAAACTGCTTACCTCAAATTGGACCGGATTCAAAAAACCCTCAGAGGGGTTTGGCTGGGTTGGGATTTCGACAATGCAGTAGTAATGTGAAAGCACACGTGCAGACAAAATGGGAGGAGGAGGACCATAGCCGGTGGTGAAATTCAATGATTTCACAAATGTGAAGTTTGAGCATTCTTGAATTGTCACTGTGACCTACGAAGTTACAACAGTTAAGTCCGGCGCGGCAACTACAGTGGCCAGCGAAGTTATGATCAGCCATAACTCCTGAACGGATTGGGCTAGAGACCCAATGAAAACATCCCTGGATGTGGGAGACAGGATAAAATCCAAGGAACGTGACAAAAATATATCTTTATATTTGAAATTTTTCAGAAAAATCCATATTTGTGCATTTGACGTACATATGACAATTTTCAGGGAAAATCAAAACTCTTTCCCGCATCCCGTTTAGCATTTTCGATCCGGTTTTTGCGCTTCGCCGACGTCTGAAGAACTCAGAAACATAATATACTCATAACAGTGAGTCTGGGATGTTTTTTGGGGTAACTTAGGGAGTAAAGAAGTGTGGGTTGGGTCTATTGACTTCCAGACCTCGTTTTGGAGTCCTGAGAAAACAGTACAAGGGGTAATTAATTGGTTCATCATTTAAAATGTCCTAGGAGCTATTCTAAAACTTTAGAGACCTTGGTTAGGTTGCTAGCCTAAGTGGTTGAGAATTATGGCTAAAATTGGCAAAACTGGCTCATCCACCTAGTGGATATTTTTATTTTCTTCAAGCACAAAATTTTCCTGTTAATATTTTAGTTTGAAATTTGGTGGGATGTTGTAAGACACCGCAATACACTTGTTCTGCAACTTTGATGGGTTCGTTGGTGCTAACTGGCAGAAAAGTGGCTTGAACCGCAAAATAACAAAATCCTTGGGTTTTGCTCCGTTGGACCTCCGTCGTAAAGAACAACTTTTTGTTTGGTTTGAGCTCTATGGCTGTTTGAAGGGACGCCACTGGTTCATGTGGACCAAACATGGAGTCACCAAACTACGCGAATATGAAGGAGCTAAAGCCATGGCAAGAAAAATTGAAGATGACTTGCTGAAGTATGGTATTCTTAACTTGATTTTTTTTCTAGTAAATATATGTTTTTACCTAACGTAGAAAATAAACTAAATCAAAATGGATGTTTGTCCTAAATGCCAAAAAGCATTAATCTGTAGTTCAAAGCTATTTATTGTAATTTGTAGTTCTAAAGCTATTTGTGATATCTGTAGTAACTGGCTTCATCTTAAATATTCCAGTGTAAGCAACATCCAGTTTGTTGAGCTGGCTTCAAGCTCAGCACCATACTACTGCCATGCTTGTGTATCAAACTCCCTGCCCATTAATGCAGTGGTAAGCACAAATGATGTAAAAATAGACTACTTAGGATTTGCAGAAATGAACAATGGCTGAAGGAAGATATTGAATTGCGATGCGATTATCATGACATTGACTCATAACCAGCTGAACACTCAGCATAAGGAAAATCTATGTCTTTTCATGTTAATATTAGAAGTTTGTACTATCCTTTGTGACTTGTTTAAAGCATTTGATACTATAGATCATGCAGTGCTGCTGTGGAAATTGGATAAATTGTTTGGAATAAGAGGTTTACCTCCCAAATTGCTGGTTAGCTATTTGTAAGGACGACAGCATTACATTGTCATTGATAGCTGTATATCATCTATTCTAAATAGAACCCAAGGGGTACCTCAGGGCTCATCGCTTGGCCCCTTGCTATTTGCACTTTATATTAAATGATTTACCAATGATAACAAAACTGACTCTTATGTTGTTTGCGGATAACAATGTCTTATCCATTTCTGGAGGTAATAGCACAGAACTGCGGAACATACAGTAGTTAATACGGAGCTAAGTGAAGTTAATGAATGGCTTCGGGTAAAGAAGTTGTCCTTGAACTATTCAAAGACCTTATACGTGATTGTAAGTCGTGAAAAGTACCAACTTATTGATTTTAATGTAAAACAATGACAAAACCATTACCCGAACAACTTGTATGAAGTATCTTGGGGTTTTCATTGATGGAAAGCTTACTTGGTCTAACCATATACTGTAGCCTACCTTGAAAGAAAACCTTTCTGGCAGTGTTGGATTTTTTCCTCGAATACGTCAGTAACTAAGTGATAGTGCGCTAAAATCGCTTTACTCAGTTTTGTTAATGGTCATCTGCAATTTGCTATTGGTTCTTGGGGTGGTGTTGGCATAACAACCTTAAACCAATCAAATGTATTACACAAGATAATTAGAGCAATGATATACAGCTTTTTTAGGACAAAAATAATACTACTATATAAAAAGCTCAACCGTCTTAAGCTGGATGAAATTTTCAGCCTTGAATTAGGTAAAATCGTGCACAAATGTCACTCCGGCAACCTTCCTGACAATTTCAACCGCCTTTTCACCCCTGTAAATCAAGCACACTGTCATGCAAATCGCAGTGCAACTAGGGGTGCATATTTTTGGCAAATGGCCCACACCAAATATGGTAAAGGGTCTTTGAAGCATCCAAGTCCTAAGATCTGGGACAATATTAATCCCTGTCTGCACGGCTGCTCTCCGCTCACATTAAAACAGTGCGGCGATGAAGCCTTCTGCTCATCTCTGCATGTGATGACAGATATTGTGGTGCTGAAACATGGAGTTCCTTATGTCAACTGTAGCCCACTTCTTTTTCACATTGCACATTCCTCTTTCATGATATTCCCTTCTCGCATGGCTATCTTTCTTCCATACTTTTCTTAACCCTATGTACATACACCCATTCTTTACACATCTAGGCTGTGTTTGCTTGCCTAGGTTTTGATTGCTTTGTTTTTTATTTTTGTATTTGTGATTTGGTTTTCTTGTTTTGTTTCTTGTTTGTGTATTTGTAATTTGGTTTTCTTTCTGCTGCTGGTGCTCATTTGTTTTGCAGGAACAGCACGTCATTTCCCACAGACCACTTCTCGTGAACAATGAAAGTCTAACGCTATATCTCTGCAGATTTGATTCCAAGAGTTCCGACCATCATCCACATGCAAAAAATCGATGTAAACAATTTGTAGAGCTTGCTAGATGTGAAAGGTTATGACAACCCGGCGGCCAGAGTTTCATTTTAGCTGGGTTTATACTTTCTCTGCCACGCCCAGATCCTTGTGGATTTGAGCACCCGACCCACTGAGAGAGACCGGTACGACCCAGCACTCCCTGTGCAACTGTGTTCATCATCTAGCAGCTCTTTCCTACGTATATGCAACACCGCGAGTTGAAACAGGACAGTAACAAAACTAATTTAACTGCTGAGGGGCATCTACTCGATAACTTTCCGGTTGCTTCAATGCCCTGGCGTCCTTGCACAAATTTGTATTTTCCATGCGGAAAATTAATTATCGCCAAATAAAAATCAACTCAACTGGTTTTCTTAGCCTACGCGAAAACCGTTTCTCCTAAAACCGCTTCTCCCTCAAAATTACGTCACAGGTGCGCGCAACCTGCCGCAAAAGATGCGGTGCTGTCTCACGGATCCGCGGATGCCTTCACGGACTTTCTAGAGCAATATGTGCAGAAGTTATGGCCGATCATTGTTGTAACATTTCCACACAGCACGCCTATTTACTTAGGCTTTATTTTGCTACAACTGGACTTAGTACTTAAACACAAAACACATAAAGTTCCTTAGGTACGAACAAACAAGAAACTACCTTCGCATAAGGAAGCCAGAACAGAATGTGCAGCAACTACACAAGAAACGGTACGAACACAATGCGCCAATCA
>Ga0210059_1012164_pt1 | contig 13053 bp, 10 predicted proteins | sample Ectturendosymbi2_FD_188042 | JGI IMG/M metagenome (GOLD analysis project Ga0210059, IMG submission 188042) | Ecteinascidia turbinata endosymbiont from Florida, USA - Sample 2 (SPAdes) (version 2) | ecosystem: Host-associated > Tunicates > Ascidians > Unclassified | place: Key West, Florida...
TAATTCACACATCATTCTTCTCCAAGAAACTCACAGCTCACCACTGAATCAACACAGCTGGCAAAATGAATGGACCTTAGGTCAGTCATTTTTCCATTCCACAATAAACGAAAAAAACAACGCTGGCGTAGCTATTTTGTTAAAAACAAAATATATGTATATGGAAAAAAATAGCAACTGACCTTGATGGTAGAATTTTAACGGCAAAAATCTGCTTAAATAACCAGGACTTTCAAATAACAAATATATATGCCCCTTCAGGAAAACGAAATGGAACTCAAAATCATTATTTTTTTGAAAACTTATACCCTACATATATTCTAGAAATCCCTTAATCTTAGCCGGTGACTTTAACTGCATAGAAAATCCCCTACCAGACAAATACCCACCCACAAAAACTTACCCAAAGCCACAAACCCTGATAACCCTGACCACCAACCTGAACCTTAATGACGCTTACCGTATTTTACACCCCTCCCAAACTACCTATTCCCATCACGCCCCTAACTCACAGTCCCGCCTAGACCGTTTTTACATCAACCCTACTATCAAAATACAAAACCATGTGTTCATCCCGACGCCCTTCTCCGACCATGACCTTATTACTCTCTCTATAGCCCTCCCCTCCCCAACCAATCATAAAACAAACCACCCATGGAAAAATAACATAAACACATACAAAATTACAGACCACCAGACACAACTTTCCAATGTGATCAAAAATGAAATAAAATCAGATAACTGCCCAAACCCCTTACAAAAATGGTTAACAACAAAAAATAAGATTAGGTCGCTTCTAAAAACGCAAGCACGTAACGCAGCACGACAGAAAACCTTAGAAAACATAGAAACACAACAAAAATTATACAAACTCCGAGATACAATGACCGCCAATCCAAATACAGAAAACTTCAAAAACTACAACTCATATAGAAAACACTTACATGATCAATTCCTGAAAGAAGCCAGAGGTAACCTCCTAAAACATAAAGCTGACCTGGAAGAATTTCAAAATATCTCTTTAAATCACCTATACAAACAGCTAATCCCACTCACCAAACACACTAAAATACCTGACTTAGAAATACAACCGAACACAAAAACCAAGTCCCAACAAGAAATAGTAGATATAGTCCAATCCTTTTATAAAAAACTCTACTCATCTACAAATATAGACGACAATATAGCCTCTAAATTCCTAGGAAAAAATATAACAAAGTTAACCCCCCAACATAGTACAGACCTCGAACAACCCATAACGTTGAAAGAACTTTACGGCGCGATCACCACAATGAAAAAAGAAAAGACGCCTGGGCCTGACGGACTCTCCTTAGAATTTTATCTTACCTTTTATCAAGATATCAAGCACCTGCTTCTCGATGCCTTAAATTATACATACTCACACACTGACCACGACCCAACACTTTACAAGGGCATTATTACCCTATGTTTTAAAAAAGGAAACCCAGCCGATATAAAAAACTATAGGCCAATATCACTGCTAAACGTTGATTATAAAATTTTGAATAAAATATTAAATGAAAGACTTAAGAACTCCCTGAACCACCTAATCTCCCCATTACAGCACGCACAACCCGGTAAATCAACTCATACAGCCTCAACTACTCTTAGAGACATTTATTATATGGCACAACACAACACAGCAGACTCTTATTTCATTAGCTTAGACTTCCAAAAAGCCTTTGACACAATAGAATACAAATGGTTAAATTCAGTTCTACAATACCAAAATTTCCCACCCACCTTTTGTAAATACATAGCACAAATACAACACCACGCCTCTTCCCAAATTCAAGTAAATCAGTTCATCACTAACCCCATTTCCATAAACAGAGGAGTCCGACAAGGTGACCCTTTAAGTCTAACCCTCTTTATACTAGCCCTAAACCCTCTCATTACCTATATCCAAGATAACAAATCGATTTCCCCTGTACCCAACCCTACAAAGTACCCACCCAAACTCACTGCATACACTGACGACATAACACTTTCCATAAGCAAACCCCTGTCATTAAAAGAAGCTTTCAAAACAATTACACTCTTTCAAAAAGCCTCAGGACTACAACTAAACCCAACCAAATCAACTGGAATTTCAACTAACAAAAAACTTAAATTATCAAATGATTTTAATATTCATTGGCACCCAGACTGTATTACCCCCCTAAATATCACAATTGGTTCCGCCACAGCAATAACATCTTCTTGGAATAAAAATATTAAAACCTTACGAGACAAAGCCATCAACCTAAACCATTTCTACGCAACTTATGATCTAAAAGCAACCCTTACCAAAACAATCCTGTCCCCGTGTATTACCTACCTCGCCCATACGTACCCCTTCCCCACACAAAAACTGAACAAATTGACAACATAATAAGTACCTACATTGCCGGCGCAAACAATCCCACGCTCCCTGTCTCAACACTCTCACAAACCCAACAAAATGGAGGATACTCTGTGGCAGATATACCTCTAGTAGCTCAATTAAATTACATAAAACCACTGACCCCCTACACAAGAACAAGGCTCCTCAAAGACAACCTACCTTACCACCTCAACCAACTTGAATTCAATATTGGACTACAACTTAGTAACCTTTTCCAATTCCCAAAACTTAACAATACCCCGCACGCTGCTAGACCTTCACCCTATTACAAATATATGATTAAAATTGTAGAAGAGTATAAAATCACAAAAGAAAAAATAGTACGCGGAAGGACAAAAGAAATACTCCATAGAATAAAAACACCCAAAACCCCTATGCCCAGTCAACTTGAAATCACATTACACATCACCAAAACAAATTATTCATGGATACACCACCCAATCTTCCCAAATTACTTAAAAACTTTTAACTTTAAAATTGTTAAAAACTTACTGCCTGTTGAAGCCAAATTCAAACAAAATATACCAGCTCTCAACCCACAATGTCATCTATATAATGAAAAATACGAAAACGACATCCACCTTTTTCGTAAGTGTAAGCACATACAGCCCCTTCTACAATATGCTACGACCATCTACCTAAAGACAACCCAAAATCACACAGACTATTTCTTAACCCTCTCGCGTATCCAATTCCATACTCCTCTTCCCCCTATCCACTATGACAACACCATAACCCCTTACTTAAATTCCCTCATATCCTTCACAATTTGGAAAACTAGAAATAAAAACAAGGTAAACCCCATCAAAAATATCCCCCAATGCTTAATAACCTCTTTCAAAAACTCCATCAAAGCAAGACTACTGATATACGAAAAACGAGAAAACAAAACCTTTATAAATGCAATAAAAACCATATATCAAGATACACAAACACCTAAGACTCCGTGTTGAACCACCCTTTCATTTTCATCATCATTATTATGTTTGCAGTTTTCTGTTTTTACGTTATGCTTTCTCTTTATGTTACATCGCGTGTTCTACTGCCTGCGATATAATCCTGTACACCTTATATATTATTACGTTCTCGTAAATGTGCTGCAGTATACCTCGCACTATTTTGAAACTACTGCATTTGCATGCAACATGCTAGTCTCTGCATGCTGCATGCCCTACCTCACGAAAATATGTCCTTGAAACGAAGCCTCGCTTCTTTTGCTTCATAATTCATTAACCCTGCATATATTTCACCATTTTCGGCCTGTTGCCCCAACCTTTAAAGGTGGGTGCGCTGGAGAGGGTGGTGGAATAAGAAAAAATAAAATAAAAGTATATAACCCGCAAACAAAACATCACCTGACAAGTCAGTGCCCTATTTTGAAACGAACAAGACGAGCATTGGTCTTGTTTTCAAAGTGCATTTCAATTTTCCAACCCTTTCAGTAAATAGCATATGCAATATTTGCAGAAAGCAAGCAATTGTTTATCGAGGGGATAAATGGCGCGCTATGCCTCAGGTACTGAAAGTTACGGAAATATTGCAGATGGAGACTGTGAGAGCAGGGCGGTTACAGAGGGGCGGATCCATACATTAACGTTTAGGGGGGGGGCGATTTCAGTAATATTTGGTAGTGAAGTCTCATTGCAGTTTGACTACTGCGAGAGGGATGAAGTATACTTCACAACACTGGTGTGCAAAATCAATGGAAGATAAAATGGCCTTATATCGAAAATGCTGCTTTCCGAATTGTACAAAATGATGGTGAACAAGGTTACTGTCGTAGGTTTCAGGGGGGCAATCGCCCTCCCCTGGATCCGACCCTGGGTTACAGTAATGGTGGTTCGAAAAAGTGAATGACTTTTTCTATTTTTTTTGTTCTTTGCTTTGTTCAGGAAAAAATTTGGAAAGAGTGAAATCTTACAAAATTTGACCAGAAAATTCGGGGTAAAGCAGTTACACATTTTATTGACAAAAGGTTCCGCTCTGCGAGTATTCTGTTTCTGACCAAATGCTTCCCAGAAGACTGTACAATTTTCAATCCGTGCAGGACTCCAGCACGTACAGTTTGTAAATGGGGACACACGAAGTTGTTTTTGTCCGTAACTCACCTTTATATTAGATCGCGTATTGAACACAGGCCATGTTGGATGCATTTTAACATAACAGCCACTTCCCATTTTGAGGGAATTTACTAAGTCTGATTTTCAGGGCAAACACTACGATACACGTTGACAGAGTGATCGCCAGGTTTTGACTGACTTGCCGGAAAGTTTCTAGGACTTATGAATTCAACTGACAGGATAGACGAGTGTTCCTCAAACGTTTTTGTTCCATCGCCCCCTTTTCACTCTCGACACATCGTTGTCGCCCCCCAAGCCTGATAAATGTAGCAGCACAGTTGCCACATGCACCACGTCAGCAAACAGAGCTCGCACAGTCGAAAGCATAACATCCCGAATGGCACGAAAGCCATTGGAACGTTCCTTTGGCCAAGTACTGAGCCGCGGTGCGCAAAACAAAGCAAACACAAGGTATAATTTTTAAAGAGTTCATATTCAAATGAATCCATGCATACCATGGTCCCCAGTTTAGTGTGATGGATGTGCTTGGTGGCCTTCACAAAGCTTTGAAATATTGGGAGTCATTTTAGTGAGGTACAGCCGTAGATCACCTCGCTTATGAATCAATAAGCGGTTTCTTTGCTTTGAGAGCATCAGGGTCTCAGGCGAAGTTAACTCAGTAATCATTAACTCAATGACCAACCAATGGTAGTGGTTGAGCGTTTTCCCCCCCGTTTGTGTTGTTTTGCCTCCCTATTGGCCCTTTGTTTTGTTCGCCCCCTTGCCTCTCAAAATCGCCCCCAAGGGAGAGATTCTGCCCACTTTGAGAACCACTGGGATAGACAAAAAGTGCAATTTAACCTTTAACCAGACGACATTTACAATAGCGTTATGTTTAACGATACTTTGGAGAACTGTCTGTTACTGAGAATTTTCCACAAAAAAATTGACTCAGTGGTAGAGTTGCAGTATTTATCAGAAATTAACTTAAAGATGCCTTCACCACCAGCTTGCCGCTTAACCTTCGGATTGACTAAACATTCACCAAACTGCACCCTTTCCTATAAAACCAATTGTACTTGCATCAGTTAGTCGGTGGGAAAAGCAGTACAAACAAAAAGGCAATACACATAAATGAATATATGACTATGAAAGTTAGATTAAAGCGTGGTTTCGTAGTGAAGATCTGTTTCAAACGTTTCCTTTTCCATCTCTGTTTTCTCAGATTCCGTATCAACTTTTTCGACGGATTTATCCACTTTCTTCAAAGCAAGACTTCTTCCACCATTTGCCAAATTACACTGAAGGATATCAAAACGTGGGCTGATACAGCCACTGACGAAGAGATATTTTGCTAAATATGATACTGTCCAAAGTGTGATGAGAGACACAAACATTGCAAAAGTTTTGAACGGAAAGTTTGTTCCTCCCGGGTAGTATATGAATGGCTTCAATTTGAAAAACGGCTCACCTCCTCCAAGTCTCAGGATGAAGCCAATGATGAAAGCGAAGATGGAGCCATAGGTATTTGGATCGCCGTATATAACGGTTGCTAGCTGAAAAGTAATATGTTGTTTGCTTCAAAATTGATTATCATGAAGCAAAAAAATTTGTGCGTAATGCATCAGCGTAAAATAGTTTTGAAAATGTTGTTGACTTTACGTGTAGAATGTTTTTTTCATTTTGTGAAAAAGCACCGAACTTTAAAAAAAATACTATAAGGGCTCATTGTAATTGCAGCCGATGAAGCTACTGAAAAAAGTTTTGCGAAATTATGAGTTTCTGTAATTGAAACATAATCAGAGAAACAACCAAGTTCTTTTTCGCTTTGTCCTTTAAACCTTCAAAGAGAGCGGATTAACAACTATAACACGACAAATCAAAAGACAGACATCAGTGGGAATGTAATGTGCTTTTTTGAGTTTCCGCATTAGTTTTTCTCATGTGCATGGGCGTCGGAATGGGGGAGCAGGAGAGCCAAGTCGCCCCCTAGATTTTGAAATTTTTAGCAAAAAAGGTTGTTTTTTTAGTTTTGAGTGGGAAAAAACAAATTTCACCACTTTTGGCCCCCTGGAAAAATTTTGGAAAAATCCCGTAGTGGCTCACCCCTTGGAAAAAGTCTTTCCGACGCCCATGCTCATGTGCAAGTAACCGATGTCCCGAAAAAATGTTAGATTCATACATCACCAAAGAAGAGAGAAGAAAGATCGATGAGCATGTTTTGATTACTCACAAAAGCAAAAGGAAGAAAAGCTGAAGGAATACACACGAACTTCCCTGTATACAGCAGCGTTGCAGAGAGTTTCTTCACAAACGTTTCAAGAATATGTTCGACAGTTTAATGACAAAATACTCATGTTAATTTGCTTCAAATCAAAAACAGTTTAGAACAGTTTCATCTGTTGTTTCAGATCACGTCCGAGCTCTGATGGAATTTTCAGCGAATGACACATTTTTTGTGCATTTATCCAATTTGAAAGGCTATAGATGGAATTGTCACTTAGATGGGATCTAACATTAGCTTAAATAAATCACTTAATATTTTTTCTGAAATAAGGACAAGTACTAAGGAAAACTTTGCATAACAACCCTTTCCATTCATTTTGAATTTAGATCTAGAAATTCTGGGAACTCAATCAAACCCTTTAAAGACTTGTATTATAGCCTAGCTTCCAACTAAAACTCGAGTCAAAAAATGGCTCGTTGGATTGGAGCCTAGGGCTTGATTGCCTCATTCAAATATGCATAAACCTACTCCCATTATGACCCCATCGACATAAAAACAAAACTTTCCGATTTTTTAAAAATCGAAACTACAAAACTTTCTCCATCTTTAGAGGGTTTGAACAGCTCTCTAGCTCAATCGTCTGGCGAGTTATGGCCTTTAGCCAAAATTGATTTTTTACCAAATTTGGGTGTTTGAGCCATAATTTTGGACCCAAGAATGCTAGAAAGCTAATCAAGGGTTCTAAAGACTCGGATTATAGCCTAGTGTCCAAAAAAACTTGAGCCAAAAATTAGCTCGTTGGGTTGGCGCCCCGGGCCAGGCGACCTCGGCCAAAAATGTGCGTAAACAGTGTTGCCAGATGGTTGTCACCCAAACCTGCTAAATCGTGTCACGAAAAACTGCTAGAATCCTGCCAAAAACCAGGTCACAAATTTTCAGCTAAAACCTGCTAAAAATACTAAATTTTTGCTAAACAAATTGCTATTTTTGAAGTGTCTAAAATAAAATTGTGAAGCTCTGTATCAATTTTTGACCTTGCACTCACTATCAATGGACCAGACATTAGGCCTATGACTTCCTGGCGTAACAGAACCACCTGGAAAAATCATATGTGTCATGGGATAAAAATATATGCTGCCAATGTAATCTTTTAAACCCAATGCCCTCACTAAGCGCAGAAGCAAATCATTTAGGATTCACCAAGACATCCAGTTACTTGTTGTTATGATCCAATTATCATTTGAAGCAGCTTCGCTGCGTCATCAGAACCGTCGCCAGAAAGTTTTCAACAAGGGGGCTTTGCGTTTCTGTGGTGTGGCTTTGGCTTTATGCGGGGGGACTTGACATTCCAAAAATTGACAAAAAATAGTGTTTCATGTTTCAATTTGGGAGGTCTCGGAGCTATGTTTAGGGGTCTTAGCCCCCAATGGCAACGGGATTGTGCGTCATAATAGAAACTCCAATGGCAATAGCAATGGTACATTATGCATCCAAATGATTAAAGGCAGCTAGTTGTGCCTGGTGGTCTTTGTGTTGCCCAATATAAAGCATCAGAAAGAAGGTAAAGAATTTTTTATGAAGAAGGTGTAAAAGTTTTCATCTCTAAAAATGGTTGGGACAAATATTTGGCCAGTAATTTGTTACCTGCTAAACCTGCTAAACGGTTTTCAAAATCCTGCTAGAAAATCAGCTAGCTGCTAGATTGAAAAATTTCCAGCTAACAGTGAGAAAAACTTGCTAGATCTAGTAGCAAAACAGCTAAAATGGCAACACTGTGCGTAAACCTGCCCCCATTATGACGTCATCCACAAAAAAACAAACCCAAAACTTAAAAAAAAAAATTTTAATTTAACCTACAAGACTTCCGGAATCTGCGAGGGTTTGAACAGCTCTCTAGCTCAATCGGCTGACAAGTTGTGGGGTTACAAAGTTCAGCAAGAAAAGTGGTTGCTGCGGGCGTTAAAGGGTTTCTAGTTTAAAACCTGCATTCTCATTTTGTGTATAAATATGCGCAATATTTATAAACATAAACACATATCAATGTCAAAAATAACAATTAAGTAGAAATCAATTAACCATTTACCAATAATATTTTTCTCAGTGAAAGTGAATCATAGCAAACACTTATATTATATAGGCTACATACACTAAATATATACTGTAGTAGTCACGTATTTGACAGACAGTTTCCGTAAAGATACACAAACATATAAAAAAGTATGTCTCAAAACAACGTTCTCACCTGCGGAAAGAGAATGACGTACACGAAATCCGAACTGAGATACCACAGTCCGTATACAGATTGTATGGTTAGAGCAAGCAATGCCGCTAAAGCACCCACTGCGAATACGCAGACTCGGATAACCCATACCAATTCCTTTTCTGTCGCCTAAACATATGCAGGTGGTTATCAAGTTAAAACCATCTGAACAGAATAATGTGATGCATATATCACTTTGATTTTGGAAAGTTTTCGAGCCTCCACTATGACGAAATGAGCAAGTAGCAAAAAAACTGGATGTACCATTGGCAATCACGGTGCAGTCGTTTTCTCAAATCACGGTGCAGGTGCAGTTGTTTTGATAAAATGCTGCCAAGAATTTAGGTCATTCGACAAAATGAGAAAGCAAGCAATTATTTTTACATTTACGTGTTTGACTCAGACATATGGTTCATATTACAATGGGCAGTCAAAAGAACACAAGGGTACAAAAACACTTAGAAACAACGCACTGCAGAGTATGTATCGGCTGGTACACGCAGTAAATACTGAAGAGGAACAAAAACTGAAGAAAGCATAAACAACATCTTTAACATTCAGACATTATCATGCAGAGGCACTAGACAGTGGGAGAAAAATGAAGATTTACAAAAAACATCAGACAATTTGAAGTCCACAGATATGTCAATAAATATTGGATGAACATACGCATCTTTGAACAAATGCATTCAGATTGTTTCTAATCAAACCATCAAATCTCATGACGTAACGGGTAAAGTGATGTGGGCGAACGCTCACAGTACATTCCTCGGGATGTAATGCAAAATTCGCTTGGCATTGTGATAAACAACGATGAGGCATTTAATACTATAGACCAGTGTTTCCCAATCTTTTTTTGGCTAGCGCCCCTTTTCTGACAAACAAATTTTTATCGCCCCCCTACCACGGCATTACCACGGCATTATTAAGTAGCAGTTTACCCATGCCAAAAAGCACAGCTAACGAAAATTCCAATCATAATCATTTCATTATAGAGCAGGACAGTTTTACTGTGCAGCTTACCTTTAGTGATGAAAACTGCAGTTCATCAATTTATCTCCTAGCATTTCACCTCTGCTTTGTTTCCAAAACGCTAAGTTTTTGTTTACAAATTACATGCATACATGATTATTGATCATACTGTTTTTTATGACATTTGGTCACTCAAAGTTAGTAAGACAACAGAAATATAATTATTAACTGGGTCTCCTATCGCCCCACAACCGCCCATTTCTGCTTGACCGCCCCCCTACAGTTTCTCACCGCTCCCAAGGGGGTGGTACCGCCCACTTTGGGAACTACTGCTGTAGATTAATGAGTTGTAAACCAGTAACCACTATTTGTACAGATTTTTCTGTGAAATGGCCAATTTCGAATAACGATCTACAAGTTACTGGAATTTAGTCATCACCTTATTGGTGCCAGGTCTCCAGCTTAGTTTGTTCTCCAACACTCAGATGTTCTTAATTGCTTCTGGGGCTTAGGTTGTTAGTGATAAAGAAGTGGCGTCAGGTTTCAAATAATGTGAACGGATGCACGGTTTTAAGCCATGGATTTGAAAAATGCAAAGTAATGCTGAGAAAGTCCAGTGCAAATTTTGTTGCTGTAAAATCACAACACACCGATCTGATTTAAATAGCCATGGTGTTTCTAATAAACACCAGCGTAATGCCGTTCCCCATTACACCATGCGGCAGAATGGTAACTAGTTAAACTTTGGTATTCAAAAAAGTTCTGACAACAGTAATCACTTGTTCCGTTTTGCATTTGTAAATAGTTAAATGGCGGAGGCTGTGGATACATGTTATAATCTTTACGTAAGGTGCGATGGTAAGCCTATGAAGTACATACATACACCATCTACAGCCACTGGCATTAGAAATAGGCTTTGCAAAGATTGCACTGTTCCTAAAATCGCCAGAGGCAGACTAACTTTTTACAGTCCACGGAATTCACAAAATGAACTGTTTAGTGACTTTTAATGTTTTTTGTTAGTTTTTAAACTTGGCTATTTTTTTTACTACAGGTTTTTGTCAATTTTGGCTACTTTTGGCTAGCTTTTCTACGAAATTTGGCTATAAAGTTTTTTGAAATCTGGCAACACTGGCACTGAGCAAAGGTTCCTCTGAGCTTGTGTGCTGCACAATTGAGTGATCTCACTAGTTTTAGAGTGTGATTGTCATCCTTCAGTTAGGCATGAATGATGAAGTAGGTTACACCAAGATATTTGACTATTCGGCGAACTTCGCTCTTACGCCATTCAGGGAAACAACTGGTGTTTCTGTTCATACTCTTCAGGGGAAAAACTACACCGACAGTTTTTTTACAATTGCAAATAATTCGTGCAAGGAAAAGACTTACTTTTTGTCTGAACACGACGTTATAAATGTTACGGGTAAACATGCTGGATGCCGATAGAATACTGGAATCAGCAGAAGACATGACTGCAGCTGAAACAGCTCCAAGGCCAACGAAGGACACAGCCACAGGTGTAAGGTTTTGCAGAACAATTGGAAGAATCATGGACGCTTCGCCTTTTTCCACAGGAGTAGGATTTCCGTAAGACGTCGCGTTCCAATCTACATATGTGGCATACAGTTTGGCTTTTAATAGCTTTGAAATGCATTTACAGTATTTGTGGGGAATATACTGCCTATCCACTCATGTGTTAACGACTGACTAAACAAAAACGAGACCGCAAAAAAAACAAAACAATAGCAAAATAAAGCACTGATGGTAGTTAATTTGGGCTGCAGCGCAGGCCCGTAGCCACGGGGGGAATTCAGGCCAGTGCCCCTCAAAATTCTTTTATGTTCCAAATTTTGTTGTGACGAGAAAAATTTGTTTTAAACATATAATGAAAACAAAAATTCTCCCCCTAAATATGCTTTTGCCCCGCAAACCTCAAAACTTGGATACGGGCCTGCTATAGCACACGAGCGAATGTGCTCCTGAACCAGCCAAACGACTGATTTTGCTTGCAACTGCTTTATGAACATTTTCTGCGAAAACTTCGCTGATGGAAATCAGCATAAGCAAGCAAGCTGAGACATAGTGAATGTTACACGTTCAACCCAAAACTGAATACTGGACTGATGGGCTCTTGTGTACAAACTGCAAGGAACTTCCTAATGCCTGTTTTAGAGGTCAAGAATGGATCTGCAACACCAACTCCACGATCTCTGCGCCACAGTTTGACAACATTACAGCAGCAAACATTAATCATACCACCAAGGTCTGTATAAGCTTCTCTGCATCGACTCTTTTTAACTTATAGTCATCTCCAATCCAATATGAAATTGGTGTTTGGGGTAGAGCAGGAAAAACTGCTTTACACCGACTAAATGCCTTGCGTAACAAAGTATGTACTTTCCACGATGGGTGTAAGCAAGGAATCGATCAGCAAATTTTTAATAGGAAATCGATTTCACGTAAAATTACGCATCCTCAGTCCTGAAAATTGCAAGCAAAGCTTACAGGTGAAAAGTTGAAAGGCTGAAGTAACAGTAGAGAAAAAGCAAACTCAAGACTACAATCGAAATTTCGTAATACAAGCTCATAAATCATAACATCTTAACAAACTGCCTGACGTCAAGAATACAAGTGGCGACAAAAAAAACAAAAAAAACTGACTCATGAAATAAGTGTTTACTCAAAAATTAAAAAGACGTTTACTCAAATAAATAAATGACTGAAACATTTAACTAGTTGATGCTAACGGCTGAAAAATTTCTCCAACTAAAATCTAACTCTTGGTGAAATGACTAACAACGGTAGAGAAAAATAGTAAGCACTGTGCGGGCAGTAAGTCTATGGGGTACGCATTTAAACCTGCCACGAGTTCGCTTTAAACGCTGCGGTGGGAGTAAGAAAGCTGTGTTGAGAGAAAAGCTAGCTCACAAAGCGGAAGAAAACATCGGATTGAATCAAACAACACAAAGCATCGTAATAATTATTTCAAATGTGGGAGGAGCATGTTCTGAATGTTGATTTGCGCGTCAATTAGGTGATACCATTTATTTTCACAGATATCCAGAGAGTGACAACTTGGTTGTTCGACAAAAGTAACGGTGTATGCTTCGTGCAGAGGTGGCTTGTT
>Ga0210059_1012165_pt1 | contig 13053 bp, 7 predicted proteins | sample Ectturendosymbi2_FD_188042 | JGI IMG/M metagenome (GOLD analysis project Ga0210059, IMG submission 188042) | Ecteinascidia turbinata endosymbiont from Florida, USA - Sample 2 (SPAdes) (version 2) | ecosystem: Host-associated > Tunicates > Ascidians > Unclassified | place: Key West, Florida...
CCCAAAACCTAAACCCAAAACCTAAACCCAAAACCTAAACCCAAAACCTAAACCCAAAACCTAAACCCAAAACCTAAACCCAAAACCTAAACCCAAAACCTAAACCCAAAACCTAAACCCAAAACCGAAACCCACAACCAAAACCCAAAACCTAAAACCCAAAATCAAAGCCCAGAGCTTAAACCTAAAACTAAACCTAAAAGCTGAACTTAAAACCTAAGCAAGAACCTAAACCCTAAATGTAAACCCTAAGCCGAAACTTAAACATACAAACACCCTAAATGTAGGCTAAACCCTAAACCTAAACCCAAAACGTTTTGAAAAAGTACATAAAAAGCACTCCTGTAAAAGGTGTAACGTCTACTGGCTAAGCCAAAGAAAAGGGTGAGAGCAGAACCAACGAACACTCACACAGCAGTCGTAGATACTAACCACCCAACTATGTTCACGTTGCTACTAGAATTCAGCCTTATATGTGGACAAAGGTGAAAACAGTTCGAATTGCAAAATAGTCCCAGCAAAGCTTTTGCCATTGATGGCAAAATAGCCTGTACACTGCCATTTAGCAAATCTGCAAAATCGGATCACAACTAAAAGTTTTGATGTGTTCAGAATAATCACACAAAAACATCAAAAATTTTCTCAGTCCGATCCAGTCCTGATCCGCCAATTTTCAAAAAAATTGCAGTCCGATCCAGTCCTGATCCGGCCAAAATTGCCTTCAGTCAGGACTCCAGTCCGATCCAGTCCTGATCCGTGCTCATCTCTGATGCTCATATCGCAAATGCAAGCACAGCAGAAGTGGCCGGAGCCACATTTCCAGACTCCGACTCCGCTCTTGTTCCAAAATTTTTGACTCCTGATCCGACTCCGGTCCGAAATTTTTTCAAATAGCGCTTTTCGGTTGGCATAGCTGCTCTACACCTTTGTACCGCTCGACCCGCACCAAGTTCAATCCTCACCCGTCCCGCACCCTCACGCATAACTCTGCGGGTTCCTGCACCCGCCCTGCAAATGTGGGCACCCGCAATCCGCGCATGTTAACCCGCCCCGCGCAGGACTCTAGTTACTATAGTGTGACACTAGGTGGGAGCAACGAGAATTTTACCGTTACTGATGGTATTTGAGTCAATAGTGCATGGGTGACCTTGAGTTTCAAAATGCAAATAAATTGGTGAAATGAGCGCATGGCTTCGCGTTGCTTACCTCCATATCAGCTAAGCATTGAGTTCACTTTTCGGCCTCGGCTCAAGCAGCATGGCTCTGAAATACTATTCCACGGGCAGCACCACTGCTTTGTCACCTCGGTTATTAAATAAATTCTAAGTGGTTTGATTTTTTGCAGATTTTTTTGCATAGTTTTTTTTCAGATATTATGAAACAGTTCGCACTGAAGGCACTAACAGGGCAACAAAATTTCGCAAAGGAAGAAAAGAATTCTGATGACAGAATGATTGTTTTTACAGCTGGTGCGGACCGCTTTATACGCACCTTTAAAGCTAAACCATTCAACACTTAATCTACATTTTCAAAACAGGATTTTTAGGAAAACAGTGATTGGTCAAACTCGCTTTCCTATAACCAAATAACCATTCTTTGCATGCAGGCTATATAAACTACAGTACGTTCTACAAGGCTGCTGTTGCGAATAAACTGAAATATGCAAAATCAAGGAGCTCATTTTACAAACAAATAATCAAAAATTTATTCAGGAGATTTTCACATGAACACTAGACCAACATAATCTTTCTTTAAAAATCTAAAATGATCCACGAAACGTTCGGGTATGGCAATTGGCAAGCAGGTTTGCCTCCCTGCTTGCGGGCCTGTTTCAGCTTACTCGCGCATAAATCTCCGAGAAAAACAGTTTTGGTCTTTATATTGCTGACCATTTTCTCGGGTACTTTATTCAACTTCAGCGAGAAACCAGCATTGATAAAGACAACGGAGAAACCTGCAAGAGTCCACCCACAAAGTTAAATGCACTGTATGGTTTTGTCCGCAGTTTGCGTTTAATTTATAGGCGCATACACTGAAAAAAATATTCCATGACTTTAATTATTCCCAGATCATGTTTCTTAAAAAAACATCCGTAAAAATTGACAAGTAAAACAACTATTTACTTGAAGGTTGGGCTTTCCAAAATTGACCTTTCATCATCGAAACAGCACCAAACAATTAGATTGTTAAAAGTGCACCAAAATGAGCGATAGCTCGCTGTTATTTTTATTCAATAGCCGTAGCGGTAGCTTCGCTATTATATTCAAGAAAAGGTGATAGCGGTAACGCCACTACTCTAAAATAGTGTTTGCCCTCCTCTGCAATCCATTCAGTCGACACAGAGTTTATTTAAGCCGTTTTAGGTTGTCATTTTGCAAGCAATACAAATATACTGTAGTGTTTTATCCTCTATAGGTTGAAGGTAAACAGCAGGAAGAAGGTTTTGCATAGCAAGACCATCAGCTAACCATAAAGTAGGACTGTTGTAAAAACACATTTTTTCAAGTTTATTTTACGAGAAACGGTTCATGCTCATTTAACTAACATCTAAACCTTAAGCAGGCAAGCTTGTCATACTGGCAATCCTGTTGGAAACAGACAAACTTACGATCCTCAGCAAAAGCCTAACAAATTTGCTGACCATCTACCAACCAAGGTTAATATAATTCAGGAACAGTGTGATCGACTAATTGTTTACTTCGAGAGACCATGCTGCTGCAGTGACTAAGAATTGAGTATTTCAGAAACGACCACGTGAATTATTATCGCTACAACAAGTTTTACAACTGGAAACGAACACTAACAAACCAAGCGGATGAATTAAAAGAAACTATTTAAAGCTTTGAAAACCTTGCATTTGCTACAAAACACCATATTACGGCAGGTGTGCTCGAAGACTTTCTGTAAAGAACTTCAGACACCGTTACCACAGGTAGCACTTAAAAGCAGAAGCATTTGTATCCATGAGGTTGAGAGCAAATAAATACTTACCTTCACCAACTGATCACGAATTTCTTGCCACCAACGTATCCAATAGTTCACAGTCAAAACTTTTTACGTGTCTTCAAGCAAACAAAATCATCAATAAGTTTTCTCATGTTAGCCATCGCATCAGATTCTGTAGTCAGAATGGAAGCATCATTGACTTCCTCTTGCCTAATACCAGGGACCGAGTTTGCTGGGGGGGACGAACCTTACTGTTTGCGTTTTCGATGACGTCACCATGTTCACTCAACCCTAGTACAACCTTTTTGTAAAATTGGCAAAATGGGGGGCACATTATGGAATTGATATATTTTGGTGACCATGCCCTCCCCTTGGCTATGCCCATCGTGGTGGTATAGAAAGTAGTAGCGTATGCAAGTATATAATGGTGCTATATCTAGATATCTAGCACTCAGGACTGCATTTAATATGAAAACGCATTAATTCTCAGAGTTGGGCTTAAATAGACACAATCATAATTAAAATTTGGTCAGTTCTGATAGATAAAATGCACTGCTACTAATAAACACCACATAGATCAAATCAACAACAAACCACAAGATGTTTTGGTAAACCCTAGCGGTGCAACCAGGCGCGTAGCGAGAAATGCGAGAAATGTTATTAGGGCTGGGAAAAACCACAACCGAGTTTCAACATTCAATTATTTTAACGCTCCTTGTTTTTAAAGCATCATACATGAAACGTGCATGTTTCTGGCGTTTTCTCCTGAACAATTGTGTTCAGATTGAAGCCGATAAATAAAAAGTCTGTATTCATTGAATTGACAAGTTTTAAAAGTTTGATAATGAAGTTCCAACCTTCTACTTTGGATCAATGCCACCATTTGCTCATAAACCTTTTTTGCAAAAGCGCTAGTAAACCTCTCCATGCCCAATATTGCACTTGAGCAAAAAGTCATCACGCCCACCATTACGATTGCGCTTCTTATACTGTATTCATACTCTTCTCATGTACACCAACACAACGTTCATCCGAAGCCGAACAGTGTCTTTACTCTGAGGCACTGACTTTTGAAGTAGGCTTTCTACAAAACGTTCGCTCATATAAGAACTGGGTAAGTGAGACCCGTTGTCATTCAATTTTTGAGTGATTAATTCACGTATGTGGTTAATAACCGTAAACGCTAGTCATTCAACGCGTTTGAAAATTGTTTGGATTTTTGATAATCCGTAAGATCTTGTGGCTATGTTCAACCTTTTCTGTAAAACCTTTCTAGCTACTTCAAACTTCCATCGGTCAAATTGTTTGATGAGACTTTGTTAAATTTAACTGACTTCACTGAAATATAAGGTGGGATTAAACTGTAAACACAACCGTAACTCCAGGATTACAAAACCTACTGACCACGCTCCGCTGCATGCAAAGATAGCTTAGAACTGCATGTAATTAAATTTGTACAAATCACAGGCTTCTTGAGAATGCAAAAACTTATCTGCGGAACTTGAAGCCCTAATGGGAATAAAATTCACGTTTAGTTGCATTTTAGTCACATGCGCTTTGCCAACAAGACAGACTGCAAGCTCAAAGATGGACAGCAGGGAAGGATAACGAGGCAGTCGCCTCGGGCCTGACGGCCTCGGGCCCCTCTTTTTCAGAGATACCGTGCCCCCTTGAGAGCATTGCACCATTGTTTAGTTAAAGGTATTATGTGCCACTCTTGCGTCACATTTAAAGAAGATAGATCTGAAGCAGGTCATATGTTATTCAAAATAAAGAAAAAGTTGTGGGAAAATGTGCCAAAAGAGGCAGCTTTCAATTGTGTAGCTGCAAAACTTTACAAATTTTTGTTCCTTTCGTGTGTATCTTATATGCTCTTGAATTTAGTTCATAAATTAAAATGTGAAACAAATTTGACTGCTTTCTCCACGTAATCCCACATCTACCTTTCGCCATGGTGATGTTTTGGGGCCCCTTTCTGAGAGCTTGCCCCTAAAGTTTAATATCTAACCCTGTGCATGTTATCTCTGTATCTGTAAGTACTGGCAGTGTCAATTCCCTCAGCACTTGCAAAATAAAAAGCATCTTGCTACTTACGTTAGATTTTGCTGCTGAGTCTTCTCGTTACAGTTAAACGATTTCAAATAATGCACTGTAGGATAGGGTGGCAATTAACATCAGATGAAAGCTGAAACACTGAGCTTATGAACAGCAGGCCGGAGTCTAGTATCTTGAAAAGACTAATTTTTACTCGCCGGCAAGGCAAAGGGAGATTATTGATGAACACGGTAAGGCTCCACCAGTAGCGGGCACAGGCTGATTTGGTGGGAGGATACGATGTCGATTTGCTATGAACCCAATGCTTCACAGCACCATACTGTGTAAATCAATCACTTTCGCATACGTACATTTACGAGGAAATAAGTTTAAGCTTGGTTCAGAACAGTGGCTCTCAAACTGTGGTACGCGTACCATTAGTGGTACACGAAGACCTTCAAGGTGGTACGCGAAGAGGCCTACTTTCTGTTTTTCTTCACAAAAAATATATTCACAGCTGTAGTTGTTACTTGTCGGGTTATGAGTTTTTGTGTTGCTTACTTCCCTTGCTGTTTTCTAAAAATGGCCATTAAAATTTCTCACAGCCATTTTGTTCACGTTGCATTTGTGTCAATTCTGGTTTTCCAGACTTTTGATCGAATGATATTTGGCGCATTGACTTTTCCTGGATTGAGGTGGTACGTGATGACAGTACGGCACACACAAATGGTACGCGATCAGAAAAAGTTTGAGAACCACTGGTTTAGAAGAAGTTTGAGTGATAAAACTGGTCAAACTTTAACACTACACCGCCACGGAACTAACAAGCAATGTGGCACATAACAACCATATGACGTGGTCACTAGCGTCGGCGTAGGTACATAGAGGACTCGAGATAAACAATAAACAGTTCATGTGACGACATAATAGTTATTTTCTTTGTAGGTTACATTTGTACAGCACAATTACCGGCGGCAGTAGCCAGTATAGTGCAGTAGTGCTGTTTGACTTGCGTGTTGCAGCAAGTGAACGTAGTCACTTGGATGCAGTTTAGATCAGTGCTCTTCAAATGGGGAACCTTACAGTTTTTAATTGTCGTTTGGAATAGTCAGCAAGACCCATAGTAGTAATTTGTGTATAACATTTGTTATTGCAGGTAATTTTGATGAAATAATAACAAGAAGCGGGTTGATTCTGTTTATTTTGAAAGCGAAATTAAGAGAACGGAAAGAAACAAACAATTCGTAATGCGTGAAAGCACGAAAAAACGAAAGCGAGAAAACACGATCATTCATGGGCGTCCGCAGAAATTTTTCCAGGGGGGGCAAGATCAACACTTTGTTTATCATTTGCAAATTGCTGACAGTGTTCCCTCTAAGATGATTTTACACTGAGCAAATATTTGTTTTAGTGAGCATGATTATTTTAGGGCTGAGTAAGCGGAGTTTTCAGTGAATTACAAACTTTATGAATTATATAATAAATATACAATCTTATCAAAATACACATTTCATTCAAATAGCTTCTTGTTTGCGTGCTTTCCCATTGCTTTGCAATGTTGCAAGTGCGCGGGAATGAGATTTCACTGCACAACAGTTCTGGTGGTCCTGAGTATTTGCGCACGTTAGAGGGAACATTGCTGACGATGCAATGCAAATGGACGTTCACAAAACTCTTTATCCTTTCTACACTACAAAGAAAATGCCCCATGTTACAGTAGCAATCACAATAAACGCTTCATTGGCAGCAAAAGCCAGATATATTAGTATTACGACAATTTACACAGCAGGCTATCTGCAGATTTTCAGTACAAGACATTTCTGTTCAAGTAAGCATTGCCGTGATCTGTAAAAAAAGAAGCATTGGATTGCCATGGTTTTCAACGAAACTACAAATTATGACTTCATTTACTTAGCAAACAGGGCCGCACCCAGCTGATATATTCAACTGAACATGTTTTTGAAAATTTCGGGGGGGAATTGCCCGGTCGCTCCTGCCCCTGATTGCGGGATCAGCTAGCAAGACTCGTCAGCATCACTTAGAAACAAGAGCTGTAAACGTCTGGGATCTCGTCCAGAGCCATCAATAAAACCTTGCTGCACAAACCGGACAATTAAATAGACCTGTATGTTGACACGACTACGGACAAACGTACTAGACTTAAAACATCACGCGGGTTTTGCAAAATTTACCAGATGAATTATGAAAACTCGCCACAGCTAATATGGCTTTGCACTTAGTGTTCACTCAGATGTCAGAACTAAACCTTATTAAGACGTATTCCTACAAGCCTGCATAGATGCATTCTAACAAGCCACGTAATTTTGTATTGAATGAAAAGAATCCTACATAAGCGTAGTTTGACACTCAGGCACATTGGTCACACTCGCATTAATAATGGATTTTTCAAACTTGTGGAAGCATTGCTATAGACTCACTCATACTTCTTTTAGCAAAGTACAAATGTGCGTAGCTTACCGCTATCGCTATCAGCATGTCACTGTCTCGCTGCATTACCTGCCACGATGTGTACGTTCAACAGCCTCATGCAACAAAACGCCTGCTACCGCAATATAAAGTGAACTTTTGAAGATTTATTGCCATGTTATTGTTACGCAATAAAGACCAACAGTAGAACAATCCGCTCGCGACTTTCGCAACCCACCAGTGCAGGCGAAGGAGGGTACATGAGTGAACTGCAAGCCAGGGGCGACGGGGGGGGCACAATTTCCCGGGCGCCGGATCATTATGAGGGCGGCAAATCACTGCGGGGGACACCAAATGTCTGCTGGGGCCGCCGAAAATTCCTAACAATTTCACAATTACTTTCTTTATTACAGTAAATTTCCTTCCGAAAGACCTCACGTTCGAACATGGGGGCGCCAAACTTGCTTCTTGCCCCGGGCGCAGTCTATGCTCATTACACCCCTGCTGCAAGCTCATCACTGCATGACACTATATCTGTGAACCTGACTCTTGTGCAGTGTGAGTTTCATGCCGGCAAAAGAAACGGCCATTGCAAGAATCAAATCAATTAATCGGAATTAAGATGCCGATTTCAGGATTTTCCAGAAATTTTTGGTTCGTAATCCCAATTTCCAGAGGGGAAATTGCCCGTTTTTCTCCCCCCCCCTGCGGACGCCCATGCGATCATTGACTATTTTATATCAGGTTCCACAAACAAAGCCAGCTCATCTAATGAAACGAAGAAGCATTTTTGACTAATTTTTAGCATAAGTTAATTTCTAACATCTTTAGAGATTAAGTAATGTGCAGAACAAAAGTATTTTTTGCGATGATTTTTAATGAAATTAAGCGTCATGTCAACACCTCTTGAGGTCTGGTGGGGAGGGATGCATCCCCTGCATCCCCCCTGTGTCCGCGCCTGGGCTCCACATAATTGTGACTGAACCGTCACACTACATGTCATCACAAATAAATATCTAGAACAGCTATGTCCAGTGATTTGTTTAAGGGGAGGCGAGCGAGGCACTTGCCTCGGGCCCCCCCTTTTTGGGGGACCTCCTCGAGGTGTTTCACGCGTAAATTTGCCTTATTTTTTGGCAAAAAACTTATTATCCACTCATATAATATACTACAAAGCAGAACGCAAGAAAATCTTCTTCTTTCAAAGGGGCCCCCTACAGAAACTGTAATGTTCAGGTGCTTTGCTTTCAAAGGGGCCCCAACAGAAACTGCTTTGAAAGTAATCTGCTTTCAAAGGGGCCCCCAACAGCTACTGAAATGCGTAAGTACTCTGCTTTTGAAATTCATTGAAGGGGCCCCAAAACCAACTGTAGTGTGTAAGTGCTCTGCTTTCAAGGGCCCCCAACAGCAACTTTAATGTGTGAGTAACTTTCTTTCTAAGGGGCCTCCAACAGCAACTGTAATATAAGTACCTTGCTTTCAAAGGGGCCCCACCACCATCTCTAATGAGTAAACAAAGAAAAGCTTCAAACCAACTTCTGTACATAAAAAAATTGTGGGTTAAAATATCTTCCAAAAACTTCTGAAAAGATCCTATCAAATAATAGCAAATATTTATACCAAATCATAACATTTTATAGCAAATGATATTTAAACCAAATGTTAATATTTTATGCCAAATTATGATTCTTAGAGGTTGAAGTATTTGGTGATAATTTTTTGAAAATGCCACAGGTAAACAGAAAATATCCAAGTGGAGCAGCAAAAAGAAGGAAGAAAGAATGAAAGCTGATGAGAAATGTAGGGGTCTCCTAGACAGATTTGTTGCTGTTTCAGGTGGTATTTGTGAGCCTACAGAGGTATATGATGAATTATATCCTACATTTGACACAATTTTCAAACAACTAGTGTCAATGCAAGATCTGGGCAGCCTTGACTCATCCAGCCTCAGAGCTTTCCAAAACAAGTCTCAGGTTGGATGCTTTTGTATGCTATGTTCTTGTAGTTAAAAGGATGAAATTCAAAACAAATTTAGTGTTTTAAACCTTCTTGGTTATTGCTTATGGTTTCATGGATTCCCTTAAAGGCATGATTGTGAACAAATTCATGATGCCAACTAGCAAGCATTTTTTTCAAAGGGGAAAGTGTGAAACTTTAGAAGGGGGAAACTTTGTAGATTATTGATGGTGAATGCAGAGAAATGGGGTGCGAAACGAAAGAAGTGGGGCTAAAGTAAAGAAGTGTATGCCAACTTGCTATCGCCTAACTTTTATGTGTTGCCAACCTTGTCTTCTCTACTTCCAGTGTTTTTAAAGTTGTGTATCATGAACACCCTTTCGCATTTTCTGCTGTGTCAGACATGTTGTATTCTCAGGAACGTATCCTTAGGTGGCCGTATCTTAGGCTTGATCAAAAGTTTTTATCACGGTTGGCTGAATATGATGACGTCATCAGAGGGCCCCCCTTTTCAGTCTTGCCTCGGGCCCCCCAACCCCAAACCTACCACTCGCTATGTCCAACCCAAATGGCTTACTGGGCCAAAAAGTATGTCACTATCTTAACCAGGGCCGCACATTGAATGACATATTGTTGTGGGCCGCACGTTGAATGGCTTACTTTGATCTTAGCAAACTAAATTTAGATTAAACTAATATACTGAAAGTGTGCGAACCTAACTGCAATGGTAACAGACGTGATAAAGTGGTTCTGAGGACCACCTGTATGTGGGATACTTTTACTACAGCCAAAACCTAAACTGGGCCGCACAAAACCTTCGACTGGGCCGCGGGTTGGACATAGATGATCTGAAATGAATGCTACTGTTGCTAAACAGTGACTATGGCGCAATGAAGAAGACTGAAACTGAATGGCTTCTTAGTCAAGACATATAAAATTTATCTCACCGCCATATTCACGCATGTACTGTAGTTTTAAAACTGTGCAAAAACAAAAATCTACGATTTTTGATTTAAGGCTACCCTGACACTGGAAACAAGGATGGGTTATATTTGTAACACCCACGGTTATCAGAGAGGAATTTACGATGGTCTTGAAATGAAGCTTACATAACCATTAAGTGGGATACAGCAAAATGGTGCGCCAAAAACAGCTGCGAAAAGCATTACTCCAATTGTTTTTAGTTGCGGTCATTGATATGATTACAAAGGGTCAGATATAAGTTTGTATTCCACTAAAAGCTGAAGTAGGATAGGTTCCTGGAGGCAGTTTCGTTGATTTGCACTAAAGTGTTTCTTTGGCTTATACTTCAAATATTTAATTAACCTGAAGGCTTCGGAATTGGTGGTGGAATTGCCCCGTTGACCCCCCCCTGGCTACGCGCCTGGTGGCAACCGCATTCTGATTGCGGGCTGCAGACCAGCGCAGTAATTCGTGATTGAGCGAAGTTCATGTGCACACCGATTCGGAAATTCAAATTAACCAACACAATTTTCAACAATCATGACAATTCAGTTTACACAGGAAATCTGTATACTATGTCTACAGATAATCCAGTGATAATGTTCATTTTTCTTATTTATTCCCTGTTTTTTTGCTGGAGAAACATTTTCAACAGTAATGCAACCATGAAATTTGAACAACTACATTATTTTTTATCACAAAATGTTGGGGGGGACAAAATATATTATGTCCCCCCCTGTCCAAAAGTTGAGGGGACATGTCCCCCCGTCGCCCCATAAACTCGGTCCCTGCCTAATGCTATAACGCAAGAACAGAAGATGTACGTCTCCCTTCAGCGTTTGCGATAATTGTCACACAAAAAAGTTCACTGATTTTTTGCAATTCAGTGCATATCTTGTTTCCTGTTCTTTTCCATTCTTATCTTGTGACCACTTTCATACAAACGGCTTGCATCGCTCTCATGCCCAGCCATGTCCCTCGGTATCAAGCCTTGCAAACTTCAGGTTCTTACTATAGATCTACAATTTTCTACTGACAAAAATACACACCAACGGATGACCGACGATGTCCACTGCAGAACACCGATGAAGTATTGCTGTTGTTCTACTGTGTACGACAATAACACAACCTATTAATATGGAGCAACTCCACTGATAAGAATCTAGTTATTTGCCGCTTCGCGGGTTATCAAGTTAATTGTGAAGTGTAGGTCTCTGCAAAATTTTACAATTTTTTGAAGTAGCTAAAGAGCCGTCATGGAAATGAGTTGCGCAGGCCCTAGGCCATTGCCTCTGCCTAAATCCATTCCAAGCTTATTTATCTTTCCTTAGCTCTTGAGCATGGTCGTCGGAAGGGGCAGGGCAAAAAAGGTTGTTCTCTTAGTTTCGAGTGGGTAAAATGAAATTTCACCACTGTTGGCCCACCTCTAGAAAAGTCCATTATTGCCCTTCTGGAAAAAATTCTTCCGACGCCATGCTCTTGAGTTTTGTAGCATAGCAGCAACAACGTATGGACAATTTTTCATGCTTACAGGCATACAAGTTGTGAATAATACCAACCATTTGATCTTGTATTTTTATCTAAGTACCCGAAGAGACTGAATACACAAACATGATCAAAAGAAATCCAAAACTACAGCTTTTGTGGAAAAGTTATTGCTGAGAAATTTTTGTTCATTAGTTTCAAGCAACCAAGAGCTGTTACTACTTCATAAACATAGCTAAGTAAAGTTTTTGCAATATTTTACTGGTGAATTTCATACTATCTATAATTTCTTTGCACGTTGCAAACCCAGCGTTGCCGAACCCGTGATACGTTGTGGTGTGGGAAACAAAAGTAATTGTTTTTCTTGGTTAGGAGAAATGGCGTTAACAACAGCTCAGTAAGTTATGCTAGAATGGTGATTTCCTCATGCGGTGCACTGATATCTCTTACTGAAAACAATTTGATCGCTTATATTGGTAAATCGACCTATATAAATTTATATGCTGCTCTACCGACAAATTTTCCAAAGCTTCTGGAATCTTTCTTATCATACGACGTGCACTCAATATTTGCATTGCAAGATGTTGCCCTTGTTCGTGAATGAAAATAACTCCCAAACACATGTCTCCGTATTCTAATAGGTGTTTGCGATTATAGCATTCTTCCATTCTCTGTTGTGAAGATCAAACACGTTCATTTGTTATGCAATAAATTTTTTCAGCACGCACAATATTTCTTCCTCGCATCTCCATTCTATTCATCAGGTACCTTATATGCAGGGCTACCATCGATCTAGATTCTAGAACCAAAATTAGGACGGCTGAGGAAAATTTTACTTTGGTACATAAAAGAAAACAATTGTTTCTGTTTGCACGACTAACGTCAGACAGTATGTTTGCCTATTTACTCCAGGAACCGTTTGCTTCAGTAACGTCTTATTTTCAACTTCCCTCTTGTAATCGTTACTGAAACGTTTTTCGGCTTGCTTATTTCTTGAATCAATTAAATGGTAAGCCTTCGCTACAAAACTAGGTTTCCTTAGAATCCTAACCAGCAGTGCAGTGGCAAGACAGCCCCGTACCCCCGGTCGGGGGACCCCAACCATTCGTAGGGGCCCCACAATATATATTGTGTTCAAAGGCGCAGCCAGGGGGGGGCTGAAGGGGCTCAAGCCCCCCCTTAGCAATCAGAATATTGATGTTTATTTTCTTAGTTATTCACCAACATTGTAAGTCGAGATCG
>Ga0210059_1012166_pt1 | contig 13053 bp, 8 predicted proteins | sample Ectturendosymbi2_FD_188042 | JGI IMG/M metagenome (GOLD analysis project Ga0210059, IMG submission 188042) | Ecteinascidia turbinata endosymbiont from Florida, USA - Sample 2 (SPAdes) (version 2) | ecosystem: Host-associated > Tunicates > Ascidians > Unclassified | place: Key West, Florida...
ATCTTTTTGAATAAGATCGGTCAGTCAAGGGGTGCTTGATAGACAAAAGATTGCCCAAATGGTACATTACTACGAAGGGTTGCGAACAACTAGGTGACTGATTAAAGCTAACAATGCAATTGCACTGCATAAGACTGAAATTTCACGCACCCCAAAGTAGAACGTGTCGCTACCTACCCTTGCATCAGAGGACACTGTGTTTTTTTAGTAACCATGGGTACCACTGCACAATTTTCTTATTGGATGATTGAGCGATTTTTCTATTCTGGTGGACTGGATCATTCAATATATCGCTGTGGAGGCAACAAGTGCAAGACATATTTCAAGAAACGTAATGAATTTTCCTGTGATTATTTCTGGTTTCAGTAATACTGTAATCATTGGTTGCAAGGAAGTCAAATGCTAAGCAAGACTTCTTTGCGCCCCACTTAAGGCTATCGCAGAAATTTAGTCAATATTTGTTTTGCATCGCAACAAGCGTCGTCCATTTCAGAGTTCTTTCTGCGAATGTTATTTATCTTTATGACGTGGAAATGTTTACTGTGCGCGAACCAGATGTATCTCTGCTTGAGAACTTTCGTGAACAACTACTAGAGGTTTACTTGAACAGCAAACGAAGGTTTTCTTTGTTTGGGCGAGAATGTAAAGACTATAACGTCGTGTGCCTTAGATTTAAGTTGCAACGTAAGTAGAAAAGGGTACTTGAAGAAAATCTTTTTTGTAATTGATAGAGATATGAGGAAGACAGACAGACCAAATGCTTGCACAATGACATTAAAGCAGAAACACATGAATAGGTGTGGATTTGCTGCAAAACACGCTGTTGTTGTTTGGAATTAAATTGCTCCTAAACTCGCCGTCAGAAAATCTCAGTTTGCAAGCTAATCTAGGCAATCAACTATTTATTAACAAGTCACAACGTGTTTTTGACTGAGCAGTCATATGCATGATTTGATAGAAAAACAAATAGTGAAAATGTACTTTTTGATACATTTATAGTAATTGCTGCTGTAATCCTGTGGTCCTATACCCAGCACCGTTACAAAAAGTCCTGTGTTTGTTATAATCAATCTGCCTTGTACAGAAAGTGTGTGTTTGCTCTATGGACTTCGTGTCTGGTTCAAACATTAAAATAAATAAGATATTTTTCCCTTTGCATTCACCGCATTTTCTTTAGTGTAAATTGCAACTTTGCAAGTATTTGAACAAGCCTCCGTTCAATGTTAAAGGCTACCAGTTCTGGCAATGTTTGTTTTTGCGTAAAATTAAAATACCTTTCTCAACAGTGTAACTTTGTTTTAGTACTCGCTTGTTATCAGACTTTTAGTTCCCATTTGTTGTTATAATCCACCGAAAGTAACTTAAAAAATGCCAAACAGCCAAGTCATTTTTAAGATGCAAGGTGACAAGGGTTGAAGTGCACCGTCACTAATATTTTATTTTAGAAGAAAAAGCAAGTCAAATGCTTGAATTTCATGAATCCTAACATTTAACGCTTTATTTACAAATTTCTTTTTTTAGGATAATGCGTTTCCTGCATTTCACGTGTGTTACTTCTCTGCGCTCAATCGGAGTAAAATAAATCAATAACAAAGCTTTTAAAATTGAATAGTCTTGAGTTTCAGGCATTATGAAGATACATTTTTGCTGTTTGACATGCTCAGCATTTGAAGAAAATGAAGAGGTCTCAGAAAGAAACCCACTTGTTTCTGATGAGGGAAATGAAGATGAGGGTTTATGTGATAATTTCCAAGAAGAGTTTCCTTCTCGTTTGGCAGAAAGATTCAAACCAGAAACACAACGAACCTTGCTTCCACAGTCTTTTATCCCACTCACGATTACACTTGAGATTCTGAAAGAAAAGGATGAAGTGAAAGTCACAATTTCTATGCAACAACAACAGCAGAAGCGTTACATTTCAGCATCCAAGAGCTGACTATTTTTGAATGCTCAGGCCATGTGCAAGTACAATTTCCGTTAATTTTTTTGTGCAAACAAAATTTTGTTTGGCATTTTCATGCGAAAATAAAACTTTGCGTGTTTTTACATGGTACAATGTGTGTAATAATATTTTTTCGTAGTTCAGTTAGTGCAACGAGCAAGTAACTGCTTCAGCCGTGTGTTCGGCGATGCTTCACAAACATTCGCACTTGGCAGATTTCAAATGACCCGTTTGTGTAAAGCTATTGTGAACGCATGCTACTGCAGTGTGCATAAATACATGCTCAGAAACGTTTTCACTGACTTAGAACATAATGATGTAGAGATTTGACGATTTTTGCTTCATGTAAAATATATTTTTCTCCGGCAAGTAACTGCTTCAGCCGTGTGTTCGGCGCTGCTTCACAAACATTCGCACTTGGCAGATTTCAAATGACCCGTTAGTGTAAAGCATTTGTGAACGCATGCCAACGGAGAGTGCATAAATAATTAATCAAAAACTTTTTTCTGAGTTAGAACATATCATGTAGAGATTCGACCTATTTTTGCTTGATTATAAATAGTTTTTTTCGACAGCAAGTAAATGCTTCAGCCGTTTTTTCAACGCTGCTTCACAAACATTCGTTCTTGGCAGATTTCAAATGACCCGTTGGTGTAATGCATTTCTGAACCCATGCTTGTGTGATGTGAATAAAAAATTAGTGTGCGTTGGAACATCGTGTAGAGAGTTGACGGTTTTAGCTGCTGCAAAATTGTTTTATTTTCAACAGCAAGTAACTGCTGGAGCCGCCTGTTCGGCTGCTTCAAAAACATTCGCACTTGGCAATGCGCTCTGCTTCACAAACATTCGCACTTGGCAATGCGCTCTGCTTCACAAACATTCGCACTTGGCAGTCTTCAAATGGCCCGTTAGCGCAAAGCCTTTGTAAGGCAGGAAGGGAATCGCGAAGAATGACACCCGTTGATTTGCGAAAAGATAGTAATTCAGTGATCGCGGCTTGTGATTTTTTTGCTGATTCCCAACATTACATATCAATGGAGATTTAGAGTTCAACAGAGGACAATAACAGATCCTGCCAACAACAGCTCACATTGCACCCTTGCTACTGGTTCTTTACCATCGCAACAGCGCCACGCACCTGAACGTGCGTGCATAACGTTTTCACAAATCTCAAACCATAATTAGGACCAACTGATAAAAATGTTGTAGTTTTTTCCTCTCGTTTCATGCACTACAATCTTGACATGTAGCCGTTAGAAGGTAATCACAACATGTTCTGTGATATTCACATCTTTTCTGCAACAACAGCAGAAGTGTTACATTTCAGCATCCAAGAGCTGGCAATTGTCGAATACTCAGGCCACGTGCAAATAAAAATTTTTGGTTGTTTTTCTTGTGCAAAGAAATTTTTGTGAGGCTTTTTCATGCGAAAATAAAATTTTGCGTGCTTTTTTGTGGTACAATGTGTGTAATAATTTTTTTTGGAGTTCAGTTGGTGCAACGAAAATATCTATGAAGGTTTTATGTATTGAAACTAAATAGTGCTGTACCTTGCAGTCAAATCGAAATCAAACTGAGTTATTTAGCGACCGGCAAAGCGCAGCTGAACGCACGTGCGTTTTCGGACGGAGTCGAAAAGCAGAAACGCTGTCTAGGACCAGGTGATATAAAAACTGTCATAAGATTTCTTCACTACAATTTTTAAATTCCAAACTTGGCAGGATGCTTTGTAACGCCCATAGCAACCGTTTCTGTGATTTTTACAATTTTCCCATGGTTGGAACAGACGCATGTTTGGTTGGATTGTATTTATGAGAGTCTGGTATTGTCGCCTGTTTGTTTGGATTGTATCGTTGGTTTCATTGTAGGGTTAGTAACAGAGTGCAAACAGTGTTCCTGTCTTTGTCTGCAGTGTGTGGAGCTGCGGATGACTTTTCAAATAACTTGTTTCACAGCACATTCGAGAGTTGTCAGAAAACCCTGAGAAGCTTAGTTCTATTGCAAAGGGTTTTTCAATAGATATTTTAGCACCAGGTTAAAATCGTTTTATATAGCTTACTTGAAACATGTTTTTACAACTGCAGTTGTCAGACAGCAAGAACATGAAACACTCAACAGTTAATAAAACTGAAACGGAAAACCACCATCTTTCTATTCTCAGTACAGTAGAACTCGTCTAATTCGTCATCGTTTAATTCGTCAATTCGCTTAATTCGTCACATTTTCGTCGGTCCCGGCAGAATCCCTATCTTTTCTGTACATTTCTGTTCGTCTAATTCGGTATGGTCTAATTCGTCAATTTGCTTAATTCGTCACCTTTTTCTATCTCCGAGAAGCGTTTTGTTCGTCTAATTCGGCATTTGTAGTTTCGCTTTAAATGTCTAAGCAGCTAGTACGTGTGGGAATCCAAACAAATTAAGAATCTTTATCTGAGAATTGTTGCACCTCGCAATTTGTTTATCGAATTTATACACGAGGTGCGAAGCGCGACCCGACTCCCGTTGAGAGAACGCTGAAAAGTTTAATTAAATATTAAAAAGGTGCTAGATTGAATGGAGGAGTTCAGATAGAGCAGAGGAATTAACTGTTGTATTCAACCATAACGTCAAAAACCTGTGTTTTACCGCAAATAAGAGCACTATGTATGCATACAAGTTACTATGATAAAGTATATGAGCTTCTATGATAGAGTTTTCACCTGTTTGCATAATTCGTCACTTTTTTGTAATCCCCTTGAGGTGACGAATTAGCCGAACTCTAATGTATATAAAAACAGTTATTCCACAAAAAGAATGATTCCTTTTATGCATGGTGACCACAATGGCAATTACGCATTTGTGTAGGTCGATTGAACAGACAAAAAGAAAGTACTCTTTAGATTTCAGTTGCATTGCAAATGTAAAGCAAACATAACCATTACGTGAGAACATAGCTACTTTTACGTGGATTACTATAATTTAACTGTTATGGTCTGTTAGCCTCCCTGAAGTACTTCTTTGGTAGGCTTTGATTGTACACGTAGAACAGTAATAGTTCTCACTTCGACCAATATAAGATTAAAATATGTTTAATAATAGATTCAGAGTGAGGACTTTGCTTTTTCACTTGCTCTAGTTGTTTTGCCAAAAATTTTCACTACTGAGTAGGCAGTCACCGTTTTCGTGAGGTTTCTACCATAAATAAAAAAGGGGCAGTTCCACTAAAAGAATCAAAAAACCTGAGTTGTTACACATGAAGGCTCACAGCAGTCTTCCTCAAAAATCTGACCACAGTTATTAAAACAGGAATATTAACTTCGCTCAAATGAGCATCGTCATTTCCACAGAATAAAAAAGTAAAAGCGTAGAATCTTTGTTGAATCCAATTCAACCAATTGTTTCTTCCCTTGACCAAGTTGCAAAAGAGCAAATGACAGTGATCGGCCGGTTTGGCGTTCATATCATTATGTCTTTCTGGGTAGAGTTACAGTAAATGCGAATAAAATTTATTTGTCGCAAGCGACTTTTGTGGCGGTTGCTGCATACATCCCTTATTGTATTAAAAAATGTGCCCTCCCTCGTGATTTGTGGCCCTCCCTGCTGCGATATCCTGGCGACGGCCCTGTTAACAACGCATTTCAAACGAAGTTTTACGGCCGGAGTCAATAATGAAGATAGATATGCAAAATGTTTGCGCGATGTCGTCATTCGTCAAGGAAAAATTAGAATAGCTGTGGATTTGCTGCAAAACAGTCTGTTGTTTGAAATTCATCTGATCCGAATCTTACGGTCAGAGTGTTGCTTTCGCTTTCGGTTTGGGGTTCTCGGGGGGGAACGCCACAAATGGAGGTGATTTTGAGTTTTTTTGGCCACCTTTACCTGTACCTGGAACCCAAGATATTGGGCCATTATTTTGTCTCAAGATTTGTCGGAAACTAGGCCAAAATCCGCGTCTTTAGAGCCCTTGAATGACTCTCTAGCAAATCTGTAGCCAAAATTATGAATGAAAAACCAAAAGTTGGTAAAATTTTCTGCTTCCACAAAGCCCAACCTGGGGTGGAATACACCCCTTTCCATTGGGCAATCACTCGCTAGCAGATCGAGCCAGAGAGCAGTTCAAACCGAATCTAAATGGGGAAAGACTTGTAGTTTAGACTGAAAAAAACAATTTTCACCGTACGATTTCGGCCTGTTTGGCCATGTTTACAACACCACGGGATGTTTCGACAGATGTATCAAAACACTGACTGACGTCATCCTCCCGTGGGAGTTCAAAATCGAGCCAGTTCAATGGTGCGAAACCGCGCGAAATTTAAATGCATTCTACGCTATAGTACGAGCTTTTAGAGGGTTGGGTTGACATTGAAGGGAACCTTTTAAGTCCCTCGTGGGTCACTTTTTTTGCAGAACTTTGCAATCCTATAACTCGCCAGACGATTGAGCTAGAGTGCTGTTCAAATCCTCTATGGATTCAACAAGTCTTGTAGTCAAAATCAAAAAAAAAACTTTTTCGGTTTCGGTGGGGGTTTTCTGGAGGTGACGTCACAAAGAAGGCATGTTTTCAAAGTTTTGGCCAACTTTGGCCGGCCATGGGCCCCAACCCATTGACCCATTCTTTTGGCTCAAAGTTTGTTAAAAACATCCGTGTCAATAGAACTCTTGATTGACTTGCTAGCATATCTGTAGCCAAAATTATGGGTCAAAAACCCAGTTTTGAGCCTAATCCAAAAACTTTTAAAAAAAGGCACAATTTGCCCTTCGAAGGCAAATTTTGGCCAGCCATAACTCGACAGCAGATTGAGCTAAAGAGCAGTTCAAACCCTGTAATGACTGGTGGCGTCGTGTAGTTCAGAACAAAAAAAATTTTTAATTTGGATGGGGGGTTTTGGGCCAATGGGCTCATGATGGGAGTCTGCTTTATTGGTTAATTATATGATGTCATCATACGATCCCACGCGGCAATATTTTGGCTCCTAGTATAGGTTAAAATACACGTTTTTAGAGCCCTTGATGAAGTTTCTAGGGTTTCTGGTTCAAACGTTATACCAAAAATATTCCAAATATGCCAGGAATCTCCCAGGGGATCAGCGGGGATTTCCCTAATTAATATTCTACCATTTTTTCCATAACTCATCAACCAGAAATGCTGAAAAGTCCATCAAACCCTCTAAAACCTCGTATTATAGCCTAGAATGCATTTAAATCTCGTGCGGTTTCGCGCCACTGATTCGGCTCGATTTTCGACCTCCCCCTGGACGCTGACGTCATGCAATGTTTTGAGAAACCAGTCAAAACGACCTGTGGTTTTGTAAACATAGCCAGAAAGGCCGAAATCGCACGGTGAAAAGTCTCGTTTTCAGCCTAAACTACACGTCTTTCCCCATTCAGGGCGGATTTGAACAGCTCTCTTGCTCGATCCGCTGGCGAGTGATAGCCACTTAGAAAAGGGGGTGTATTCCACCCCAGGTTGGGGTTTGTGGGTACAGAAATTTTCACCAATTTTGTTTTTTTGTTGATAATTTCTGCTACAGATATGCTAGATAGTCATTCAAGGGCTCTAAAGACGCGGATTTTTGCCTAGTTTCCAACAAAATCTTGAGCCATAAAAATGGCCCAATGGTTGGGGTCCAGGGCCAGGTAAAGATGGCCAACACCCCCCCCACTTCTGGCGTTCCCCCCCGAGAAGCCCCACCGAAAACGAAAAAACGTTTTTTTTATTTCGACTACAAGACTTGCTGAATCCGTAGAGGGTTTGAACAGCTCTCTAGCTCAATCGCTTGGCGAGTAATATGATTGCAAAGCTCTGCAAACAAGTGGCCCGCGAGGGACTTGAATGATCAATGACACAACCAGTTTTGATTGCAAATTCAAGAAAGTCCTTGGCGCTCAAGGACACCTGGCAACCTTACTTCTATTAGCAACACCTTTTCAAGCGCGACAAACCTCATTTCAATCGAAATAGAGCAAATGTCTTTCAATGGAGAAGTCGGTGATGCGTGAAGTACAAATTTGATTTTTAACACAGCAAAGGGAGCTTCTTCAGTGTGGGCTGACTTCCAAAGAAACGTGTAGTTGAGAGATTGTTGAAATAAACTTAAAAATACGAATATAACTTACTTGTGTCCCAAAAGGAGAGGAAACGTGGAAAACAAAAACAGTTTTTCCAAGTCAAGATCAACTTTGTTGGCAAAACATCAGACTTCACAAATTTCTCTCAATACAACAGATCTGACTTTAAAATATCAGAAGTGGCAACACTGGTTTGTGACGAGGCAGCGTGACCAACCGGTGATCACGCTTAGAAAAGCAAGCTTCAAAACTTTTAGGAAATGCCTTCTGGCGTAAACAAAGGTATAAAACAATAGCTGTGCTGTTGTTGTTGTCTGAATGACCAGTGCCGCGAAAAACGTTTTTCACGGTTTCCTGAGTTAAACGTTTTTCACGGTTTCCTTGTACGGCACTCCGCCACGTGTTCCGGCTTGTCAGCCGTGCCCCGAAATATTTTTTTCTGTACGACAAATCTTTTTTCCTTCTGTTCAAGGGTTCCACACGCACATGAACAATGAAGGCCTTCATTTCGTTTTACAATTCGCCCAAGCAGGTCCGAATCTTTTCTGAAATGTTTGCTACAGATAACTATAGGGAGTAGCATTGTAAAAACATTTTCGCAGTTGCTTTAGCACTCGAATAATGCAGCCCGGTAATTCGTTCATTGCAGCGATTACACGGATATAGCATTAGCAGAAATAGCTTTTGTTTAAGTATAGGAATTATATTCAGTAATATGTTTGTCAACAAATGAGTACTGAAAGTGAAGCTTGTTAAAACGGTAAATCACCATTCACACACATTTACTTTTTAACCTTGCTGACTTCACTGTTGATTAAATCGGGCGCTGAAGCAACTTTTCAACAAAACTTTCCACGGGCAATCTTTATTACCAAGCGCAAAAATGTTGATTAAAAACAAAGTCCCAACACCACATTTGTAAGACAATGCAAACACCACTGACTTCCCTTTTACAGTAAACTTTTGTGCATGGCACTTCCTGTTCAAACATTCCAATAAATGTTGAAAGAGCAATTTTGCAAATTATTTACAGCAGAACACTTGCAGGCATTCACGGCAAATAACGAATATGGATCGATTCTGACAATCTTTTCGATAATCACAAAACATACGCACAAAGGGTGTATAGATCCGTTTTGTCAATCCTGTCGATATTCATAAAAAATCTGCACAAAATGGTGTATAGCTCGAAAATGAACTCTTCGGTGGTTGCAGCCTCCCGTTTGGTTTACAGCTATCTGTGAAGCAATTTGCATTGCCATTAAAATGAAACCAAGCAGACAAAACACCACTGCAATATAAACTGTTATTCATAAACCCAACTTTTGAATAAGGAAGTTTAAGAGGTCTCGGAGTTTGTTCACTGTACTATCCGCTTTGTTTTGTATAAAGCGTTTGAAGTGAAAAGGTAACAACGTCATTCGGCGCCATCATAGTGATTCGGCGATCGGGGACTGGTGCCCCTTGCCCCCCATCGTTACGCCTCTGATTACTGCGCGCAGAGACGCGCCTCAACCAACCGGTTTGGTACTCAGCGCTAATCAGAGGCATACGGGAATCTTTGCCTTTTGGGGAAGGATTTTCAATTCGGATTTTGCGCCACTTTGAGGAAAACTAATAAGAGAGTTTTGCAGGGTGATGATTCTGCTTAAGCAACTTGCCCAAACATATCGGGAAGTTTTTAGTGAAATTTTTTTAATCTTACCCGAATCTTCCCCCAAGTTGTATGCGTACAGCTCTAACGCAGAAGCTTTGGCTAAGGTCAAGCTGTCTACAGCTTGGTGGAATGAATAATTGGTTTTACGCGGGAACAAACGTTTTTGCTCAACATCTGCATATTTGCAGACCAAAATTGGGGGATTGACGGCGCCTTTCGCCCCCACCTGCTTACGCGTCTGCCAACAGTGGCTGAGTGATGGCTATGTGGTTTTGACCCTTTTGCTGCAATTGCAAAGGCGTACGCAACTAATACTGGCAACGAAAAGAGCAATTTGGTATGGTAAGTGAAAACTGCAACCGACAGAAAAATGCTTAGCTTATTGGTTGTTAGATCATTCCGCTTACATCATATACATTTGAGGAGAAAAGCAATCGTCTGGTGGAAACGTTAACTTTTTTGCTGGTGACTGTGTTGTTGGCGAAGATTCGTGGTTTTGAATAGATAATAGGCTGATTTTAATCTGTGTTTTCTGGCTTGGCTCGATAGAAGCAGACCATCGCCAGATGAACAGGATCGGGGGTGGCTTTGAGCTTGTTTGGTGGGATTTGTAGTGGTATACAATGTATTGAAAAATGACTTCATGGGGAGACTAGACCTTGACTTTGGAGGTATTGATGATAAAGTTGGGGTCTCAGCCCGCTTGCTTCCACTCCTGTTGAACGGTGTCACAACTTTTTTGATGACCTGATGAAGTGGGATTGATGTTTTTTTCACATCAGCAATCAAATGTCGAAAAATGTGAAACACTTGATTGAAAATAAGTGGCATTAAAATGTATTTTAGGGCAATATCCTCTAAGGCCTAGTGTGAATCTATCATGCGAATATGAGATCGTTTTACACGATAGCCAGCAGAGCTACCTAAAATTGGAGCAGTATCCAGGCACCTTTTATTCACGTTTTGTTTTTGAATTATCGCTTAAGCAATAAATAAGTTCTTATGTACATGAAAATGCACAAGCTTCGCTTGGAAACGTGATCTCCATTTAGCTTTTGTTTAAGTCCTACCGTGGGACATGAGTTGAAACGTCCAAGTCTAAGAAGAACCTTTCTACTTCTAACCAGATCGCGAATGCGTTTGAGATATTGTTCTTCACTGATTTTGCTACGGATAGCGAAACTATATGACAAACACCAGGGCGCAGCATGACTTTACTGCAGGGGTGGCCAACCTATGGCGCATGCGCCAAATTTGGCGTATTGGATGATTTGAAGTGGCGCATTGTATACCTGTAATCGTCATAAAGTAAGATAGTAAGCCCTTCTAATGTTTTTATCGATTTTTTTTCTTTAAAATTCCCGCACGAGATGCCTGTTATCATCTTGAAACAAACTTCGAAGATGAAACTAAAACTCTTCATTTCGCAGAGAGCAAAATGATGATATCAGCTAGTCTCCGTATTTGAAGGAGCAGATTGAATGTTAATGGCAATATGAGAGAATGCAATATGAAGATCAAGTTATTGCGAGAGTCATTTGAAAACCGCTTTTGTGATTTGGCTAAACGAGAAGACTGCATTTTGGTATTTATAGTCACATTTTTCACTTAATGAAAGAAAGATGATGAAAATGTCAAGTAACATACAAATAGAACTTATTGACTTCAAATCAAATTTAACATTGAAAACGAAATTTGATGCGCTTTCTTCAGTACCTGGTACTTACAACATGATTAATTTCTGGCCATCCTTCCCATGTAAAAATTTCTCAGAATAAGAAAATTCGGTCAAGTTATATGTATGTCGTTTTGAAACGACGTACACATGCAAATAAATGTTTTCGTCTATGAAGCTGATTAAAAGAAAAACGAGGTCGCGCCTGACTGATTCAAAATTGAACAATTTTCTACTCTCAGAAACAAATTTAACTCCAAACATTGAAAAACTGGTGAAATGTTTGAAATTTCAAAGTAAATTTGAAGTTTATTTGCTGCTTTACCAGCTACTTTGTTTGTATTTTATTATATAACCTGGTAAATCACTAATAATGTGAAGCAACGTTGTTACAGTGTCTGACCGTGTGGCGCATCTCTACCCACGTTTGGAAAAATTGGCGCATGCCGTTCAAACGGTTGGCCCCCCCTGCTTTACTGTACACCTTTTCAATACATTTTGTAGATATATGAGATATGTGTAGCTTGTGAAAAATGAGGCCCGCTGTTTGGGACCTACTTCAAACGTTTTCTGAATTAATGATATAAAGCGCTTTCAAACTGTGGTTATTCCCTGAAATATCGCGTAGTTCGACCAACAAAAAAATCCACTTTTTTGGCCTACAAATGGTAACTACTTTTGTGTGACACCCAACGATTGTCGTAGAAAACCTTTGGTATTTAAGCAAGTGAAGACCTTCTTGGTTTCCCTCTATTTGACTGCCCCACCAAACGCCTGTTCTGGATCCGCCACTGGCCACCACCCATGGTCCCACTTTACTGAGTTGTTAGCTCGTGCTCTTTTCATTGTGCCATGTCACTGTTCATATATTTTTGTTAACCCATTATGATTTTGAAAACCCCTCTCACCTTTCGATGGTTCTTTAGCTTTGCGCATGTTGTATTTGTGTACTTACTGGTGAATGAATTTTGTGTAAGACCAAGAACAACTAGGTATATTGATGTGCTCAAGTCAGTGTAGCGTAGATAGATAGGGTGCAGTGTAGATAGGGGTCACTGAGGGCTTCTGAAACATTGCATAAAATTGCTAAAAGATGCTGACAAAAGTTAGTGACGTCATATTTCAATGCTTGTGACGTCGCAGTTGTAAATTCCACCACAAAAATTTTCCATATATTTTTGACGATCACCTGGGCCCCCTCACTTTCAAAAAGGTTCCGCCATCCATGGAACTAACTTTAACTTTGCTTTGTTTGGAAGACAGGTTTGTGAGTTATCCGGCAAGGTGTATTTTTTGCGCATTAAAGTTGTTTTGAAATCCTCATTTACATTGAGTTTAGAATAGGAAAGACTGCGCTGAGTTTTTTCACGTTAGAGTCAGGACATTGAAGTTAAAGCATTATTTCGTAAAGTTATATTTCAGATTTTGTTTAAGATTAGCTGGCATTTCCTAATTGTGTTCTTTAGATACGCTCGGGGCACAATGGATTTGTTTTTGACGAAACGTGGTTGACGTCGTCGCCTAAGCGCGCTCACCGCGAATGCGACGTGCCAGCTGGATGTCCTTGGGCATGATTGTGACGCGCTTTGCGTGGATTGCGCACAGGTTTGTGTCCTCGAAGAGTCCGACCAGGTGGGCCTCGCTCGCCTCTTGCAGGGCATTCACGGCGCTGCTCTGGAAACGCAGATCGTTCTTGAAGTCCTGGGCGATCTCGCGCACCAGACGCTGGAAG